>Ga0214921_10007120_pt1 | contig 15021 bp, 14 predicted proteins | sample LL1505_MetaG_FD_177992 | JGI IMG/M metagenome (GOLD analysis project Ga0214921, IMG submission 177992) | Freshwater microbial communities from Lake Lanier, Atlanta, Georgia, United States - LL-1505 | ecosystem: Environmental > Aquatic > Freshwater > Lake | place: USA: Georgia | collected... | reverse complement strand
GAAGCTAATCGTTAATCTATGAATTTACCAAATTGGTTATTTTTCTTGTGATGAGATCGGATAGATCCTGAAAACAAGTTTCAGGATCTATTTGGTATATCTTGGACAAATTGTCCTAAAAGCTTTTTAAGATTTGCATTTGAAGTTAAAAAGGATTTGATCATTTCAATTCAAGCTAACTCAAATTCTTAAGAACCATGATTTTTGATCCAGTTCTACTAGCCCGCATTCAGTTCGCTTTCACAATTAGTTTTCACATTATTTTCCCCGCCTTCACTATTGGACTCGCCGGCTATTTAGCGGCAATTGAAGCACTTTATCTCAAAAGTAAAAATATCATTTATAAAGAAATCTACAAATTTTGGGTCAAGATTTTTGCTATAATTTTTGGCATGGGCGTTGTTTCTGGTGTGGTTTTATCTTACGAACTTGGAACAAATTGGGCGGGATTTTCTTTTGCTACTTCCAATATTTTAGGCCCGCTTTTTGGCTTTGAAGTTTTAACCGCCTTTTTTCTCGAAGCTTCGTTTTTAGGAATCATGCTTTTTGGTTGGGAGCGCGTTTCCAAAAAAATGCATTTTGCCGCAACTTGTATAGTTGCATTTGGGACTGTTATGTCAGCATTTTGGATTTTGGCGGCAAATAGTTGGATGCACACCCCGCAAGGCTTCATCGTTAAAAATAATATTTTTTATCCGCTAAATTGGCTGCAAATTATTTTTAATCCTTCTTTCCCTTATCGTTTTTTTCACATGCTGATCGCCACTTACATAACTTGCGCTTTTGTTGTAGCGGGCGTTTCTTCTTGGTTGTTGCAAAAAAACCGCGAATCACTTCACGCCAAAATAATGCTTAAAATGGCGCTCGGTTTTATCATAATTTTTGTTCCCGTGCAAATCGTGGTTGGCGATATGCACGGTGTAAATACATTGCATCACCAGCCAGCAAAAGTTGCGGCGATGGAAGGAATTTGGGAAACTGAAAAAGGCGCACCGCTTACACTTTTTGGAATTCCTGATGAAGAAAGTGAATCCACAAAATATGCAATTCAAATTCCAAAAATGGCGAGCATGATTTTAACTCATGATCCAGAAGGTGAAATTGCTGGATTAAAATCTTTCCCCAAAGATCAACGCCCACCAGTTTTGCCGATTTTTATTTTCTTTCGCGTAATGGTTGGAATTGGCTTTTTAATGTTGGCAACTGGCGTAATAGCTTTGTACTTACATTATAAAAAAAGATTATTTGAAGCGAGATGGTTCCAAATTTGGTGTATATTGATGACACCAAGTGGATTTATCGCCTTGCTTTCGGGTTGGTTTGTAACCGAAATTGGTCGCCAGCCTTATGTAGTTTATGGTTTACTTAGAACGCGAGAAGCCTCTTCAACTATATCTTCAGGGCAGGTGATGTTTTCGCTGATTGTTTTTGTAATGGTTTATTTTGTGATTTTTGGTTCAGCAACTTTTTATATTTTAAGACAAATTGCGAAAGGACCGCAGAAATTGTAATTGGGAATAGATCCTGAAAACGAGTTCAGGATGACGATGTGGGAACTTCGTACGCAAACTCCCGTCATTCTGAACTCGTTTTTTAGGATCTATCCGATCTTTTTAAACAAATAAAAAAACCTATGTTCGACTTCTCATCATTTCTCAATCTCCCGCTAATTTTCGGATGCGTAATCGCATTTTCCATTTTCATGTATGTACTTCTCGATGGCTTTGATCTCGGCATCGGCATTATTTTCCCTTTTGCTCCAAGTGATGAATGTCGTAGTAAAATGATGAATTCCGTCGCACCTTTTTGGGATGGCAATGAAACTTGGCTGATCATGGGCGGCTCTGGTTTGTTAGCTGCTTTTCCCGCCGCTTATTCGGTGTTAATGCCAGCATATTACATCCCAATCATTCTCATGCTTTTGGGATTAATTTTTCGCGGTGTTGCTTTTGAATTTCGTGCCAAAACAAAATCACAACGCGAACAACGCATTTGGGATTATTCATTTCATTTCGGTTCGCTAATTGCCACTTTTTTTCAAGGCACAATTTTAGGCGCTTTTATTCAGGGCGTTAAAGTTGAGAATTTAACTTTTGCTGGATCGCCTTTTGACTGGTTAAGTGCATTTTCCATTACAACTGGAATTGCTCTAATTTTTGGCTACGCCTTGATTGGCAGCACTTGGTTGGTGATGAAAACTCACGATAAAACCCAAATCTGGGCGCGTTATGTTGCAACTTATGTCGCCAGTTTTGTGGCATTTTTTATCGCTTTGGTAAGCGGCTGGACGGCGTTTTTAAAAGTCGAAATTTTTGAACGCTGGTTTAGTAAGCCGACAATTTTTTATCTTTTGCCAATTCCGCTAATTACGATTTTGGGATTTATTTTTTTGATTAAAAGTTTGCATGAAAAGAAAGAATCGCAGCCATTTTTGATAGTAATTTTTCTGTTTGTTTTATGTTACGCTGGCCTCGCGATCAGCCTTTTTCCTTACGCCGTGCCTTATACGCTAACTTTTAAAGACGCCGCCGCCGCTTCAACTTCGATGTCACTTTTATTTATCGGAGTAGCAATTGTTATGCCGGTGATTTTAACTTATACTGCTTTTTCTTACCACGTGTTTCGCGGCAAATCTTCGCATGAGAATTTATATTAAAAACTAATGCGAAAAAATATCAGCTGAACCAAATCCTTGAACATCAAGCTTGGCGCGGGTTGGTAAAAATTTTACGCAAGCTTCAAAAATTTCTACGCGATTTTCTCTTTTTAACATTTCGTCCAATTTCGCTTTCAATTTATGCAAATGCAAAACATCGGAAGCGGCATATTCTAATTGTTTATCAGTAATTTCGGCGTTTCCCCAATCGGAAGTTTGCTGTTTTTTGGAAAGTTCAACTCCCAAAAGTTCGTCGCAAAGCGATTTTAATCCATGAGCGTCGGTGTATGTACGCACCAATTTTGAAGCAATTTTTGTGCAGTAAATATTTTTGATTTCAATTTTTAAATAATGCTGCAAAGCTGCTAAATCAAAGCGCGCGAAGTGAAAAATTTTTTGAATTTTTTCATCAGTTAAAATTTTACACAAATTCGGTGCATCATATTTTCCTTGTTCAAATTGCACCAAATGCGCATCGCCATTGCCATCAGAAATTTGTACCACGCAAAGACGATCACGAATTATGTTCAAGCCCATGGTTTCGGAATCAATGGCGATTGAACCACTAAAATTAATATCGGAAGGAAGATCGTTTTTATGTAAGAAGTTGGTCATATTTTTATTCGGATTATTTCGCGTTTTTTGGGTTGATTGAAATTTATCTACTGGAGTTAAATCTTCAATTTTAGTAGGGATTTATCTGAATCTTTCCCAGCATGACTACGTAGTTTTTGCTAGTTTCTATCTGAAAAGTTAGGTTAATAACAAGGTCAGTTTATAAAATCTTTTCCGCATCTTGAGAAACACCAAATAACTTTTTAATTGTAATTTTTACTGGCGAAGTATTTGGAGTTCGAGCTTGGTTTTCTGTATTTACAATGTCACACAAAATATCCAGCGAAATACCGCCATCTAAACACATGCAAATTGTAAAAGTTTTTTTATCCAACTCTTCAATCATGTTGCGATTGATAATTCTTAATCCACCAGATTTCGAAAATTTACGCGAGAATATGAAAAGGCGATTCAGAATTTGAATATATTTATTAATGCGCGGATTTTTATGAAATGGAATCGTGCCATTCATAATCTCTTCATCTGTAGCATTGATCAAATAATCAAAAATCAATTCCGCCATTTCTGCGGTTTCTTCTTCAATCTTTTCGAAAACCTCGCTGATTAATTGCAAATTGGCGATGATTTCTGCCGAGGCATTATTTGGAATTGATGACGGAACATCAAGATTCTGGTTCGCTAAATCATTTTTTTTAGTAGCCATATTTTTAAATAAATTTTTTAAGCAATTGAGACATTTCAGCAAAAATCGGATTTCCTGATTCTAGTCTGGACTTTACAAAGCCAAGAACTCGCGGCAATAATTTTAAATAATCATTTTTACCATCACGCATCGAAAGTCGTGAAAAAATTCCGACTATTTTTATGTTTCGTTGCAAAGATAAAATTTCATAATCGCGCGTAAATTCTGCTTTATCGCAATTAGATTTTTCTAAATAATAATCAAAAAGTTTTAAGCGATTTGCAGAATTAACATCGCGCCTTGCATCTTCAAGAAGTGAAACCAAATCATAGGCTTTTGATCCGATAACTGCATCTTGAAAATCGAGCAAACCAACTTGTTTGTGACCTTCGCGACTTGGCAAAATCATTAAATTATCAGCGTGATAATCACGCAAAACTAAAACTGAAGTTGAATTTTTTTCCAAATGATTGCGCAAGCCGTTAAACTGACTTAATTGGTCAAAAAGTTGAAACCATAAGAATTTAAATTGAGCTTTTTCTTGTAAAGTTATCTCCCGATTTTGCGAAAGTATGTACCAATCAATAAACAACATCACTTCACGGAAAAGCAAAGCGTGATTGTAAAGCGGCAAGTTTTTGGGCGCTTCCAATTTATGCAATTCAAGCAAGCAATCACAAGCTTTTTCATAAAGCTCCAGCTCTTGCGAATCATCAGTTGCAAGCACGCGGCCGTAGGTGTTATCATCTAGATCTTCTAGAAGCAGAAAACCTAATTCTTCATCGCGGGCAAAAATTTTGGGAGCAGAAAAATTATTTAAAACCAAAAATTCATCAATCTTCGCAAATGGTCGCACATCTTCATAACCGGGAGGCGCAAACATTAAAATGTTAGTTTCTTCACCAAAAAAAATTCGGTAATATGAGCGAAAAGAGGCATCTCCGGCGATTTTTTTTATCTCGCAATCTTTGATATTATTTTTAGCAAGAAACTCGTGCGCTTGCTTTTCATCTAGGTTAATCATGTTTTTAGAAATCTAATTTAGAATACCATTCAGGTGGGTTTACGTTGGGAATTCGGTCTTTTAAAATTTCGCCGAAAATTTTGTGCGATTTAATCAAGCTATACCAATCTTTCGCTGGCAAATAATGATGCCAATTAATATCGCCAAAATAATCCAAAATTGAAATTTGCGCCGCAGCAGAAAAATCAGCAACCGAAATATGATCTCCGCCTAAGTATTTTCTGGTTTCAAGCAAATATTCAATATAGCTTAAATGAATATTTAAATTGCGTCTCGTGACTCTTAAAATTTCTGAATCAGGAGCATTAACTCCGGGTAAATAGCGGTTAAAATGGCGCTCGTTTAAAACATGTTTGCTAACTTCATTGTAAAATTTTTCATCAAACCAATTTTGCAAACGACGCACTTCCGCCCTTGTTACAAGAGAATCGCCGATGAAATTTTTGGTTTCTTGATGTTTTTCTTCAATATATTCAACGATTGTTGAACTGTTTGAAATTACTACCGAATTTGCGTTATCAAACAATACTGGCAAGGTTCCGGCTGGATTCATGGCGATAAATTCTTTGCGTCTTTCCCAGAAATTTTCAGGAACCAACTCAAAGCCAATTTCCTTTGCGGCCATGTGAACTCGTACTTTGCGCGAAAATGGACAAAGTGAATGATGGTAAAGGCGATACATAATTTGGATTTTAGTTTTAGGATTAGTTATTTTTCTTGTGATAAGATTAGTTAGATCCTGAAACAAGTTCAGGATGACAGATTTACTAGATTTTTCTTCTCTCGCCATCCTGAAACAAGTTCAGAATAACAGATTTACTAGATTTTTCTTCTCTCGCCATCCTGAAACAAGTTCAGAATAACAGATTTACTAGATTTTTCTTCCCTCGTCATCCTGAACTTGTTTCAGGATCTAACCGTAATTTTAGTAAACTTTGTTATATCTAACTAGAGTTTGTTATTAAATTTACAAAAAGCAAAACTTGAAGCTAAATAATAATTCCAACTTTAAATAATTTGTAATTCCCATGTCCAAAAAAATCGCCTTAATTGACGGTTATGGCTTCGTATTTCGCGCCTTTCATTCTTTGCCGCCTTTAACCAGACCAGATGGAACGCCTGTTGGCGCGGTTTATGGTTTCACTAATATGCTAATTAAACTTTTAGCCGGACTTAACGTAACCCACGCCGCTGTTGTTTTTGATTCAGGTTCTAAAACTTTTAGAAATGATATTTATCCAGCTTACAAAGCCAACCGCCCGCCCTGTCCCGAAGAATTAATTCCACAATTTTCAATCGTTCGTGAAAGTGCGGAATCATTAAACTTGTCGATACTAGAAAAAATAGGATTTGAAGCTGATGACATCATCGCAACCATCGCCAAAAAAGCGGAAGCCGAAGGCTACGAAGTTTTAATCGTTTCATCCGACAAAGACTTAATGCAGCTAATTGGAGAAAATATTCACATGTATGATTCGATGAAAAATCGTATGATTGGAATTGAGCAAGTTATAGAAAAATTTGAAGTGGGCCCCAAAAAAGTTTTAGATATGTTGTCATTAATTGGCGACGTATCGGATAATATTCCCGGCGTAAAAGGCATTGGCCCAAAAACTGCTGCCGAATTAATTAAGCAGTTTGGAAGTTTAGAAAATATTTTTGAAAATCTGGATCAAGTCAAACAAGAGAAGCGTCGCCAACTTTTGATCGAAGGAGCTGAAAAAGCAAAACTATCAAAAATTTTAGCGGCTTTAAAAGAAGATGTAGAATTAGGAATTAATTTAGATGAATTAGAAATTCGCGCTCTTGATCCGCATAAATTAATTTCATTTTTGCAGGTTCAAGGCTTTCATTCATTGATTACGCGAGTTCGTAAAGAATTTAGAATTACGGAAAATGTTGAAGTTCGAGCAAGCGAAAAGATCCAAAATCAAGTTCAGAATGACAATTTTAGTAACAATGTTTCAGAACTTAAATCCACATTCCGCCATCCTGAACTCGTTTCAGGATCTAGCGTATTTTCATCATGTCAAAAAACTTTAATTTCATCTCCCAAAATCATCGAACAACTCAATAAAGAAGCATCTTCAAATGGTTTGGTCACAATTGATCGCGATAAAAATTTTATCACAATTTCAACTTGTAAATCAGGCGAATCACCAAAAGAAATTTTTTATTTCGAGATAAAAAAATCCGCAAAAACTCCAAATCAAAATCAATCTTTTGATTTATTCAGTTTTAATCACGAGCCAGAAAGCCTTGAAAACAAAGGTTTCAACATCGAAGTTTTAGAAAAAATTCTGATTGATGATTCAATTAAAAAAATCTTTTTCGATGCCAAGAATTTTCTAAAATTCGCCAAAACAAATTCTTACGAAGATGTTGCGACCATTCATCATCTCTTAACTTCTTCGGTAAAAAATGACTTACGCGAGCTTATAAATCTTAATCTCAACGAAGATGTTGAACAATTAGGTTTTGGTAAAATTTTTGCTGAAATTGAAAAAAATCGCGAGCCAGAAATTTTTTCTGACTTTGATAAAAAAACTGAATTTTTAGCTTTTAGAAATTTCGCAATTTACCAACTTTATAAATTATTCGCGCCAAAAATTACCCCCGAAAAATTAACCGAAACCTATCTTTCTTTTGAACGTCCGTTAATTGAGGTTCTAGCGCAAATTGAAACTAATGGCATTAAAATTGATGTAGCAAAATTACGCCAACTTTCACAGGAATTCGGCAAAAAAATTGCCGAATTAAGCAGCGAAATTTACGCGCTCGCCGGACATGAATTTAACATCGCTTCGGCAAAACAACTTTCAGAAGTTTTATTTGAAAAAATGGGTTTGGCTTCTGGCAAAAAATCCAAAAAAACCGGTGCTCTTTCAACCGGCGTTGGCGTGCTTGAAGAGCTTGATGAAGCTGGACATCCGATTGCGCGAAAAATTCTTGATTTTCGCAAATTTTCTAAATTAAAAAATACTTACGCCGATGCTTTGCCAGAAGAAATTAATTCACAAACTGGCAGAATTCATACTCATTTTTCTGCAACTTCTACAATTACTGGGCGTTTGAGTTCGCGGCATCCAAACCTGCAAAATATTCCGATAAAAAGTTTGGAAGGTCAAAAAATTCGCGCAAGTTTTATTTCAGAAAAAAATCATTTTTTAATTTCCGCCGACTATTCACAAATTGAACTACGCGTTATTGCTCACGCCGCCAAAATCGGAAATTTAATTACAGCATTTAAAGAAGATAAAGATATTCACCGCATTACAGCGGCGCAGGTTTTCGGCGTTTCTGAAGATGCGGTTGATGATTCTTTGCGCTCCAAAGCCAAAGCAATTAATTTTGGAATTATTTATGGAATAAGTGCTTTTGGTTTAGCGCGTCAATTAGATATTTCGCGTCAGGAAGCGGCGATTTACATAAAATCTTATTTAGAAGCTTATCCGGGAATTGATATTTCGATGAAAAATTACATCGAATTGGCTCGGAAAAATGGCTATGTACAAACGCTTTCGGGACGCAAATGTTTTATTCGCGATATTAACAACAAAAACCCAATGATTCGCGCTGAAGCTGAAAGATTGGCGATTAACGCACCGATTCAAGGAAGTGCGGCAGATATTATCAAAAAGGCGATGATTCGTTTGAGTAAAAGATTTAAGGAAGGGAATTTAAAATCAAAAATTATCTTACAAATTCATGACGAATTGATCGTGGAAGCGCCAGAAAATGAAGTGGAAATTGCGACGAAGATTTTGAAATATGAAATGGAAAATGCGGCGATTTTAAATGTGCCTCTTAAGGTTGATGTGACGATTGGCGATTGTTGGAAGTGAGGAAAAATCAAAATCGCAAAACCCCCCAACCCCCCTTAACAGGGGGGCTTTGAGATTGAGTTCGGTTTAAAGTCTTCCTGTCAAAAGTGGCTTTGTTGAGATTGAGTTCGGTTTAAGCCCCCCTGTCAAGGGGGGGGGTTGGGGGGTTTTGCGGTCTATAATTGGGGGGTTTTGCGGTCTATAATTGAGGGGTTTTGTGGTCTATAAATTTTCTTCAAGATTCAAAAATCCAGCAATCTTCCCACAAACATCTTCAAAACTTTCCATCACTTCCAAATTGCTAAATCGAATTACCCTTATCCCCAAATTTTGTAATTTCTTACTCCTAAATTCATCATATCTCAAAGCTTCTTCACTATAATGACTATCGCCATCAACCTCGATTACCAATAATTTTTTTGCACAGTAAAAATCTACAATAAATTCAGCGATCGGTTTTTGTTTAGTAAAACGAATTGGCAAGGTTCTTAAAAAATCAAACCAAAGCTTTTTTCAGCAGGCGTGAGATTTTTTCTAAGGTCGCGTGATTTTGATTTTAGAGAATAATTGTAGATTTTAAAATTAGGCATAACGCGATACTAACTCGCCCTTCCAACAATTTCTTCAAAATATTTCTCCAGCGCTTTGTAAGAAAATTTATCATTCACCTTCGCAAAGGCGTTCGCAACTAATTTATCCGCCAATTTCGGCTCATTTACCATTCTCAAAACTGCATCAACAATTCTGTCTTCTATATTTTCCAAGGGCTGCAAATTCACCATCAAAGCATCAATTTCATTTCTCAAAAACTCTTTTGGACCATCAGATTCTGTTGAAATTATTGGTTTGCGAAATTTCATCGCTTCTAAAACCACCAGACCAAAAGTTTCGAACTCCGACGACATCACAAAAATATCAATCGCATCGAAAAATTCTTTTTTGTTTTTTATCCAGCCCAAAAATTCTATCTTACTTTCAACATTTAATTCTTTGGCAAGATTGCGCAAATAATCCTCACGCGCACCCGAACCAGCAAGTTTGAAAACAAATTTTTTATTTAAATTATTTGCCTTGGCAAACTCTTCCAATTTTTTTATCGCTTTAATTGTGAAACGAAAACCTTTTGCAATATCGAGACGACCCATTCCACCAAGCACAATTGTTTCCTTATTTTGCCAATCAATTTTCGATGCAACTTTTGGCGCATCACTTAAATCAATCGCATTTTGAATGACGAAACTTTTGGCTTCACTTTGTCCAGCATTTATCGTGCGCAGAAAAATTTCCTTATTCACCGAAAGAATAATATCAGCGCCAATTGAACGCTTCACGTTCATGCTGTGATTTACAGCGATTAGGAAAATTTTATTTTTGATTTTGGCAATTGCGCTTCGCGCTAAAACTGTTGATCTTCCGCCATGAGCTATAACCGCATCGGCATTAAATTCTTGCAGAATTTCGTGAATTTTTTTAACTGTAAAAATATCATAAAACCCTAATTTATTGGGAACTTTTTTTACCGTAATTCCTAAATTTTCAACCTCAGCTGCGTAAGGAGCATCATTTTTTATGATCGCTAAAATTTCATGACCAAGCTTTTTCAAAGCCACCGAATAATCAATAAAAGCTTGCTCCGCGCCGCCATTTTGAGAAGTTAAAATTATGTGAACAATTTTCATTTGGATAATTTTTCTTGGGCTTTAAGATTTGAAACCAATGGATAAAGCCCAGCTAGAGTTGCAATTAAAACCCCCAACGCACCTTCTTTATAACCTTTTTTGAAGAAAAAAGATTTTATGAAGCGCAATTTAAAATTGATGATTATTTTAAGAAGACAGGCGCATTTTATTTTATTTTTAGAAATCATGTCATTTGCGCGCCAGTTGGTGTAGCGGTTAAAACGTGCAATAAAATCAGAAATATCTTCGTCAACCAAATGAATTATCGGATTTTGAAAATATTTTATTCCGGCACCCAAATCACAAGTCGGATGAACTTCTTTATCTTCATGATATTTTTTTAAACCCTTATAAGCCAAAGTCTGGCGACTCAAAACACACAAAGTTCGAAGCCAACCATATTTTACGTGACGTTTACCAATATAATTGGCAATTGGCACAATTACAGCGCAAGGTGGCGAATTTTTTATCGCCAAAATTTCCTGCGCCAATTCCGGCGAAACTCTTTCATCAGCATCAATTTCAAAAATCCATTCATGGCTGGCAGAATTTAACGCCACATTGCGGCGCGCGCCTTCGATTTTCCACGAACCTTCAATAATTTTATCGGTAAATTGCAAAGCAATTTCTTTGGTTTGATCGGTGCATTTATCAAGCACAACTACGATTTCATCAGCAAATGAAAGACTGCGTAAACAATCAGCGATTTTCTTTTCTTCATTATGCGCCACAATTACAGCGGATATTTTTGACATGATTTTGGTGAAAAAATAAAATGATAATTGACATGCGAGCGAGCCAAAATAGGTTAATTAACCTCAACAACAAAACTAGGTTGTCACCCATGCAAATGTCAAAAAGAAAATTCATTAAAAATGTTTGTCTTTCTTCAGGCTTTCTTCTCGGCGCTTGTAAAATCAAGGGCTTAAGTGGCATTACTAATTCTAAGTCAAAATCTTTTGGAGGATCCATGCACAAAATTGAATTACCTAAATTACCTTATGATAAAAGCGCTCTAGCTCCTTACATTTCTGAAAATACTATGAATTTTCACTACGGAAAACATCATCAGGCTTATGTCACGAATTTGAATAACTTAATTGCTGGCACTGATTTAGATGGAAAATCTCTTGAAGAAATCATCAAAATTTCTCACGCCGACAAAACCAAAGCCGGAATTTTTAACAATTCAGCGCAAGTTTGGAATCACACTTTTTATTGGCATTCAATGAAACCAAATGGCGGCGGCAAACCATCTGCTGATGTTTTGAAAAAAATTGAAACCGATTTTGGTTCTTATGAAAATTTCGTAACTGAATTTAAAAATGCTGGCGCAACGCAATTTGGTTCAGGTTGGGCTTGGTTAGTTTTAGAAAATGGCAAATTAAAAGTTACTAAAACTGGCAACGCCGAAACCCCAATCACAACTTCTGCAATTCCATTAATGACTATGGATGTTTGGGAACACGCCTATTATTTGGATTACCAAAACGCCCGCCCAACCTACATCGACACTTTCTTAAACCACCTAGTAAACTGGGATTTTGTTTCTGAAAATTTAAAATAGTCAAATTTAGAAAAATGGCTGCGGATGCTCGAATTTACTTTGTGCGTAGCAACTCAATTATTCTAAATTTAAATCAAATTTGAATTTAATTAAAATCAATGCGCACAGCAAAAATCGAACGCAACACCAAGGAAACTAAAATTAAAGTTGAAATAAATCTCGACGGAACTGGTCAATTCAATGTTGAAACTGGAATCGGATTTTTAAATCACATGATTGAACAACTTTCACATCATAGTTTGATCGACATCATTTGCGAAGTGAAAGGTGATTTACATATCGATTTTCACCACACAACCGAAGACGCCGCTTTGGCAATTGGCGAAGCTGTTAAACAGGCTTTGGGCGACAAAAAAGGCATTACTCGTTTTGGTCATTCTTACGTTCCGATGGATGAAACTTTAACGCGCTGCGTTATCGATTTATCTGGTCGCGCTTATCCAATTTTTAATTGTGAATTTAAACGCGATAAAGTCGGCGACATGGATTCTGAATTATTCCGCGAATGGTTCCACGCTTTCGCCCAAGCTGCGGGATGCAATTTGCATATCGAAAATCTTTACGGCGTTAATAATCATCACATTATCGAATCATGCTTCAAAGCTTTGGCAAGAGCTCTTCGCGTGGCAATTATGATTGATGAAAGAAAGAAGGATGCGATTAATTCCACGAAAGGGATTTTGTAAAAAACCCAAAAAAAAATCGTCTTTCTAAGTGTACCTCAAGCCTGATGTCACCCTTCGACAAGCTCAGGGTGACATCAGGCTTGAGTGACATCAGGCTTTGAGGCGACATATATTGTTTCTTGGTCAGGTTCTAAATTACTTACAATCTTTTAAAAAACATGACGCTTTTAAAAAAAATCTCCGAAAACAAAAACGCCACCAAGCCTGTAATTTACGGCATTTCCAGCCTTGAACTCACGGAAGAAGAAAGAAAATTTTTCTCTAAAAATGGCGCGCTCGGTTTCATTTTATTCGCCCGCAATATCTCAAACAAAACTCAATTAAAAAAATTAACCAATTCCTTGCGCGAATTAATGCAAGGCGAAATTCTGGTTTTAGTCGATCAAGAAGGCGGCCGCGTTGCGCGCATGAAAGAACCAGATTGGAAAAAATATCCCGCTGGACAATATTTTTCTGATCTTTACGAAGAAAATCCATTGCAAGCCGAAGAAGAATTATATGAAAATTTTCAAGAAATCGGTCGCGATTTAATTGATGTCGGAATCAATGTTGATTGCGCTCCGGTGCTTGATATTTTAACCGAAAAAACTCACCAAGTTATTGGCGATCGCGCTTATGGCAGAAATGCCGAGCAAGTTGCAGCTTTGGGTCGCAAAGTTTGCGAAGGTTTGCTTTCGCAAGGTGTTTATCCCGTGATCAAACATATTCCGGGTCACGGCCGCGGCACTTCTGACAGCCATTTGGAATTACCAATTGTTGATGCAACTTTGGAAGAATTAAGAAAAACTGATTTTCTAACTTTCCAAAAATTACGCGACCAAAAATTCGCAATGACGGCACATATTTTATTTTCCGCAATCGATAAAATTAATTGCGCCACAACTTCTAAAACTGCGATTGATTTAATCAGAAATGAAATCAGCTTTAAAAATATTTTAATGAGCGATGACATTTCGATGAAAGCGCTTAAAGGCAATTTTCATGATAGATCGAAAGCAATTTTAAATGCTGGCTGCGACTTGGTTTTACATTGCAACGGCAATATGGCGGAAATGCTGGAAATTAATTCTGCGCTACCAAAATTAACTGATGAGTTTTGGGGAAGATTTACAAATTAATAGAAAGAAGCAAACATCGCTCGAAAAAAAATGAGAAATTGAATTTTAAATCACTTCGCGAAACTGTGATGAAAAATGTTGAAATATTTTATCAACCTTAATGATTGATGATTGCCCCACAAAATAGAAAAGGCGGGATCTCGTTGGAGATCTCGCCTTTTCATTTACTTTTTAGATTTTCTGCTTTCTAAAACTACTTTTTCTTAGTTACAGTTTTTTTAGCAGGAGCTTTTTTAGCGACTGGTTTTTTATCAACTGGTTTTTTAACAACGGTTTTTTTATCAACTGGTTTTTTATCAACTGGTTTTTTAGCTACAGTTTTTTTTGCAACTACTTTTTTAGCTGGAGCTTTTTTTACAACAGCTTTTTTAGCTGGAGCTTTTTTCGCAACTACTTTTTTGATAGGGGCCATAATTTTTTTACTTTTTATTGTTAAAATTTTTACCAATAAGAATTGCAATTTCGAATAATAAAATCATCGGAATTGCCAAACTAACTTGACTCAAGATGTCTGGGGGAGTAAGGACGGCGGCCACTAAAAAAATGATCACAATCCAGTATCTTCTCTTCTTTCTTAAATCATTGGCGGACAAACAACCAACTTTAATTAAAAAAAGCAACAAGATTGGTAATTCAAATGCGATGCCAAATCCAAATAGTAAATTTGTCACGAAATTTAAGTATTCACTAATGCGTGTTTCAAGTTGAATTGGAAGTGAAGCGGATGTTGCGGAGCCTTGAATTTCAAAGCTCGCGAAGAATTGAAAAGCGACTGGCAAAATAAAATAATAGGCAAAAATCGCGCCGCATAAAAATAAAAGTGGAGCGAAAGAAAATGTTAACAGAATATTTTTTTTCTCATTTTTGTATAAAGCTGGAGATAAAAAAAGATAAATTTCTGCCGCAAAAATTGGGAAAGAAAAAAATAATGCTGATGAAAGAGAAAGTTTTAGATAGGTCATGAACGCTTCAGTGGGGCTGGTATAGATCAATTTACGATTCTGATTATTTTGTGAAATTTCTGCGAAAGGTTGCAATAAAAATTCGTAAATTTTTTCGGAAAAAAAATAGCAGAGTGAAAAAGAGATGATGAAAAATATTAGAGAAAAAATTACGCGTTTGCGAAGTTCGACAAAATGTTCGTTGAGTGTCATGAAGTTTTTTTTATTCATGGTCGGGTTTTTTTTAAGAGGTTTTTTGATTGAAATT
>Ga0214921_10007119_pt1 | contig 15025 bp, 14 predicted proteins | sample LL1505_MetaG_FD_177992 | JGI IMG/M metagenome (GOLD analysis project Ga0214921, IMG submission 177992) | Freshwater microbial communities from Lake Lanier, Atlanta, Georgia, United States - LL-1505 | ecosystem: Environmental > Aquatic > Freshwater > Lake | place: USA: Georgia | collected... | reverse complement strand
GTCCATTCGTCTCCCAATAGCTCTGGGTCGTCATATTTTTTGAGCGCTTCAAAATGATGGTCAATATCTTCTGCCATAAATTTGGCGGCTAAACCTTGCGCTAGTCTTTGCGCGCCATCACTAATCTGCGGAATGTCACCAGAGCAAGCACCATGGGACAGCGTGGCTGCATAGTTAAAACAATGAATTCTGTCGAGTCCTGGGCATACGTCTGGTGTTTTGGGTTGAAACTCAAAACAGCTTCCAAGGTCTGGAGAATCTGAGAGCTCTTCATCCTCTAATTTTTCAGGAGTATTAAACCTATCGCGCCAAACCCTGATATGCGGTGCAAAACAAGAGAATTCAGGACGTAGTGCCCAGTCAGTTCTAAATCCCGTGCTAAAAATAATTTGGTCAGTTAGCAAAGACCCCTTGGGCGTTTCAAGTTGTATGCTGCCATCTTCTTTTGAAATGGCTTGCACTACAGGCGCACCGAAATGGAAATATGCGTTTTTATGTCGAGATACGCGAAGAGTGCTTCCTCTAGGAGGTGGAACTTGTTGTGCATTGATGTAGTGGCGAAATTTCCATTTCCATGCATCTGGCAAATGCCAATATCCATGAACAATGCCCGGGCTACCTAAGCCTTTGCTTTTGTTGATTCGCGGAAACTCTTGACGGCGTATCAGCATATCTAATCGATCCGCTCCACTTTCAAGTGCAGTGGCGGCACTGTCCATAGAAGAAGAGCCACCTCCTATAACAACAACTCGCTGACCCTTGAACCGTGTGCCTTCCCAAACATCTGACGAGTGCACCCATTTGTTATCAGGAATTGCCTTAGCCCAAGTTGGAACCCAAGGACCGCCTAAACCATCACGTCCAGTGGCAAGAACTACGCGACGCGCAAGTAGAGAGCAGGTGGTTGCTGGGTGTGTGTTGTGGTCTTTTACTTCCACTCTTACTATCTGATCTGGGCCAGGGTTGACCGAAATGACTTCGTGACCATTTTGAACTTCTATACCCAGTACCTTTCGATACCAGCGTAAATATTCAGCCCATTGAGGCCTGGGGATTTTGTCAATGACCTTCCATGCCTCTAAACCCCATTGGGCAACAAACCAAGCTTGAAAAGTAAGCGACCCAATACCTAGAGCAGGACCGGTCAATTCTTTTGGGGAGCGCAGTGTCTCCATGCGTGCTGTGGTTAACCAAGGCCCCTCAAAACCTGCAGGAGATTTATCTAGTAAATATGCATCAATCCCTAAATTCTTTAAGGCCGCACCCAAAACCAAGCCTGCCATCCCGCCACCAATAATGATGACATCTTTTACGGGTTTGCCATTTAATTCACTCGCAGGTATCCAATGTCGTGCAGGCAAGCACAGTTGGGCCAAATCTTGGCGAATACGTTCTTCAAGGTGAGGTAGGCCTAAAACTTGAGTCACTTATTGCAATGAAAGTTTTTAAGAAAGAAAAGATTGTCTGTTAGTCGATAGAAATATTCGCGACTTTGACAACCTCAACCCACTTAGCTCTGTTGTTTTTAACTGTGACCTTGAATTGTTCCGGAGTTTCTATACGAACACTGTTGCCAGCACTCTCTAATTTAGACTTAATTTCTGGTGTGTTCAATATCGTGCGAATTGCGCTATTAAGTTTCGACACTATTTGTGCGTCAGTACCTTTAGGTGCAAAGACAGCAAACCAAATTGAACTATCAAAATTTCGAGTGCCATTTAACCCGCTTTCAGATATTGTTGGGACTTCGCTGATAGCTGGAACGCGTTTGAGTGTAGTAACCCCTAATAAGCGTACTTTGTCTGCTTTGTAGTGGGACAAGACTGTTTGAACTTGGTTCATGATGCAGCAAGTCTCGCCCTTTAAAACGGCTGTAATGGCCTCAGGCCCGCCCTTGTAAGGTACATGAAGCATGTCCAAACCTAAGCGCGCGTTGAACTCTGCAAATGCCATATGCGTACCGGCCCCATTGCCGGTAGAGGCAAAGTTAAATTTGCCAGGATTGGCTTTTACAGTGTCGACAAATTCCTTGAGCGTCTTGACATTGATCACATCAGGATTGATGGTGAGAACATTCGATACATCAAGAATGGGGGCAACGGGTACAAAGTCTGTTTCAACATCGAAATTTAGCTTTTTATAAAGAGCCGCATTGCTGCCATGGGTAGCAGCAGTTCCAAAGACCAACGTGTAACCATCTGGCTTGGCATGTGCAACAAAATCACTTGCAATGTTTCCTGCAGCGCCGGGTTTGTAATCTACGACGATAGGTTGACCCAATAACTTACCCAGCGGCTCTTGGATTTGACGCGCAACAACATCTACGCCGGATCCAGCAGGAAAGGTCATAACAAGGGTAATGGGTTGACGAGGCCAATCCGAAGTCTGCGCAAGTGCACTTAAACCAATATTGCAGGACACAGCTGCAATGGTCAATAAAGTGAATATGCGCCTAGTACTAGCGAAATACATGAGCCTTCCCCTAATTTATACAAAAGATTAATGTTACTCTTGATCATCTAAGATTCTTGGCGGCCCAATAACGTGGGTAGCGTCATCCAATGCGAAACGGAAAATTTGAAAAATATTAAGCTGTGTCTTCAGTTTAATTCCATAAACCTAAAGCTTGACAAAGTACTACACCAAAAGGAAAAGTGCCGCAATGAGTTTTGCTTGGAAGTAAAAGCCGTGGAATACCTCGTGCGATTGGTTTGTAGTTTGCAGGCTACTTAGCTACCAAATGATTCAAAAGACTTGGATTAGCTTTTTAAAAAATCACTACTTGATTATCAAAAAGTGTTTTCATAGTTTCTGCAAATTTAGCATCACCAAATATGTTCATGGTCTTCTTATGGCCATCCTTTTTGCTGTTTGAGTAAGCTAACGCCACAGCAAAGATCCCTTTAGCCTTGGCAATACTTTTGATGTTTTCCCATTCAAGATCTAGCGACTTTTTATTTGCAGCGACAGCTGCGAGAACCGGTAAGTGCCATCCCTGAACTAGTCGTTCTTGAATAATTACTTTTGTCTTTGAAGGCTTCATTTCAGGAGTCATATGCTCAGCATCTGTCAGCCACAAGCATTGGAAAGTACCGCAGGGATCAATAGGCCTATCAACGTAAATATTACAGCCTACATTGCAGGATAAATTAACGCATGGTTTGTTTAGGCTTGCCTTAATTTCATTGGAATCGATCGATAACAAGCCTTCGCAACAGAGGGTGCAGCCATTACAGTTTCTAACCATTCTGTCATTTTACTAGTGCTGGCTTTGAGTCACTTTGTAATGAACCCCCCGTCTTTAATACAAAAAAGAAATTAAATAAATGTTTTTTTATACATTAAAGTAATTAGCAAATAGAAACTTTGTAGTTCCTTTTTGAGTCAGTGTCTTCCAGAATCAAGGCCTTGCATTTAGAGATTCGAGGAACAAATGATTCAATATTCACTAGCTCGTAGAGCATTAGTCGCAGCAGTATTCGCCGCTTTTTCTGGCCTTGCCTCATCTCAAGCGGCTGTTTCTTTACTAAATGTGTCCTATGACCCAACTAGGGAGTTGTATGTCGAATACAACCAAGCTTTTACTAGATATTGGAAAGGCAAAACTGGACAAGATGTAACTATCAAGCAATCACATGGGGGCTCTGGCAAGCAAGCTAGGTCAGTCATTGACGGACTTGATGCAGATGTTGTCACCTTAGCCTTAGCTGGTGATATTGATGCGTTGTACAAGAACGGCGGATGGATTGCACAAGATTGGCAAAAGCGGCTGCCGCACAACTCATCTCCTTACTCATCAACCGTAGTGCTTGTTGTCCGACAGGGTAATCCCAAAGGAATTAAAGATTGGGATGACCTTATCAAGTCGGGAATAAGTGTGATCACGCCAAATCCCAAAACATCCGGTGGAGCGCGCTGGAATTATTTGGCTGCATGGGAATTCGCAAAGCGCAAATATGGCGGGGAAGCGAAGGCAAAAGAATTTGTAACTGCTTTGTATAAAAACGTCCCAGTACTAGATACAGGTGCTCGTGGTTCTTCCATCACTTTCGCACAACGCAATCAAGGAGATGTATTCATTTCATGGGAAAACGAAGCGCATTTATTAGAAAAAGAATTTGGAAACAAAGTCGATATCGTTTATCCATCTTTGAGCATCGTGGCCGAACCGCCTGTGACAGTTGTTGATAAGAATGTCGATCGCAAGGGAACCCGCAAGGTAGCTGAAGAGTATTTGAATTATTTGTATAGCGATGAAGGTCAGGATATCGCCGGCAAGAACTATTACAGACCTATTTCACCTAAAGCACAGGCCAAGTATGTGAAGCAACTGCCCAAGCTACCTCTATTTACGCTTGAGCAAGCCTTTGGGAGTTGGGTAAAGGCAGATCGTGATCACTTCGCAGATGGCGCAAGCTTTGATCAGATTTATACAAAGAAGTAAGCAATGAAAAGAGTGCTTCCTGGCTTTAATATTACTCTTGGTTTTACGCTGATTTATCTGAGTTTGATTGTTTTGATACCTCTGTCTGCATTGGTATTGAAAACCTTCACTTTGACTTGGGATCAATTTGTGCTGGCAACAACTAGCCCTCGAGTACTTGCTTCATATCGCTTAACTTTCGGCGCTTCATTACTGGCTGCAACTGTAAATGTCGTCTTTGGTTTATTGGTTGCTTGGGTGCTAGTGCGTTACGAGTTCTTTGGCAAGAAATTCATAGATGCTTTAGTTGACTTGCCATTTGCATTGCCAACTGCAGTGGCTGGTATTTCGTTAACTGCCTTATTAGCCAACAACGGCTGGATAGGGAAGTTATTTGAGCCGTTTGGAATTCAATTGGCCTTTAACCCTACGGGTGTTGTCATTGCTTTGATTTTTATTGGATTGCCGTTTGTTGTCAGAACAGTTCAACCAGTTCTTGAAGATACAGAGAAGGAACTTGAAGAAGCGGCAGCTTGCCTTGGGGCAACTAGGTGGCAAACCTTTACAAAGGTAATTTTTCCTGCAATTGCGCCTGCACTTTTGACTGGCTTTGCAATGGCCTTTGCTCGTGCCATTGGGGAATACGGTTCAGTTATTTTTATAGCAGGCAATATGCCAATGGTGTCTGAGATAACACCATTGCTAATCATTAGTAAGTTAGAGCAATATGACTATGCAGGAGCCACAGCAATAGCACTTGTCATGTTGGTAATTTCATTTGTATTGCTACTCGTCATCAACGCTCTACAAGCTTGGCAACGCAAGCGATCTGGAGCTCCAGTATGAGTGACTCAGCTTCTCATCAATTGCAATCTAAGGCATTTTCACAAATTCATGAACCTAGATGGGTCAAGATCTCTCTAATCTCAGTCGCGCTCGCTTTTATGTTTCTGTTCCTAATCCTTCCATTAGCTACGGTATTTACTGAGGCATTGCGAAAAGGGTTCGACGCCTATTGGGCTGCATTACAAGAGCCAGATGCATGGTCAGCTATTCGATTAACCCTGCTGACAGCTGCAATAGCTGTTCCACTTAACTTGGTATTTGGTATTTCTGCTGCTTGGGCAATTGCTAAGTACGAATTTAGAGGTAAGGCGTTTCTGACCACTCTGGTGGACTTGCCGTTTTCTGTCTCACCAGTAGTTGCAGGATTGATATATGTCTTGATGTTTGGCGCCCAAGGCTGGTTCGGTCCGTGGTTACAGGCGCAAGACATAAAGATTATTTTTGCTGTGCCCGGAATCATCTTGGCAACGGTTTTTGTTACTTTTCCCTTCATTGCTCGGGAATTGATTCCTTTGATGCAAGCCCAAGGAAATGATGAAGAACAAGCCGCAGTTGTATTAGGTGCAACGGGCTGGCAAACATTTTGGTATGTCACTTTGCCAAATATCAAGTGGGGACTGATTTACGGTGTGATTCTTTGTAACGCTAGAGCTATGGGTGAGTTTGGAGCTGTATCGGTTGTTTCAGGTCATATTCGAGGGCAGACCAACACAATGCCTTTGCATGTTGAGATTTTGTATAACGAATACCAGTCAGCAGCGGCCTTTGCAGTAGCTTCGCTTTTAGCCCTGCTGGCATTAGTAACCTTGGCATTGAAATCGGTCGTGGAGTGGCGTCATGCCCGTGCATTAAATGCGGTAGCTGACCTTCCACCAGAAAACCCGCATTGGTCGTTTCACAATGATTTAACGCATTGATAAATTTAAGAATTGAGTAAATCTATGAGTATCGAAATTCGTAATATCCATAAGCAATTTGGTTCATTTCAAGCTTTAGGTGATGTCAGCCTAGACATTCAATCAGGTGAATTGATTGCCTTGTTAGGCCCTTCAGGATGTGGCAAAACTACTTTGTTGCGAATCATTGCAGGATTGGAGACTGCAGACAGTGGAACTATTGCTTTTAGTGGAGAGGACACTACGCATGTGCATGTGCGTGAGCGACAGGTCGGTTTTGTGTTTCAGCACTATGCGCTGTTTCGGCACATGACCGTATTTGAAAATGTTGCATTCGGCCTGCGTGTAAAGCCTCGTGGTTTGCGACCAAGCGAGTCAGAAATAAGCAAAAAAGTCCACGACTTACTGAGCTTGGTTCAACTAGATTGGTTGGCAGACCGTTACCCTTCGCAGCTATCAGGGGGTCAGCGTCAGCGTATTGCTTTGGCGCGAGCATTGGCAGTTGAACCTAAAGTATTGTTATTGGATGAGCCATTTGGCGCATTAGACGCTAAGGTTCGCAAGGAGCTGCGTCGTTGGTTACGTCGCTTGCATGATGAATTAAATGTCACCACTATTTTTGTGACGCATGACCAAGAAGAAGCATTGGAAGTGTCTGATCGCGTGGTGGTCATGAATCACGGACAAATTGAGCAGATTGGTGCACCACAGCAAGTATGGGAAGAGCCTGCTAGTTCTTTTGTTTATGGGTTCTTAGGTGATGTGAATCAATTCAAAGGCCATGTGCAGTCAGGACAGATGCGCATTGGCTCCAAAAAGCAAAATGTGTTCTTACCTGCTCCTGAACATACCCAAGTTGAAGAGTCACAAGCCTTAGCCTATATTCGTCCGTACGATTTTGATGTTCATCGTTATTCGCCTGAGGATGAGGGGATCGTGGCGCAGCTAGAGCGAGCGGTTGTTGTCGGTCCAGTTGCAAGAATGGAATTACTCACGATGGGAGGAAGTAGCGAAGATGTTAGTCAATTAATAGATGCACAAATACCCGCTTCACTTTTTCATCAACAAGGCTTTAAAGAAGGCGAGACCTTAGTTCTTTCCCCGCGAAAGGCAAGAGTTTTTATACAAAATCAATAAAGGAAAAATTACCTTGTCTTTATCCACTCTTGAATTTCTTTACCAGTCCAGTCGACAGGTCCCTCCACAATCCAAGTAGGCTTGCCCTGCGCAGATATCACTACGGAGGTGGGAAATAATTTCACACCCCATTTTTTTGAAATATCGCCCTGACGATCTGCAATAACAGGAAAGGTATATCCATTTCTACTAACAAACTGTTGTATCTTGCTAGGCGTTTCTTTAACGTTGATTGTCAGGATCAACAAATCATTGCTATTACTGAAATCTTGAAAAGTTTGAAGCGAAGGTAGTTCTTCTAAACAAGGGGCGCACCATGTTGCCCAGAAGTTCAGGATAACTACTTTGCCTTTGAGTTGATGTGGCTCCCACGCTTTGCCTGACAGATCTGTGTATTCAATACTGGGAACAACCATGCCTTTTGGCCAACGCTTTTTATCAAATTGGGCATGTGCATGGGTTGTGCATAGAACAAGGGCAAGCCCAAGGGCCCATATAAAAAAACTTGCCCTGAATCCCATGCCGAATTAAATTTCGCGCGCTGAGATTTGGTATTTAAAGTCATCAGGCGCGTAGGAATCAAAACGACCTTCGTTGTTTTCGCCAACGGGGTACATGAAGAAACCTAGTCGATCACCTTTGCTTTGGGGAAGCGTTAAGTCGTGCGCCATATTCCACCCAACCCAATTGCCTTCCCATCCACCAAAGAGTGTTTGATAGACGGGTTTTACAACAGGGTGCTGGTTCGATTTGATCCACTCAGGTGTTTCTAAACGCATCACCTTAGCAACATCAGCCGGATCCATCGCCAGCCAACCTTGGCCTTTTATATAGGCTTCTGCGCGGCAATGTTGGGCACCTTTTAAATTTGCAGAATTGCCAGAAAGTTCTTTGTAACCAAATGCGGAGGGGACTAAGCGCAAACCGTAGACATCACGGGCTGGGATACCTACTGATCGACACAGTCCTACAAACAAGGCATTGATATCAGCACATTTGCCTCCTAGATTACCCGTCTCCAGCATGGTCTTGATATCGCCTTCGCCACAACCTCTGACCTTGGGTTCGCGCCAAGCATTGGCGACTATCCAATCGTAGATAGCGCGTACCTTTTCTAAATCCGTATTGGCACCGGCGATGGCTTTGGTAGCAGTGGCTTTCACAATACCGTCTGTGGGCAATAAGGCAGTAGGGCGTGTAAAAAATTTAAGCGTCGCAGCTTCTTCAGTCACTGGGCTATTGCCAGACGGTGAGCGATTTTGCGTTTGCACGCAGCTCGTGATTTCTACATATGGTTTTTCAATACTTGCAGGGAACTCTGTGTACAACATTTGCACACTTTGTAAGCTGTCCGTGCGTAAACGTGTTGTGCCATTACTTGAGAAGGAGCTGTTTTCTGATTTTTGCCAATCGCTATTAATGCTTGGAACAGATAACCATACGCGCGTAATGCCATCCGTTTTAAGAATATCAACACGCGTCGTCACCTCAAAGGTTCGCCATTTCCCAGGTTGAGGGTTAAAAACACGGTCGGGGGTGGTGGTAGCTGGCGATATTGTTTGAGCAAACGACAAAGAAGATAAAGATAGAGCGCCCATAGAGGCGACTCCCTTTAATAGGGAACGACGAGCGGTGGTCATTAAGGAACTCCGAGTACACAAAAGAGAGACCTGTCGGCGCATAAGAGGACAGTTGAGTCCAATGCCTCGAAGGCAGGTCATTTGAAATCATTATTGATTTCGAACGGAAGGATCTTATCTTTAAATGCTGAATACTTTCAGTTAAAAAATTTTGTTTGATCGAGATAACATTTCCAGACCCTTCTCACAATGTATCGGTTGAACCGACACTTCAACATCAGGGGGTCATGATGAGCAGGCAACCCTTGCATTCGTTTGCTTGATCACATATGTTTTGCAAGCCTCTCAATGCCGGATATTGCGTCTAGATTAAAAGCTGAAGGTGCTATCGCAATGCCAACTACTCCGGATGTGTTTGGACTATTGATTCAAAGTGAAATAAAACGTTGGAAGCCTGTTGTCAGTAATGCAAAAATTTCAGCCGATTAACAGTCCGTAGCTTATTCAAAGTGTAGTTACGCCGTTTCTACATTTGCTTCTACACCATACTAGAGCCCTTGTAACCTCTTGATTTCATTGAGGTTTTATTTCTTGAAGCTGCTCATAATCCTTTGGTCCCTGGTTCGAGTCCAGGTGGGCCCACCATTAAAAAAGTCACTCTTTGAGTGGCTTTTTTCTTGTGTTTTAACTACTTTTAAGTCCATTTAGAGGCTATTTATTAAGTTAATTTTTGAGAATGTTATTTCAAAATTAAAGATTGAGATCTTCTGCAGTTTGAATTTGAAATTAAGTGAAATTTTGCTTAAAGAACAGGCAAATTTGATCGATTACTTCCACATCGCTCTCACACTTTTTGCGCGACGTTAGTAACCTCTTGATTTATATGGGGAAATTAATTCTTTAATGGATTTTTTGTTTATTTAAAAAATTTCAAATACTCAATGCCTTACGAATTGAATAGTTAGCAGATAACTCAACTGTGTTGTCGATATCAGAAACTAAGCAGGCTCTCGCACATCAGCAATTACGTTAACACCAAAGTCAGGTCTTGCAAGATGGTCTAATATTTTTTGAGCAGCTTGCTCAGGGGAGAGCAAGTTACCAGTTTCTTTGAGTTGAATGAAAGTTTTTCTATCAGGAAAGCCTAAAGGATCGCCTTGCCGCAAGGCTTGTTGCATATCAGTATCGATCACGCCAGGCGCGAGTGAAACAATTTTTGCGCCATTGACTTGAAGTGTTTCATCAAGTGCGACACATCGACTGAAGTGGTCGAGTCCTGCTTTGGAGGCGCAATACATGGCGCTACCTGCCATAGCACGGCGTGCTAAACCTGAAGATACGTTGACAATTTTTTTAGGGATAGACCATGAGCGAGTAGCGGATAAAAAAGCGGCGGTTAAATGCATCGGCGCGTCTAAATTGATACGAATTGTTTCCTCGGTTTGTTTTGCGTATTCAAGCGTTAAAGGACCCATGTGTCCAATAAAACCAGCGTTATTGATAAGAACGACTTCATCGACTGTGTTGGATTTGAATTTATTGAGCCAGCTATAGAGTTGTTGCGCAACCGGTATAGCATTTGTTAGATCAACAGGCCATTGTTCGAGATTGGTACCTTTTGTTTTAGCAGTTTGTGCAAGTTCTTGTGAAATGTTTCTCGATAGTCCAATAATGGAATTGTTTTTTTTGCACAGTTTTTGAGCAATGGCTAATCCCATGCCGCGTGATGCGCCCGTGATGATGATGAGTTGTGTCATGAAATTTCCTCGCAAAGATCTGAGGGACATTAATTGGTTTTAGACCGCTGGAGTGATGCAGCAACTCAAATAAATGAGCAAACAATATTAACTAATCGCAGACAACGAATAGGTAATTTACCCAGATTGAATAAGTATTGCATGAGTTATGGACTCCCTAAAGTACACGGTATTTTGAGTTTATTTCACTGCTTAGGTTCCGACCGTATCGGCTAACAGGACTTTGTTGTGACTGAGATTTTTATTTTTTTATGGTTTTGTTTGAATTTCTCAAGATTATGGTTAAGCAAGGGTTTCCCTCTTGACATTCAGCAGGCTCCTTGGTTAGAGTGAATTTAAGATTAACTCTAAATAAGTGAGAGCCCAAATGAGCTACAAAGTAATAAACGTCCCTGAAGGTTCCAAAGTCCCTGCTCCTCCCCCCAAAACTTGGTCAAATATCAAAATTCATAAAAATGGACATTTTTATGTTGCTGGTATGGTTGCGGATGGGTCAAGTACTTACGAACAAGCAAGGCAAATCTTTACTGATATTCAAGATTTGATTAAGGCGGCTGGTGGAGTAATGAACGATATCATTTCTATGCAAATCTTCGTCATCGACCTAGACGAAAATCATGATATCTGGCGTGCAAGACAAGAGTTTTTTTCTGGTGACTTTCCCTGCTCTACTTTGATACAAGTATCTAGAGTTGGTAACCCTAAGGCTCAACCACCAACACGTATCGAAATTAATTGCTGTGGATATTTGGGTGGCAGTGAATCTAATTAATATGTATTTTTAAAAAGGTAAATTATGAAAAACCTCAGTAAGAAAATTGTTGGTATCTTGTTGCTGATTACGAGCAGCTTTGCTGTAGCGCAGTTTCCCAGCAAGCCAATAAAAATTGTTGTTCCTTATCAAGCAGGAAACGCGCTTGAGCCTATAGTGCGTGCGCTTGCAGAAGAAATGACACAGACTTTGAAACAGCCTGTTTTGGTTGAATACAAACCGGGCGCTAGCACTACTATCGGTGCTGCATATACGGCCTCTTCTCCGCCTGATGGTCACACGCTTTTCGTTAATGCGGCAAGCTTCCTTATTTCTGCGCAGCTAATGGCTAAATTACCTTATGACCCAAAGACAGCTTTTGTCCCGATCACGGGCTTGGCAGAGATGCCCCATGTGCTGATTGCGCCAAGTGGAGCTCCTTACAAAAATGCAAAAGAATTCTTTGCTTACGCAAAATCAAATGGCGATAAGATGTCCTATGGATCATTCGGTAACGCGAGTTCTGGGCATCTAGGATTTGAACGTATAAAGAAGCAATTTAATATTAACGCTACCCACGTTCCTTACAAAGGTAATGAGGGCCTGCAAGATATTATTGCTGGTCGGCTTAACGGCATGCTTAATGATCTTCCAATAGTTGTTCCTTTTGTCAAGGATGCAAAGATACAGGCATTGGCTATCGCTACTGAAAAAAGAGATCCAAGCTTGCCAGATGTGCCAACTTTTGAAGAAGCAACTGGAACACCTTTCCTCTCAAAGTCATGGTTTGGTATTTTGGTTAGGTCTGACACACCACTTGCTATTCGTAACACCTTGAATGCCTCTATTACAAGTGCTCTTAAAAAACCTGATATCAATAAAAAACTAGTCGATCTTGGGTTAAAACCAACTCCCTCCACCTCTGAGGCTTTTTCGGAGTTTATGGTTCAAGAAAGTAAAAAATTTGCTGAAGCAATCGCATTTGCAAACGTAAAAATGGAGTAATTCTTTGCAGTTTTCACGCTAGAAGTATTGAGCAAGCAATTGATTCTTTACCAAAGTAATCCATTAGTGATTGAGATCTTCATGCATTTTTGTAAAAAGGAATAAGTAATGCGACAAGGGAAAATAATGGATCTTCGCCACCTCATTCATGCGATATTGGCTTTTGCTCTCTTTACCTCTGCGATTCCGTCGTTTGGTCAAAATCAATACCCCAATCGCCCCATCAAGCTCATCATCCCTTTTCCACCTGGCGGACCAACCGATATTTACGGTCGCTTGTACGCGCAGTCTTTGTCTAATGTTTTGGGTGTGCCCGTAGTATCCGAAAACAAAGGAGGAGCAGCGGGGGCTATTGGATCGGCCGAGGTTAAGCGTAGTAATCCGGATGGTTACACGCTGCTCTTTGCCACTGTCTCCACACATAGTTTGTATAACTTGCTTTCAACTAAGCCTCAATATGACGCTATCAAAGATTTTTCTCACATTGCAGTGATAGGTCAAGCACCGATTGCTTTTGCATTCAATCCAACTATGCCCGCCACATTTAAAGAATATGTGGATCAGGTTAAAGCCAATCCGACCAAGTTTTCGTATGGATCTTCTGGCGAAGGAACTTTTTTGCACTATGCGGGTGAACGACTCAAGGTCACTTTAGGTCAGTTGCCGTTGCAGCATATTCCCTACAAAGGTAGTGGCGCATCATTGCCTGCACTGATGGCCGGTGAAATCAGCATGACTGCCGACACTCTCAGCACGGTTATCAATCACCACAAGTCTGGCAAAGTCAGAATAATGGGCATTGCTTCTAATAAAAGGGTTTCAATGGCTCCAGATATCCCAACCGTCAATGAGGCCTTGGGCTTGAATGATTTTGAAATCATGGCTTGGTACGCCATCATGGCACCGGCCGGTCTGCCAGATGCCATCGTGCAAAGACTGGCAACAGCCAATGACAAGGCATTGAGTGATCCTTCTTTGCTGGAAAAAATCGCAAACTTGTCCATTCAGGCCACCCCCGGTATCACGGGGACACTAGCCACTCAATTCATACTAAAAGATATCGAGCGACTGGCACCTGTAATCAAATCTCTCAACTTCAAACTAGATTGAAATTGATATTCAAAGATTTTCTTTTAGGAAATCTTTCATGTGCCCAATCACTACATTAAAAGTATCAGGATTACGAGGCTCATAAACATCCACATGGTTGGCATTGGGCAGAACAATCATTTTTTTTGGTTCTTTGGCCATCGTATAAAAGCTTTCTGCTTCAGACAGGGGCACCATGGTGTCGCGCTCGGCATGAATAAAAAGACAGGCTCTTGGAGAAATCTTATGCACATTTTTTTCTGGAACGAAAACAGTGCATAAGTCATAGCTTTCCATTGGATAGCCTTCTGGATAGCCTTCAGCCATCTTGTACATCGTATGAATTGAATCGCGCTCAGCGCGTCCTGAGGGGACCAGTTCGCCATAGGTCACTCGCTTAGATTGTCCGGTCATCACTCTTTGAATCCGGTCCTCTTTGAGTTGGTCTTCCCAGTCTAACCATTCGCCGTAAGTACGCTTACTTAGAAATGATCGCTTGACATTTGCAGGGGAACCTACAGAGATGACGCACTTGAAACCTTTGTTTTGTGCTGCAGCCTGAATGGCAACTGTTCCACCAAAACTGGTGCCATATAAGGCGATGCGATCAACATCCACTTCAGGTCGTTGTTGCATGAATATCAAGGCACTGATCGTATCGGCCACTTGCTCCCAAGGGTTGTTGCGCAAACGAATCCCTTCGCTATCTCCAAAGCCCCTGTGGAAAAAATCTAAGGTGTTGTAACCAGCTTTTGTCAACTCTCGAACATAGGCCGGCATATACACATCCTTGCGCCCAGAGTAACCGTGTAAACAAATCACAGAAGGACGGCGTTCCCCCTTCTTAGTACCTTTCGCAGGTGTAAACATACCTGATATACGTAATCCATCACTATAGAAATAAACGTTTTCAGCCAGTGATTTTTTTTGAGTAGTAGCCAATTGTGTATCCTTGATGATCGAGGGTGCCCGAATTTTTTTAAACGGAGTTGAGGGTCATTGCTGAGGGACCCGATCCTCAAACTCAATACTAAACCGATTCAGTGCAGCCTTCCAGTCCCGGGTCGGAATGTTCCATTTGACCTGCTTCCTAACAGCCATAAAAAAGGTTTGGCCGCAGAATCCCTGATAACAGTCCGCAGCTTAGCCGTGGTGAATTAACGTTGCTTCCACATTTGCTTCCACACCATACTAGGGCCCTTGTAACTCATTGATTTCATTGAGGTTTTATTTCTTGAAGCTGCTCATAATCCTTTGGTCCCTGGTTCGAGTCCAGGTGGGCCCACCATTAAAAAAGGGTACATACTGAAGACACTATTTACAGTTTGTACCGATCACATCGTTAACAACTTTTCAGTAGGCGGATTCAAGTTCGAAGCGCAACTTTGAATAACTGATGGTTGGGCAGCTGAACACAATTCGGTTACGACTTATGGATTGCACCCTTGTTTTTAATGCATTTCCAGACTAAGTTGTAACTCTACTTTCCTTGACCCAACCTCACCATCATTTGTATGCACCATTGGACAGATCATTGCGGT
>Ga0214921_10007117_pt1 | contig 15028 bp, 13 predicted proteins | sample LL1505_MetaG_FD_177992 | JGI IMG/M metagenome (GOLD analysis project Ga0214921, IMG submission 177992) | Freshwater microbial communities from Lake Lanier, Atlanta, Georgia, United States - LL-1505 | ecosystem: Environmental > Aquatic > Freshwater > Lake | place: USA: Georgia | collected... | reverse complement strand
CGAGAAATTGGCCGCCTTGGTGGCCGCAATATGAAGGTCCGCATTTCAGATGACGCGCTGGCGCTGGCTTGTGGCGCAGACGATGTGGCTGCTGCCTTTGCCAAAGCGGGTGCCGAGGTTGAGCGCACCTCCTCTTGGGGGATGCATTGGTTGGAACCCCTCGTGGAGATTGACGGCGTTGGCTATGGCCCCGTGGCTGCGAACGATGTGCAGACGATCCTTGACGGTGTGGCGGATAAGCTTTGCATTGGCCAGATCGCGGATCACCCCTTTATCGCCCGGCAACAACGCCTGACCTTCGCCCGTGCCGGCCGGACAGTGCCTCTCAGCCTTGACGATTATGCCGCAACGGGTGGCTGGCAAGGCTTGACCGCAGCACGCGCCCTTGGCCCGGATGCGACTATCGAAGCGCTCATTGCCTCTGGTCTGCGCGGTCGTGGCGGCGCTGGCTTCCCCGCAGGCATTAAATGGCGCACCGTTGCCCAAGCCCATGCTGATCAGAAATACATCGTTTGCAATGCGGACGAAGGGGATAGCGGCACCTTTGCCGATCGCATGGCGATGGAGGGCGACCCATTTCAGCTGATCGAGGGCATGGCCATTGCTGGGTTCGCCGTGGGCGCGGCCAAGGGCTATGTCTATATTCGCTCTGAATATCCGCACGCCATTGCTAAGATGGAGGCCGCTGCGCGTGCCTGTGCGCACTTGATTGCGCCCTTTGACGTGGAGATCCGCGTGGGCGCTGGTGCTTATGTGTGCGGGGAAGAAACTTCGCTTCTTAATTCCCTAGAGGGCAAGCGGGGGGAAGTGCGCGCTAAGCCGCCCCTGCCCGCTCTGGAAGGTCTGTTCGGCAAGCCGACGGTCGTCAACAATGTGCTGACGCTGACCACCGTGCCCTGGATCCTTGCCAATGGCGCAGAGGCCTATGCCGCCTATGGCATGGGGCGTTCTCGCGGGACGATGCCGATCCAAATTGCCGGAAATGTGATGTTCGGCGGCCTATTCGAAACCGCCTTTGGCATTAGCCTTGGTGAGCTGGTGCAGGATATTGGCGGCGGCACGGCATCGGGCCGCCCCGTCCGCGCGGTGCAGGTCGGTGGGCCATTGGGCGCCTATCACCCACCCAGCCAGTTCGACACAGCCTTTGACTATGAAGCCTTTACCAGTGTTGATGGCCTGATCGGCCATGGCGGGCTGGTCGTTTTTGACGACAGCGTCGACATGGCAAAGCAAGCCCGATTTGCGATGGAGTTTTGCGCGGCCGAAAGCTGCGGCAAATGCACCCCCTGCCGGCTTGGCTCGACACGGGGGATCGAAACGCTCGATCGCGTTCTGGCCGGTGAGAATATCTCAGAAAACCTCGCCTTGATCGAGGATTTATGCGATACAATGAAATTTGGATCGCTCTGCGCGCTGGGCGGGTTTACCCCCTATCCTGTGCTCTCGGCGATGACTCATTTCCCAGAAGATTTTGGGGAGCGGTGATAGCATGACCTACCAGCCACAAAGCGATTTCGGAACGCCCGCCTCGCGCGCGCAAGAGGATGTGACGCTGACGATTGACGGCCGCGCCGTCACCGTCCCTTCCGGCACCAGCGTGATGCGCGCTGCTGCTGAACAAGGCACGGCAATCCCTAAGCTTTGCGCCACAGATAGCCTGGCCTCCTTCGGATCATGCCGTTTGTGCCTCGTGGAAATTGACGGCCGCCGTGGGACGCCTGCAAGCTGCACCACACCTGTCGAACCCGGCATGATCGTGCACACCCAGACGCCGCATTTGCAAAAGCTGCGCAAGGGCGTGATGGAGCTCTATATCTCCGATCACCCGCTGGATTGCCTGACCTGTGCGGCCAATGGCGATTGTGAGCTTCAGGATCAGGCGGGGGCCGTTGGCCTGCGCGATGTGCGCTATGAGCCAAAGGCGACGCATTTGGGTCAGGCTAAGGATCACTCCAACCCTTATTTTGACTTTGATCCGTCCAAATGCATCGCCTGTTCGCGCTGCGTGCGCGCCTGTGATGAGGTGCAGGGCACCTTGGCGCTGACCGTCCAAGGTCGTGGCTTTGACTCCAAAATTTCCGCAGGGATGGCATCGGACAATTTTCTTGGTTCCGAATGCGTGTCATGCGGGGCCTGTGTGCAGGCCTGCCCGACGGCGACCTTGGTTGAGAAAAAGGTGGTGGAAATCGGCACGCCGGAACGCGCCGTTGTCACCACTTGCGCCTATTGCGGCGTCGGCTGCACCTTCCGCGCGGAAATGCGCGGCGAACAATTGGTGCGGATGGTCCCCTGGAAAGATGGTAAGGCCAATCGCGGCCATAGCTGCGTCAAGGGTCGTTTTGCATGGGGCTATGCCCAGCATCAGGAACGCATCCTAAAGCCCATGATCCGCAGCGCGATCAGCGATCCTTGGCGGGAAGTCAGCTGGGATGAGGCCTTTGCCTATGCAGCATCCGAACTCAAGCGGATTAGCGCAAAATATGGCCGCAATGCGCTGGGCGGCATCACGTCTTCCCGCTGCACCAATGAGGAAACCTTCCTCGTCCAAAAACTCATCCGCGCGGGCTTTGGCAATAACAATGTCGATACCTGTGCGCGCGTCTGCCACTCTCCCACGGGATATGGCCTGAAAACGACCTTTGGGACGTCGGCGGGCACGCAGGATTTTGACAGCGTGGAGGACACAGACGTCATCCTTGTCATCGGCGCGAACCCCACCGATGGTCACCCGGTTTTTGCCAGCCGAATGAAACGGCGGCTGCGGCAAGGGGCCAAGCTGATCGTTGTTGATCCGCGTCGCACCGATCTTGTCCGTTCCCCGCATATTGAGGCGCAGCACCATTTGCCGCTGCGCCCCGGCACCAATGTCGCGGTTCTGACCGCGATGGCGCACACCATCGTCACCGAAGGACTGGTGGACGAAGCCTTTGTGCGGGACCGCTGCGATTGGGATGAGTTTCAGGATTGGGCGGCCTTTGTTTCGGAAGAGCGCAACAGCCCCGAAACGCTGGAAGCCATCACCCAAGTTCCAGCCGCAGACCTGCGGGCTGCCGCTCGTCTGTATGCAACGGGTGGCAATGGCGCGATCTATTATGGCCTTGGCGTGACAGAGCATTCACAAGGCTCCTCAACCGTGATGGCCATTGCCAATCTTGCTATGGCAACGGGCAATGTCGGACGGCGCGGCGTGGGCGTGAACCCCTTGCGCGGGCAGAATAATGTGCAGGGCGCCTGCGATATGGGCAGCTTCCCGCACGAACTGCCGGGCTATCGGCATATTTCGGATGTCGCCACGCGTGAGCTGTTTGAGCGTGAATGGGGCGTGGCGCTGGATCCAGAACCCGGCCTGCGCATCCCCAATATGCTGGATGCCGCCACCGACGGCGTGTTCAAGGCAATCTACATTCAGGGCGAGGATATTCTTCAGTCCGACCCCAATACCCATCATGTCGCCGCCGGGCTGGAGGCGATGGAATGCGTCATCGTGCATGACCTGTTCCTCAATGAAACCGCCAATTATGCGCATATCTTCCTGCCCGGATCGACCTTTTTGGAAAAGAACGGCACCTTCACCAATGCGGAGCGCCGCATTCAGCCAGTGCGCAAGGTGATGAGCCCGCTGAACGGCTATGAGGATTGGGAAGTCACGCAAAAATTGGCGCAGGCACTTGGTCTGGACTGGGGCTATACCCACCCTTCGCAGATCATGGACGAAGTGGCCCGCCTCACCCCCAGTTTTGCGGGTGTCAGCTTTGATCGGCTGGACGAGGAAGGCTCGCTCCAATGGCCGGTCAATGAAAGCGCGCCCAATGGATCGCCCATCATGCATATTGATGGCTTTGTGCGCGGCAAGGGCAAGTTCGTGGTCACAGATTATGTGCCCACCGATGAACGCACGGGGCCACGCTTCCCCCTGTTGCTCACAACAGGCCGGATCCTCAGCCAATATAATGTGGGGGCGCAGACGCGCCGGACAGAGAATGTCGTCTGGCATGAAGAAGATGTGCTGGAAATCCACCCCGTCGATGCCGAAAACCGTGGCGTCAAATCGGGCGATTGGGTGCGCTTGGCCAGCCGTGCCGGAGAAACCACATTGCGCGCCAGCGTCACTGATCGCGTGGCGCCGGGGGTTGTCTACACCACCTTCCACCACCCGCTGACACAGGCCAATGTCGTCACTACCGACTATTCCGACTGGGCGACCAATTGCCCGGAATATAAGGTGACGGCAGTGCAAATTACGCCGTCAAACGGGCCGACGCAGTGGCAGGAAGATTATATGGACCTGCAGCGCCGATCACGCCGCATCGCGCCTGCTGCTGAGGCTGCCGAATGACCACGATCGACAATCTGGTGCGCATGGCGAACCAGATCGCCACCAATTTGGCGTATGAGGGGGATCCAACGGCCGCGACAGCGGAGCATATCCAGCTCTTCTGGGATCCCCGGATGAAGAAGCTCATCTTCGATCATGGCGACGAAGGCTTAAGCCCCGTTGCAGCGGCCGCCATTGCGGCTCTGAAAGCGGCGGCATAACCAAGGTCGCTGTCTAGAGTAACCTCCGCCATCGTGTCGACTTTGGACGCGTGTGCCCCATTGGAGTGACGAAAAAAGGGGCGCGGACACCAATCCACGCCCCTCTTGTCTCAGTTTATCGGAGAGGATCTATACGGCAACAGCGCTTGATCTGCGGCGCAATGCGCCCCCAATCATGCCAAAGCCCGCAAGCATCATGGCCCAAGACGCCGGCTCTGGAACACCGGCCACGGACAAGTTATCAATCTCAAAAGCATTTTGAGATGAGGTCAGCCGCAGACCGCCGGCAAGCGACATATCCGCCCCAGAAAAGGTCAGGGTTGCCAGTGGGTTGGTAATTGGGTTGGCCTGGTTACCATTTGGGTTGACGGCTGCATTTATGCCCGTGAAGCTGTAAAGCACCGTCGTCAGGTCATTGGCTAACACGTCGAGGCCGTTATAGGCATCGACCGAACCCCAGATAAAACTGATCGATTGGATTGAACCAAAACCAGTCAAATCAAGAATACCTGGCGAGCCATCGCTTGGGCCGACCGACCAATATTTGCCGGTGCTACCAAATGGCTGGGCATGCTGCCCTGCCGCATTCCCGGTAACAATCGAGCCACCAGAAGTTGGAGCGGCCGTTTCAAAGTCATAGGTCGGTGTCGGGCCGGAATAAGAACTTGAACCGGGAACGGATGTGAGGACAACCCCCGCTTGCGCCGGGAGAGCTATGACCAAAGCAGTTGACATAGCGAGAAGGAATTTGGCTTTCATATCTTGCAACTCCATTAGCGGCACATTGGCGCCGACAGTTCGTGAATTGCGACCGACATCATGCGAGTTAGCCTCGCTTATAAGTGCCATTTAGCCGAAAATGGGCGTTCCGCCTAGGCAACAGACTACAAGATAAAGCAGCTTTTCATGCCTATTTAGGCGAAACCAATCTTCCTCACGGAAAGCCGTTCTCACGCGCGATGATCGCCGCATGGGTGCGGTTGCGGGCCCCAATTTTACGAAACACCGCCTGTGCATGAACCTTCACTGTCGGCTCACTAATGTCGAGACGGCGGGCAATTTCTTTGTTCGATAGGCTCTCACACAGGCCTTGCAGAACCTGACGCTCCCGCTCTGTCAGCACGTCTCGAAAAGGGACAGCGGCAATTCTTCAACCGCAAAGCGAACTCCCATGGGCGGAAAATGTTTCTCTAATAATGCCTCTAAATCGTTTAAATATTTATTGCATCCCAAGAGATTTATATGATTATTTCAAAATTAAATCTTTTGCAATATAATTATAATAAACTATAATTTTATATATTTTTTCTAGTTGTAATATTATGATTAAATTTTTCAATTTTTAGTTAACAAATACACACATTATTTTAATTTTTATTAAATAATATATTTGTTAATTCTATGGTCATGAAAGACCTGCCAATCGAAAATGCTCTTCCATCCAGCGAAAAATCTGCCCGTCGAAGACGAGGGATGAAGAAGCCACGTACAATGCCTATCGCTGGATAAAGATGATCCAGCTTTATCTTCATCGACACATGCTACTTAAAGACGATTTAGCCTATCAAGGTTTCGATATATTGCTAGCACTCGATGCGGCTCACTTTAGGGGGCAGAAGCTTTCTATTACGGATTTATCTGAAATGCTAAAAGGTTCACGGAAAGCGTTCATGGAGGCAATTCAAAAGCTCGAAAAAGGGAAATTCATCATACGCAACATGGATGCCTATGAGAGAATAGAAAAAATCGACCTCACCCGAAAGGGCCTTAAAGTAATGCAGATTGGTTACCGGAAGCTTTTTAGAGCTTTAGATCTCCCAGCGAACGATTGATGGGAGCGATGTAAAAGCCAGATACCGCATTAAAAACAGATGGTGCCCCTGGCCGGACTCGAACCAGCACTCCAAAGGAACTCGATTTTGAGTCGAGCGCGTCTACCAATTTCACCACAGGGGCACAAAACCAGGACCGTCTAGCCTAGCATTTGAGGTGAAGCAAGATAGTCCTGCTGGCACGCATACAAAATGGATATTTTGATAATTTTCAAGATCAAGCCGGGGTCAGTTGCATCCTGCAATCATGCGCCCCACATAGAATGGGAATGTTGCGCACAATCTGGAAATCCCTCCTTCAGCAGCCTTTGGTTCGCCTGATCCTTTTGGGCGCTGGCCTGATCTGCATTTTACTTGCGCCGCTGCTGTCTCCATTGCCGGGGCCTGGCGGAACCCTGCTCTTTGCCGTTGGCCTTGGCCTTGTTCTGCAAACCTCTGCTTGGGCCCGACGGCGCTATGTGAGGTTCAAGCGCCGCTATCCACGCCCGGGACATTGGGTTGATTGGGGACTGCGCCGTGCCAGCTATAAACGGCGGCGCGCCCGCAAGAAACAGTCATCAGACGATTGACTCTTGCAGATGATCCCCCTAATCGCCCCTTCGACAGAGCCGCCCCTGTTTGGCGGCTTTTTCTTTTTTGATTTTGTTTTGAGGGCATGAGCGATGAAGCGCACCTTCCAGCCGAGCAACCTTGTCAGGGCTCGTCGTCACGGTTTCCGGGCTCGCATGGCGACCGTAGGCGGCCGCGCCGTCATCCGGGCGCGTCGCGCCCGCGGCCGCAAGAAGCTTTCGGCCTGATCATCCTGAATAAGCGGTCAGACTTTCTGGCCTCCAATAATGGGAAACGGGCTGCCTCTGGCGGCCTCGTTTTGCTTGTCCGCGATCGGGCAGATGGGAACCCGCAAATACGGGTTGGCTTTACTGTCACAAAAAAGATCGGAAACGCGGTTATCCGAAATCGGATGAAACGCCGTTTTAGAGAAATTGCCCGCGCCGCCCTGCCAGATCATGGTATCGCAGGCGCCGATCATGTCATTATTGGCCGGGCAAGCGGGGTCGAGCGGGATTTTGCTGCCCTTCAAAAAGACTTAGACCGGGCTCTACGGATGGTTGCTGGCTAGATGGCAAAGCTTCTCATTTGGCTGGCGCGGATGTGGCAATGGGGCCCTTCTGCCATTTTACCGCCCACATGCCGCTATCAACCCTCATGTTCGGCCTATGCAATTGAGGCATTGAGGCGCTATGGCGCTGTAAGAGGAAGCTGGCTTGCTGTGCGACGTATCCTGCGCTGCCACCCATGGGGCGGACAGGGCTATGATCCAGTGCCATGACCAATTTGGGGAACTGACTTGAACGAGAATCGTAACTTCGTGATCGCCATATTGCTGTCCGGCCTTGTGCTGTTCGGCTGGACATTGCTTGGCGAAAAGCTTTTCCCACCGTCAAAGGCACCTGCCACGGTTGCGGCCCCTGCTGGAAGTGCAGGAACATCTGGCGCGCCTGCCCAAGCCGCTGTGGCCAAGCCAAGGGACGTAAATGTCGCCCTTGCGGAAACGGGCCGCGTTCTCATTGAAACCCCGAAAGTCAAAGGGTCCATCAATTTAAAGGGTGCGCGCCTCGATGACCTCATCCTGCCGCTCCACACCGTCAGCTTGGATAAAAATTCTGGCCCAGTGCGCATCTTGTCCCCCGCGGGGACGGAGCATAGCCAATTTGCAGGCTTTGGCTGGACAGGAAGCGGGCCCAATCTGCCCAATGCTGACACCATCTGGGCCACGAGCAGCGGTAAGCTGACACCCCAATCGCCGATCACGCTCAGCTGGGATAATGGCCAAGGTCAGTTGTTTCAGATCAAGCTATCCATTGATGAAAACTTCATGTTTTCGGCTGAACAGACCGTCACCAATAAGGGGGCAGGTCCTGTTGCCATTCGCCCCTATGGTTATATCAACCGAGGCTATGCGACCGTTGGCAAAACCAGCAGCCTCGCCGGGCCAAGTCATGATGTGGACAGTTGGACGATCCATGTCGGCCCAATTGCGACTTTCGACAATGCGACCAATTATGAGGTGAACTATCCCGATCTTGATGAAGCAGGTCCCACTGGCTCCCGCTTTAAATCTACGGGCGGCTGGTTGGGCTTTGGCGATACCTATTGGCTAACAGCGCTTGCACCAACGCAAACAGCACATATTGACGCAGGCTTCCGCAAGGATGGCGGCAGCTATCAGGCGGATTACGCGCTCGATTCTGTCATTGTGGCCCCAGGCCAGAGCAACAAGGCCAAAACCCATTTCTTTGCAGGCGCAAAGGAAGTGCCGGTGCTTGATGGCTATATGGACACGCTTGGCATTCAACAGTTCGGCAATGCCATTGACTGGGGCTGGTTCAAGATGTTTGCCAAGCCAATCTTCTATCTCCTCGATGCCTTGTTCAAATTTTCCGGCAATTTCGGCGTTGCGATCATCTTGCTCACCCTGATCGTGAAAACGGTGATGTTCCCCATTGCGCAGCGGCAATTTTCTTCCATGGCGGCCATGCGCATTGTCCAGCCGAAAGTGAAGGAAATCCAAGAACGTTATAAGGATGACCGCCAGAAGATGCAGCAAAGCATGATGGAGCTGTATCAGAAGGAAAAGATCAACCCAATGGCGGGCTGCCTTCCAATCTTCATCCAGATTCCGGTTTTCTACGCGCTCTACAAGGCGTTGTTGCTAACCATCGAAATGAGGCACCAACCCTTTGTCCTTTGGATCAAAGATCTTTCTGCGCCTGATCCACTGACCCCGGTCAATTTGTTCGGCTTGCTGGATTTCACACCACCCAGCTTCATCGCGCTGGGCGTTCTGCCCATTCTGCTCGGCATCACCATGTATGTGCAGTTTAAGCTGAACCCTCCCCCTGCCGACCCTGTGCAGCAGCAGGTCTTTTCCATCATGCCGTGGATCATGATGTTCCTGATGGCCCCCTTTGCCGCTGGTCTTCAGCTTTACTGGGTGGTCAATAACGTTCTGACTATTGCCCAGCAAAAGCTGCTCTACAGCCGCCACCCGGCCATGAAGGAGCCGATCAAGAAGTGACGGTTGATCTCGACGCGCTGGAAACCGCCCGGAAGATTTTTTCCGGGCCGATTTCCTTTCTAAAGTCGGCACCCGACCTCAAATTTCTGCCGGACCCGGTGGCGAATGAAGTGGCCTTTGCAGGCCGCTCCAACGTCGGAAAGTCGTCGCTGATCAATGCGCTGACCAACCGCAATGGCCTTGCGCGCACGTCCAATACACCGGGCCGCACGCAGGAGTTGAACTTCTTCGACGTGGGGGAGCCCTTGCGCTTCCGCCTTGTCGATATGCCCGGCTATGGCTTTGCCGAAGCGCCCAAAGATGTGGTCAAGAAATGGCGCTTTCTGGTCAATGATTTTCTGCGCGGACGTCAGGTTCTCAAACGCGCGCTGGTTCTGATCGATAGTCGGCATGGCATTAAGGATGTCGACCGCGATATAATGGACATGCTCGATGCCGCTGCCGTCAGCTACCATCTCGTGCTGACGAAATCGGACAAGATAAAGGCCTCTGCCTTGGCAGAAATCTTGGCCCAAACAGCAGAAGAAGGGCGCAAGCGCCCGGCTGCCCATCCGCACATCATCCCGACCTCAAGCGAAAAGGGCATGGGCCTGCCGGAACTGCGGGCGGCGATCATGGACGCGATCAACGAATAAAAGGGCAAGGCGATGCTTAAGCTCATCATCGGCAACAAAGTCTATTCCAGCTGGTCTTTGCGCGGCTGGCTTGCGGTGCGCCAGTCCGGCCTGCCCTTCGAAGAAGTCGTTGTGTCCATGTATGATGACGCCTGGCCCGAACGCCGGATGCAGCCCGATATCCGCCCCTCTGGCGGCAAGGTGCCCATCCTTTGGGATGGCGACCATCCCGTCTGGGACAGTTTGGCGCTGATTGACTATCTCAATGACATTAGCGGCGGAGACAAGTTCTGGCCAGCAGACCACCCTGCCCGTGCCATGGCGCGGTCCATAGCGGCTGAAATGCATTCCAGCTTCATGGCACTGCGGCGTCAGCATCCGATGAATACCCGGCATGTCTATGTCCCTGCCCCGCTTGACCCAGAGGTGGAGCAGGACCTGGCCCGAATCACCCAACTTTGGTGGGATGCGCGTGACGCGTTTGGCGCAGACGGCGCGTTTCTCTTTGGGGAATTTGGCGCGGCAGACATTATGTTTGCGCCCGTCATCACACGGTTGGTGACCTATTCCATCCCCGTCCCCGATGATGCCCGCACCTATATGAATGCGGTTCTCGCCCATCCCTTCATGCAAGATTGGGCAAAGGGTGCGCGCGAGGAAGAGTGGATTATCCCGCGCTTTGAACGCACAGAACAGGGCGCGTGACATGACGGACGCACTTGACCTGACCAAGCGACTTATCGCGGCCCCTTCCGTAACGCCCGCGCGCGGAGACGTCTTCGATGTGCTGGAATCCGCGCTGACACCGCTTGGCTTTGACGTGGATCGCTTCATTTGTGGCGACGCTCCCGATGGGCCGGTTGAGAACCTCTTTGCCACGCGCGCTGGCACGGGCGACAGACGGCATTTCGCCTATGCAGGCCATCTTGATGTCGTCCCTCCCGGCGACGGTTGGACGAGCGATCCCTTCACGCCAGATGTCCGGGGCGATTTGCTCTATGGGCGCGGTGCCGTCGATATGAAGGGCAGCATTGCCGCCTTTGTCGCGGCCATTCCGCCGACAAGCGCAGGACGTATCAGCCTGATCATCACGGGCGATGAAGAAGGCCCGGCTGTTTTTGGTACCGTCGCGTTGATTGACCATATGAAAGCGCGGGGCCTTCTGCCTGATCTCTGCCTTGTCGGTGAGCCGACATCGGTCAATCGGCTGGGCGACATGATGAAGATCGGGCGGCGCGGTTCCGTCAATATCTGGATCACTGTGCCCGGCACACAGGGGCATGTCGCTTATCCGCATCTGGCGGACAACCCCATTCCCCGGCTGGTGCGCGCCTTGTCGCGCATTGAGGCGATTGTGCTCGATGATGGAACCGATTGGTTCCAGCCGTCCAATATCGAGGTGACCGATCTTGAGGTGGGCAATAAGGCGACCAATGTCATTCCCGCCCTTGCCAAAGCCCGCCTCTCCATCCGCTTCAACGATCTCCATACGGGCCAGGGACTGGCCGATCGCATCCGTGCCATCGTGCTGGAAGAGGCGCCCAATGCTGAGGTAGAGGCCCGCATATCGGGCGAAGCCTTTTTAACGCCGCCGGGGGAATTGAGCGCGCTTGTTTCCGCCGCTGTCAAAAGCGTAACGGGGATAGAGCCGGAGGCCTCCACAACCGGCGGAACCTCCGACGCGCGCTTCCTGTCAAAGCTTTGCCCAGTGGTGGAATTCGGCCTGCACAATGCCACCATGCACAAGCTGGATGAGGCAGTCACTATTCAAGATATTCGTTATTTAACAAATATTTATGCGACTATCCTAAATAAAATCTGAATTGAACGGGCACGCCGCAAGATAATGTAGAGCGCCCCTGCACCGCCATGCCGGGGATGCGCATTGCGGATCGTCGCTATCCGGTCTGCAAAGGGCGATACCGCTAACCAATCCGCAACAGAGGCGCGAATGACGCCCCGACTTGTCGGCGGCAAGCGTGGATTATCCACCGCTGGTTTGCCGGTGATCAGCAGCACAATTCTATCGCCCCGCCTGATGGCTGCGTCCAATCCACGGTTGAGCCGGGCATGCGCGGTTGCAAGTGTCTCTCCATGCAGGTCGATCGTGACATCGGGAATAAGCGTTCCTTTTGCCAGGCGCTTATCCCAGCTGCCGTCCAGCGTATCCCGCACACCCGATGCTGGCTTGGGCGTTGGGGCAGATTGTGGCCGCGACAGCCGAGCCTGAATGGGCTTGGCCGGGCGAGCCTCTATCGGTGCGGCATCTAAGTGCAGATCATCTCCTGCCGAGAGCGCGCGACCCGGCAAGGGACGCGCTGTGCGGGCAACGCGGTGCCAAATGGCCTGTTCTTCAGCGCTGAGGCGACGGCTGCGCATCGGCGGTACCAGATGTGAGGCGGGCAAGACTTCCCTTAGGAAGCAAAATATAAGCCGAACCGCGCGCCGCCATCCCGCCTGCAATCACATCGGCATCCGCGCCTGCGCCCCAAAAGCTGTCAAACCTATTGACGCCTTTAATCGCGCCGCCGGTGTCTTGCGCAACCCACAGGCCATTGACCTCTTTTCGGTTGGTTTCCAGAAATACGGGTGCGCCCAGCGGCACAAAACGCGGGTCTGCGGCAAGGGATGCGCGCGGTGTCACGGGAAGGCCCAGCGCACCAAGTGGCCCGGGACCAGTCAGTTCCCGAAAAAAGACCCAGCTTTTATTCTCATTCATAATCGCCCGCCCCTGATCGGGGTTGGCGCGCAGCCAAGAGATTATGCCCTGCATATTGGCCTCGTCCGGCCGCAACAGGCCGCGTTCGCGCATCAGCCGACCGATGCTCGCATAATCGCGGCCATTTTGGCCATCATAGCCGATCCGCATGACCGTTCCGTCGGGCAGTCTCAGCCGACCTGAACCCTGAACTTGCAGAAAGAAGAAATCCACCGCATCCGCGGCCCAAGCGAGCTCAAGGCCCCGCCATTTGAGCCAGCCGCCCTCAATCTCCGCGCGATCCGCATAGGGGATGAGGCTTTCACCCTGCACCCGGCCGCGGATCCTCTTGCCCTTCAACTCTGGCGAAAACAGGCTCAGATCCGCTTCGATGAGATCAGATGGGCGCTTGTAAATGGGGACGGAATATCCCGGCACTTCTGTGCGAGAGCCCAGAATCTCTGGCTCATAATAGCCGGTTATAAAGCTGGTGCCCGCACCAATGCGCACGACTTCAAAATTGTCCGTGAAGAATGCCGCCGGGTTCGCCGCCAAATCGGCACGCGCCGCCTCGCATACGGGGCGCCAATCCTCTGGGCGCGTCAGACCAGAGGCATCCTTGCGCCGCACCAAAGCGGGGCAAGATATGCGAAAGGCGGCCAGCGTCCGTTCAACTGCCCCCTCGGGCAGCGGGAGCGCATCAAAGCGCGGCCCAGCAGAGACACCGGCGGCAAAAGCCGTCTCTGGCGTTGCGACTGGCAGCGCAGGCACCGGCCGCACTTGGCCAGCACAGGCTGACAACAAGCCAGCAAGGATCAGAGGTAAAATGAAGCGGCGCATGCGCCGTGGTTAGGCCGCTTCGTCCGTATCGACAAGAATCCAGTTTGGATCGCTGGAGCGAACGTCCCGCTCAAAGGTCCATTCGTCATGCGTCTCAATGGCGTCGGTCAGCGAGCCTGCGACCACAGTCCCATCCAAATCGCGCGTGATCGCGGCGATATCGGCATCAAAGCGCACTGTGACTCGCGCGACACGGCCGTCCAGATTTGCAGCGGAAATGGTAGCATGGTCGATCCGCACCAGACGATTATCGACGACTTCACCCGCCGCCTCGCGCGCTTTGATCGCGCTCGCAAAGCTGGCGTGCACATCTTGGCTCACATAAGGGGCCAGCGCCTCTTCCTCGCCCTTCCAAAAGGCCGTCAGGATCATGCCATAGGCCGACTTTGCGCCTTCGATGAAGTCCGCAGGGTTGAACTGGCTATCTGCCTGCGAAATGGCGCGCAGAGCGGGAATGGCATTGCTGTCAAACGGGTCAGCCGGATTGGCACGGGGAAGGGTCGCCTCGCGGCAATCCGGGGTCGGTACGGGCACCGGATTTGCCACATGCTCTTCCGCAGGCGTGCGCATGGTCTGTTCGTGACCAGAACGTTTGCCGAGCACGGCATAGAGGCGCAGCCCCAAAAAAGCTGCAACCATCGCAAAGAGAACCGTTTCGACCACGTGTTTGACCTTTCTGAGGCTAACATAGGGTGTCTCGCCTCAGCTTTCAAATACTGCTTTCGATGAGGCGAGTGAAATCTGCGCCATTGCCCTTGATCCCGCGCCCTGCTAGGCGCGCGACCAAGCCCAAAGAGGGTTTTTGCAGATTTTGAGAGAGAACAGGATAATTTTGAGCCATGGCTGACGAACCAACCCAACCGCTTCCCAATGGCGAAGATACACTGCCCGCCGTTGGCGTGATCTCCCAATATGTAAAAGACCTCTCGTTCGAAAATCCGAACGCACCGGCCGTGTTTCAATGGGAAGGTCAACCGCAAATCGACGTGAACTTCAACATCGGCAATGAACAAGTCGGTGAAGGCGTTTATGAAGTCGCGGTCAAGATCAACGTCGTCGCCAAGAGCGCAGATCAAACCGCGTTTCAGGTGGAACTGGTTTATGCTGGCTTGTTTGCAATCCGCAACATCCCAGAAGAACAGCTTGCCCCGATCCTGCTCGCGCAGGGCCCGGCGATGCTCTTCCCCTTTGCCCGTCGCGTCCTTGCCGATGCGGTGCGCGACGGCGGCTTCCCGCCACTGATGCTCGACCCAATTGATTTCGGCGCGCTGTTTATGCAGCAGGCGGAATTGGCAGCGCAGCAGGCAGACGCCGGCCAGAGCGCTGAGGGCAACGCCTAAACATCGTGAAACTCGGCAAAGCCATTGGCACAATTGGAGGCCTGACCCTCGTCAGCCGCGTGCTGGGCTTTGCACGAGAAATGGTCATG
>Ga0214921_10007115_pt1 | contig 15029 bp, 14 predicted proteins | sample LL1505_MetaG_FD_177992 | JGI IMG/M metagenome (GOLD analysis project Ga0214921, IMG submission 177992) | Freshwater microbial communities from Lake Lanier, Atlanta, Georgia, United States - LL-1505 | ecosystem: Environmental > Aquatic > Freshwater > Lake | place: USA: Georgia | collected... | reverse complement strand
TCGGCCGCACCCTGCTGATGCAGGTCAATACCTTCGTCATGGCGCCGCCCATGTTCCGCAACGGCGCCCCCTATGACCCGCTGAGCCAATTCACCCCCATCATCCACCTCACCAATGGCGATATGGTGCTGGCGGTAAACCCCGATATCCCAGCCCGCACGCTGGCCGAATTCATCACCCTCGCGCGCGCCACCAGCCTCGATTACGGCAGCCCCGGCAATGGCACGCCGCAGCATCTGGCGATGGAATTGCTGCGCCAGACCACCGCCATACCCGAGATGAACCACGTCCCCTATCGCGGCTCGGCCCCGGCGATTCAGGATCTGATCGGCAAACGCCTCGCCGCCATGGTGCTGCCCATCCACACCGCCCTCCCCCTCGCCGAGGCCGGCCGGGTGCGGCTGCTGGCAGTGGGCAGCCCCGCCCGGCTCGCCGCCGCCCCCCAACTCCCCACCTTCGCCGAAGCGGGCGTCACCGGCGCCGATGTCGATCTCTGGTACGGGCTGCTCGGCCCCGCCGGCCTGCCCCCCGCCCTTATCGAGCGGCTGCGCGCCATCCTGGCCGATTGGGTCCGCCGGCCGCAGACCCAAGGCGCGCTGGTCGCCCAGGGCATGCAGCCAGTGGGTGCCGGCCCGGCCGATTTCGCCCGCCTCATCGCCCAGGACCAAAGCCGTTGGACGCGCGTCGTCCGCACCGCCAATATCACCGCGGAGTAACAGCACATGATCCTCATCCTTGGCGGCGGCATTGGCGGCCTCACCCTCGCCCTCACCCTGCATCGCGCCGGCATCCCCTGCACGGTGTTCGAGGCAACCTCGGAAATCCGCCAGGTTGGCGTGGGCGTGAATGTCCTGCCGCATGCCAGCGCCGAACTGGCTTCCCTCGGCCTGCGCCCGGAATTGGAGCGCGTCGCGGTACAAACCAAAGATTCCTGGTTCTTCAACCGCTTCGGCCAACTCATCCACAAGGAGCCGCTGGGCGAGGCGGCCGGCTACCCCCACCCGCAATTCTCCATTCATCGCGGTGACCTGCAAGGCGTGCTGCTGCGCGCCGCCCAGCAGCGCCTGCCCCCCGGCGCCATCATCACCGGCAAGCGCCTCACCCATGTGACCCAAACCAGCGAGGCCGCCACCGCGCATTTCGAGGATGGCACCACCGCCACAGGCCAAGCCGCCATCGGTTGCGACGGCATCCACTCCGTGCTGCGCCGGCAATTCTTCCCGCATGAAGGCCCGCCGCGCTATTCCGGCTGCAACATGTGGCGCGGCGTTACCCGCCACAAACCCTTCCTCTCCGGCGCGCCCATGATCCGCGCCGGCTGGCTCAGCCATGGCAAGATGGTGATCTACCCGATCCGCAACAACATCGACGAAGAGGGCCACCAGCTCATCAACTGGGTGGCCGAGATCGACACCCCCGAGCATCTCGAACGCGACTGGAACCGCCGCGGCAAGCTTGAGGATTTCCTCCCCGCCTTTGCCGATTGGAATTTCGACTGGCTCGACATCCCAGCCCTGCTGCGCAATGCCGAGGTGATCCTGGAATTCCCCATGGTCGACCAAGACCCGCTGCCGCGCTGGAGCCATGGCCGCGCCACGCTGCTCGGCGATGCCGCACACCCCATGGTGCCGCGCGGCTCCAATGGCGCAGGCCAATCCATCCTCGATGCCGTGGCCCTGGCCAAACACCTCACTGCCGCGGCCACCATCGAGGCCGGCCTCACCGCCTATGAGGCCGAGCGCCTGCCCGCCACCGCCGCCGTGGTGCTGCAAAACCGCGCCAACCCGCCCGATGCCATCCTGCGCGAGGTGTTCCTGCGCACCGGCGACAAGCCCTTCGCCCGCATCGAGGATGTGATCAGCCAGGAAGAACTGCTGGCCATCACCGGCGGCTACAAAAAAGTCGCCGGCTATACGCTGGAAGACGTGGCCAAGCGGGTGGCCTGAAGCCGGCCGGGAATTTCGGCAATCCGCGCCGGCTCGGCATTGGCAAAGGCCAGGCGCAAATGCCGCGCCTGCCCCGGCCCAAAAAACGGCCCCGGCAGGCAAAGCAGCCCGGTCTCCACCGCCAGCGCCTCGGCCAGTGACAGCGCATCCGGCGCGGCTTCCGGAATGCGCAAATAAGCAAAATAAGTGCCCAGCGATTCCAGCCGCCAATCCGCCAATTGCCCCACGGCCGCGCGGGCCGCATCGGCGCGCGCCGCCATGATGGCGCGGTTCCCCGCCCGCCATTCCGCCAGCGCCGCCACCCCCCAGGCCAGCGCCGCCTGCGCCGGCCGCGCCGGGCAAATCTGATAACTGTCCAGCGCCTTGAGCAATTCCGCCCGGAACGCCCCCCCGCCAATCACCGCCCCTAGACGATGCCCGGGCAAGCAATAAGCCTTCGAAAAACTATAGAGATGGACAAAATTCTCCGCCCAATCCGGCGCGCTAAACAGCGCATGCGGCCGCGCCTCGGGCAGGAAATCGCGATAGGTCTCATCAACCACCAGCCAAACCCCATGCCGCCGGCAAGCCTCCGCCAGCGCATGAATAATGGCCGCCGGATAAGCCGCACCAGTTGGATTATTGGGCGAGACCAGAACCAGCGCCGCCAACCCCGGCAACAGCGCCTCCACCTCAGCCGGATCAGGCACAAAACCATTCCGGGCATGGCAGGGAATGGGCACGGCCATGCTGCCCTGCATCGACAGCGTCATGGCATGGTTGAAATACCAGGGCGTGGGCAAACCCACCCGCGCCCCCGGCCCCGCCAGCGTCGCCATAACCATGGCAAAACCCAAATTCGCCCCGGCGGTGATGGCCACCTCACCAGGCGAAATCGTCGCCCCATAAAACAGCGAAGCGTCCGCCGCCAAAGCCTCACGCAGCCCGGGGTCACCATCAATCGGCCCATACCCCGTGCTGGCCGCGCTGGCAGAAATCTCCCCCAGCCGGGCCAAGAGCGCCGGATGCGCCGGATATCCAGGCACCGCCTGGGTCAAATCCAGCAGCGGCGCTGCGCCACTATACCGCCCCGCCCAGCCACGCACGGTGGGGATGGGCGGCGCCGAGGTGGCCAGGATGGAGGCTGCAAGCATGGGCATCACCCCAGGCTGCGCAGCCTCACGGCACCGGTCAATCCTCGAGGATCGTCACTGAGCCTTGATCGATGTCGTAATAGGCGGCGACAACCTTCAAATCGCCACTGGCGACTGCGTCCCTCAAGATCCGGACGTAATGGTGCAACCAGCGCGCGGTCAACCGGGCATGCAGCCGCACGGCGTTGTTCACCACGTCAGGGCCGCCGGCCTTGAGTGACTGCACCACGGCCGGGACGATCGGCGCAACCATGGCGCCAAGTTCGCCGGGCAGCGCCGTACCGTTCTCAACCACCGATTTCGCCGCCGAGATCGCGCCGCAATTCTCATGGCCCATGACCATGATCACCGGCACCTTCAGCACCGCCACGGCATATTCCAGCGTGCCCACCATGCCAGGCAAGGCGGAATTGCCGGCAACGGTGGCCGTGAAAATATCGCCCACGCCAGCATTGAAAATCGATTCAATCGGCGCGCGGCTGTCAGCACAGCCCAGCACAGCAGCATAAGGATGCTGGCTGCCGAGCAGCATCGCGCGGTGAGCCTGGCTGGTCGCCGGCCGGGTGGGGTTGTCCGAGCGGAACTGGATATTGCCCTGGCGCAGACGCTCAAGCGCCTGGTTGGGCGTGAGGCCCGAGGGCGAAGCCGGGGCTTGCGCACGGGCAGCACTGTGCATGGCGAGAGCGCCACAGGCGCAAAAGAGACCGCGGCGGGACAAGATGCTCATGATGGAATTTCTCCGTTTGGCCTGGAATGACAAAATAATAACAGGCGGTTAACCCAGCAACAATGACGGCCACAAGATGAGAATTGAAGACATTGCCTCCCCAGCCGCCCGCCCCGTCACCCAACGCCAATGATGCCACAGCAACCTCGCCGCCAGTGACCGCCAGGGCGCCCAGGTGCGGGCCATCGCCACCAATGCAAGCGGCGCCGGGCGCTCAGGCAATTCCAGCAAATCCGCGGCCCCCGCCGCCAGCGCCACATCGCCGCGCGGGAAAACATCCGGCCGCCCCTCAGCAAAGAGCAGGTAGATATCCGCAGTCCACGGCCCCAGCCCCTTCACCGCCGCGATATGCGCCGCCGCCGCATCATCAGGCAGTGCCGCAAGGCCCGCGAAATCCAGACTGCCATCAAGGCATGCCCGCGCCAGGCTGCGGGCATGCGCCGCCTTTGGCCGGGAGAGGCCAGCCATGCCGCACAGCACAGCATCATCAAGCGCCAAAAGCCCCTGCGGCGTCAGCGCACCATCAATCGCCGCCAGCCGGCCCCAAATGGCCTCGGCCGCCTGATTGCTGATCTGCTGGCCGCAAATGGCGCGCAGAATGCCCGGAAAACCATAGGCCCGGCTGCGCCAAGGCAGCGGCCCCGCGCGCGTTTCTACCTCGCCAAAGCGGGGCTCCAGCAACACCAATGCGGCCAGGCCTGGCCGCACCCAGGCCGGTTCAATCCAGGATCTGGAGATAGGGGTGGAAGGTGAGGAAGGGCTCGGCACCCGAGAAAGGATAGGCCAGCCGCGCAGATAAGAACATCACCAGCCCGCTGATCAGCGAGACGCCAAAGCCCAGCATATATTGCAGCAGCCCCGCCCCACCGCCGAAGAACCACTGAAAAGATAGCACAGCAACGGTGGTGGTGAAGAGCAACGCCCAGCCCATCATGAACATCGCTCGCGAATGCGCCCAAAGCCTGGTAATTCTTGATTCGCTCAAAGTATCCAGAAAGAACGACACATTGCCCGACAAGGCATCCTGAAATTGCGCCGTGGGTGTCACGTCGAGAAAACTGCGGACCATCCGGCGAAATTCAGGCTCAGCCGAACGCTCCAGCACCCCGGTGCGCAGATACGGCCATTCCCCATCAACCATGGCCGAAATATACCGGCCCATGCTCACGCGCATCTCGCTGCGCAGCGCAGCGTTTTCATCGCCCCGATAGAAATCAATGACGAGATTGAGGGTGTAGAGGGAGGAAACCTCCTTCTTCACCGAATCGCGGATGGCGTTATAAGAATCCCAAGAGCCGATGAGGGTGAGCGCCAATACAACGGAATAAATATTGACCAGGATGTTGAATTTGGCGGTTCCCAGCGCGGCATTCTGATCCAGCTCGGCTTGGGTGAATAACGAGGTGATGATGCGACCCACTGACAGCGCGCATAGCGCCGGCAGCACGGTGAATATTGCAAGGGCCGGCCAAAATGGCAACTCATTCCATAACGACAGCATAGCGCCCTCAAAAAGCCATGCGCATCCTTAACGCAAACAGATGAATTGGTCCACGGTCACTATTATATCCAGGGTTAACCGCAAATTGATAATTAACCGCAGCATTCAAACCAGGAAAAATCCGTGCGTCATAATATAATTCAGTAATCCATTCCGGCCGATAATTCAGCCGCCCATCACCCACAATAAAACCAACGCCCCCGGCCTCCAAATAATGCCGCCTCCCATCGCTGGCGAAGCCGATATTGCTCCCCAGCCCGATCGTGTCATTCGGCCGCCCCCAGCGCTGGCCGCGCAGCGCAGCCCCCCCCGAAATCGCCATGTCATGCTCAGTGAACATCCAACTCTGGGCGCGATGATCGCCCCAGGAGAAACGCCCAAACACGCCGAAATCCTCGGTGATCTCCTGGTCGAAACTGATCCCCATCGATGTCTTGCGCCGATAGGTATTGGGGTTGCGATAAAAAGTGTCGAAGCCGTTCTGGAACAGATCATTCCAACTGCTCTGCCGCGCCCGGGTCACAAGCCCGGTCAGCCGCACCGCCCCCTGCCGCTCGCCAAACGCCCAAAACCGCTCCAGCGAGCCCACCATCTGAAACGCCCGGGTGACCGAAGGGTCCAAAAACAAGCCATTGGCCTGGCGCGAGACCTGAAACGCCGCGCCGCGCACGGCATAGACGCCATTCTCCCATTCCAACGCCGCGCCATTGGTATAGCCGCGCGCATCGGCGGCAAAATCCGTGGCCGATCCCGAGACCAGCGACCAATTGAGAAATTGCGTGCGCGGATCATGCGCGTAGCGATTGTCATCAAAGATATCGAAAGCGCTGAACTTGCCGAGGGTAAAGGTCACCCGCTCACGCGGCAGCGGCCGGCTAAAACGCAGCGGGTCATCATCCGAGGCGACGCGATCCTCCGACAGCGCCAGCGTCTGGCGAAAAAACACCCGCGGCACATAGGCATAAGGCTCGGTGCTGCCCAGTCGAAACGCCTCATTATTCGGAAACGCCGCTAGGCCACGCGCATTGGACAGGCCAAAGCCGCGGGTGATGGAGGGGTTGATCACCACCTCCGCCCCCTCCCACAAGGCGCGCCCCAGCACGAGATCCACCGATTGGGTGTTGCGCGCATTGGCCGAGGGCGCCAGCGAATTGTCGCCGCGATAGGGCGAACGAAACGCGGTATTGCCCTGCAAGACAAAAGTGCCCTGGCCGCGGATCATCCAGCCCTGCTCCTCCAGCCGGTCCTGCAAAGCCGCCAGGCTGGGCACCAGCGCCGCCTCGGGCGGGCCGAGATTGGCCGATGCAGCCGAACCGAAATGCGCGGTCTGTGCCGCGGCCGGCATAACCGGCAGCCAAGCGGTGAGCAGAATGATGAGCAAGAGGCGCATCACGCTGCGTTAACCTCTGGCCCGAGCCCCGGCAAGCCAAAGCCAATAGCCCGGCGCGAATGTCACGAAATCACCCGGGTTTGACCCGGCGGCATTTCACCCCAAGACTGCGGCCCATCACGGAGGAACCACAATGAGCCAATACCCCTTCACCCAAGCCGATCTCGAAGCGCTGAAGGCCTGGGACACCCCCACCATCTGCAATGCGCTCGAACTCGTGGTGCCGGCACGCCGCACCCACGGCTTCACGGTGCGCCCGGTGCAATGCGCGTACCCGAACATGAAGCCGATCTGCGGCCTCGCCCGCGTCGGCACCATCCGCGCCGCCTTCCCCTCGGGCCGCTCGAAGGATGATGACCGCGCCGCGCGCATCGGCTGGTATGAATATGTCGCCAAGGCTGCAATGCCCACGGTCGTGGTGCTGCAGGACCTCGATGACGTGCCCGGCACCGGCGCCTTCTGGGGCGAGGTCAATTCCGCCGTCCACAAGGGCCTGGGCGCCGAGGGCTGCGTCACCAATGGCAGCTTCCGCGACCTCGATGCCCTGGCGCCGGAATTCCAACTGCTCGGCGTCATCAACCCCAGCCACGCCTATGTCCATGTCGTCGATTGGGCGCGCCCGGTCTCGGTCTATGGCATGGCCTGCGTGAGCGATGACGTCATCCATGCCGACCGTCACGGCGCCGTGGTCATCCCGCATGAGGCGGTGACCAAGCTGCCGGCAGCGATCGACCTGCTGACCCGCAAGGAAGCGGTGATCCTCGACATGGCCCGCGCCAAGGGTTTCAACATCAAGAAGCTCAAAGCCGCCCTCGCCGCCTCCGAGGATATCCATTGATCCATGCGATTCGAGGATGGCTGGTTTCGCTGGGATGAGGTGCTGGCCACGGTCTCCAAGGATTGGACCGACAGCAACCAGCACCTCAATATGGGCTATTATCTGGTGGCCTTTGACTTCCAGACCGACAGGCTCTGGTCGGCGCTGGGCCTGGGAACCCCGCTGCGGGCGGGCGGGCGGACCACCTTCGCGGTCGAAGCCTGGCTCGACTACCAGCGCGAGATGCTGGAGGGCGATACCATCGGCGCCGAAAGCCGCGTGCTGGATTATGACGGCAAGCGGCTGATGGTGGAGCATCGGATGTTCCATCATGGCCAGGGCTGGACCTCCTCGGCGCATGAGGTGCTCTATCTCTGCGTCGATGTGGCCAGCCGGCGCGTCTCCGCTTGGCCCGAGGATGTGCTGGCCCGCTTCGCCGAGGTGAAGACCGGCGCCGCGCCGCGCCGCCTCACGATGAAGCGCCGCGCCTGACACTTGCCGCCGCCGCCGCGATTGGGCACAAGAGAGCGGCGTCGCGGGTGTGGTGGAACTGGTAGACGCGCCGGATTCAAAATCCGGTTCTGGTGACAGAGTGTCGGTTCGATTCCGACCACCCGCACCACTTGGTTTTTTGCGATGCGGAAACCGCTCGGCCATCGCGATACGTTATCCGGGGGTTGCCCCCTTCAAGAAAAAATGCCTAGATTATTCGCCGTAGTGGCGTGCCTTGGAGGATGCGTTATGCTTGCCAATGGCCGCGATTCGGCCAGAGGGTTTTGATCTCATGACGACTCCGGCAGAGGAACTGCAGCAACTTGCGGGAGCCCAGCGCTTCGGCACTATATTGGCCGATCCGCCATGGCAGTTTCAGAACCGCACGGGCAAGATCGCGCCTGAACATCGCAGGCTGAACCGCTACGGCACCATGGACCTCGACGCCATAAAGGCGTTGCCGGTTGCCAGCCTGGCGGCGGAACCCGCGCATCTTTATCTCTGGGTGCCGAACGCCCTGCTGCCCGAGGGGCTGGCGGTGATGGCAGCCTGGGGTTTCAAGTACAAATCGAACATCGTCTGGCACAAGATCAGAAAGGATGGCGGCTCAGACGGCCGAGGCGTTGGTTTCTATTTTCGGAACGTCACGGAATTGCTGCTGTTCGGCACGCGCGGAAAAAACGCAAGGACTGGTCAGGCGGGCAGAACCCAGGTCAATTTGTTGGCGACACGCAAGCGCGAGCATTCCCGCAAGCCCGACGAAGCCTATACACTGATAGAGAGATGCAGCCAGGGGCCGCGCCTGGAGATGTTCGCGCGCGGTACTCGTGCCGGCTGGCAGGTGTGGGGCAATCAGGCCGATGCCAGTTATGCGCCGGGCTGGTCGACCTACTCGCACAACTCGGCTAGCGAGCGGGAAGGCCTCCTCCTTCCCCCTGCCGAGTAGGCCGCGATGGGGAGGAGGCTCGGATGATCTTCCAGGCTCTTCGTGAAAAGGGCTTCGAGGTAACCTGTCTCTCGCATGCCGAGGCGATATTGCGGGTAGATTTCCCCGAGGTGGCGACCGAACTGGAGGAGACGCTACTGCATGCCACGATCCCTATTGAGGAGATCATCGCCGGTGGCGGGGGCGAGGCAAAAGGGACGCAGCGCCTGCGCAACGCACTGAGGGAATTGGGCTGGCCTAAATTTACCTTCACCGTGGAGAAACGTATCAATGGCGTGTCGCGGGAAAGCCAGTCGCATGAGGTCGACCACGTAAAAACCTTCGGCAATGGCAGCCGTATCGCGCTCGAAATCGAATGGAACAACAAAGACCCATTTTATGATCGGGATTTGGAAAACTTCAAACGGCTGCATGCCGACGGGGCCATCTCGCTCGGTATCATCGTCACGCGAGGCCGCTCCCTGCATGGCAACATGCGGCAGCTTGTTCGACGCTTCCTCGATACGCGGCAGATCGGGAGTGTCACCGACATGTTGAGTTGGGGATACGAGCCAACATCGAAGCAGCGCGCCGCCATAGCCAAGCAGATCAATCGGGCAAAAAACCCGCTGAATTTCCGTGAAGCATTCACCGCCAAATTCGTCGCAGACAAGTTTGGCGAGGCGACAACGCATTGGCGGAAGCTGGAAGATCGCGTCCAGCGTGGGGTTGGAAACCCATGCCCGCTGGTCCTGATCGGCCTTCCCGATAGCATCGTCACCTTTCACGAAGGCAAAGCGGCCCTGGCGGAAGTCCAGGCCAATGACGCAGACACCGAGGAGCAATGAAGCAGGGTCCAGACACCATCAACACTGGAGCCAAATTGCCTCAACCAGATTGGGTCTGGTACTTCGCCTATGGCTCCAACATGAACCCCGCGCGGCTCTTTGAGCAGCGTCTGGGTGGCGAGGGCGTGGCCTATGGCCCGCGCATCGCAGGCAGGCTGGCGGATTGGTCGCTGCTCTTCAATGTCCTCGCCAGCCGCCCCCCCGGCGCCGGCTACGCCAATATCACCCCCCAACCCGGCGCCAGCACCCCCGGCACCCTCAATGCCATGCCGCCCGAGGGGCTGATCGTGCTCGACCGCTATGAGGGCGTGGCCAGCGGCCATTACCAGCGCCAGACCGTCACGGTCGCCACCGAAGCTGGCCTCCTGCCGGCCACCACCTATATCGCCCGCCGATACCTCGCCGAGGGGTTGCAGCCCACCGAAGATTACCGCGCCCATCTCCTCGCCGGGGCGGATTTGCTGCCCGCGGCGCATCTGGCCTGGCTGCGCGCCCTGCCCTGCCTGCCGCCGGGCTGAGCGCCTCACCGCCCATGCCGCGTCGCCAGCGGCTTGAGCATTTGCGCACAGACCAAATACCCCACCACCAGCGCCGCAATCACCGCCAGCATCCATCCCGGCAAAACGCCAAAACCAAACACCCCGGCAAACGGCCCCAGCGCCAGAAACAGCGCCACCCCCAGCGCCCCCAGCGACGTGGCCGCCAGGATGGGGTGCGGCATGCTGGCCCAGGGCTTGCCCCCGGTGCGGATGAGAAAGATCACCAACACCTGGGTCGCGATAGATTCCACAAACCAGGCGGTGCGAAACACCTCAGGCTCCACCGCGGCCCAGAGCAGCAGGGAGAAGGTCGCAATATCAAACACCGAGGATAGCGGCCCCATCACCCCGGTGAAGCGCAGCACCGCCCCCATATCCCAGCCATGCGGCGCGGCAACATCGGCCTCATCCACCCGGTCAAACGGAATACCAGTCTCCGACAAATCATAGAGCAAATTGTTGAGCAAAATCTGAATGGCGGTCAGCGGCAGGAAGGGAATGACCAGCGAGGCCAGCGCCATCGACAGCATATTGCCAAAATTGGAGCTGGTGCCCATGCGGACATATTTGGTGATATTGGCATAGGTCCGCCGGCCCTCACGCACCCCATCGGCCAGCACATTGAGGTCCGGGGCGAGAAGGATCATATCCGCCGCCGCGCGGGCCACATCCGTCGCCCCCTCAACCGAGAGGCCCACATCGGCCGCCTTGATGGCGGGCGCATCATTGATCCCATCGCCCATGAAACCCACCGTGGCGCCGCCGGCCTGCAGGGCGCGGATGATGCGCATCTTCTGCTCGGGCGAGACCCGGGCGAAGCAATCCACCGCCCGCACCCGGGCCTGCAGCGCGGCATCATCCAGGGCCGCAATCTCGCTGCCCGTGGCCAGCCCCTGAGCCGGGATGTTCAGCGTGGCCACGAGATGCGCCACCACCGGGCCGGCATCGCCCGAGATGATCTTCACCCGCACCCCCAGCCCATTCAGCCGGGCGATGGCGGGGCCGGCACTCTCCTTGGGCGGATCGATGAAGACCAGGAAGCCGGCGAAGTTGAGGTCACGCTCATCATCCGGGCCCAGCCTGTCCTGGCCACCCGCCTCCCGCCAGGCCACACCCAGCACCCGCAAACCCTCCGCCGCCCGGGCCTCGGCGCTGGCCAGCAGGGCTTTGGCATCGGCCTGGGGACAGAGTTTCAGCACCTCCTCAATCGCGCCCTTGGTGATGATGAGCCGCGCCGTGCCATCATCGGCCAGCACCGAGACGCGGCGCCGCTCGAAGTCGAAGGGCAGGTCATCGATCCGCCGCCAGGCGCCGGGGGGGGGCGCATCGGCATGGGCCAGAATGGCCGCATCCATCGGTGAATGCTCGCCGGTGGCGAGGCGGGCATTGACCGCCGCCAGTTCCAGCACCCGGGGGCCATCCACCCCCGCCGCATCGGGGTGGCCGATCAGGGCGATGCGCGCCTCGGTGAGCGTTCCCGTCTTGTCGGTGCAGAGCACATCCATCGCACCCAGGTCATGGATCGCGGCCAGACGCTTCACCACCACCCGGCGCGCCGCCATTCGCATCGCCCCCCGCGCCAGGGTCACGGTCATCACCATGGGCAGCAGCTCGGGCGTGAGGCCCACGGCCAGGGCCACCGCGAACATGAAGGATTCCAGCGCCGGCCGATGGAGGGCCAGCTGGGCCAGCAGCACGAAGAGCACCAGGAAGACCGTCAGCCGCAGGATCAGCACACCCAAGCCATGCACGCCGCGTTCGAAGGCGGTGGGTGGCTCGCGGGCATCGAGTGCGGCGGCGATGCCGCCCAGCCGGGTGCGGGCTCCGGTCGCCAGCACCAGCATCGCGCCCGTGCCGCTGATCACCGCGGTGCCGCCGAACAGGGCGCGGGCGGGGCCGACATCATCGCCGGGGCGCTTATCCACCGGATAGGGCTCGCCGGTCAGCAGCGCCTCATTGGCCATCAGATCCTGCGCCTCCAGCAGCAGGCCATCGGCCGGGACGAGGTCGCCCGCGGCCAGCAGCACCACATCGCCGGCGACGATGTCATCCACCGCCACCTCGACCAGGGCGCCGCCGCGCCTTGCCTGGCAGCGGATGGCGACGGAGCGCTTGAGCGCCTCGGCCGCGTGTTCCGCCCGGTGCTCCTGGCTGACATCGAGGGCGATGGAGACCACCATCATGACCAGGATGATGGCCAGGCTGGCGAGATCGCCGGTGAGGCCGGAGACGATGGCGGCGACGATGAGGATGGCGACCAGCGGCTCCACCAGGCGGCGCAGCACTTTGGCAGCCACACTCAACTGGCGGCCATCGGCGACGTGGTTGGGGCCGTCATGGGCGAGGCGTTGGGCGGCCTCGGCGGCGCTGAGGCCCTGGGGGCTGGCGCGCAGCCGGGCCAGATGCTCGGCCAAAGGGGGCGCCCAGAATTCGGGCGCTGGCTGGGGTGTTGAGGGGGTGGAGAGATCCATATCGGGCAGCCTCCAGGTGCGTTTCGTGCGCCTCTGCCCGATATGGTGTCTTGGTGCCGCGCCGGGTATCCCGCCGCGGCGGCCGCTCATCGCATGGGCAGGGCGTACATCAGCCCGCCATTGTTCCAGAGGTTGTTCGGGCCGCGCGGCAGGGCGACCGGGGTGTTCTCGCCCATGGTGCGCTCATAGAGCTCGCCGTAATTGCCGATGGCGCGGATGACATTATAGGCCCAGGCCGGATCGAGGCGGAGCGACTGGCCGAGTTCGGGCGTCACACCCAGCAGGCGGCGGGTATTGGGGTTGGTGCTGGTGCGGCGCTGTTCTTCGGCATTGGCGCGGGTGATGCCCTGTTCCTCGGCCTCGATGATGGCGGTGGTGAACCAGCGGACAACATCGAACCAGTCATCATCGCCGCGGCGGATATAGGCGGCGTAGGGCTCCTTGCTGAAGCGCTCGGGCAGCACAGTCCAGTCGCGGGGGGTTTGCATGGTGGAGCGCACGGCGGCGAGCTGTGAGGCATCGGTGCCGAAGCTGTCGCAGCGGCCGGCCTGCAGGGCGGCGGCGGCCTGGTCGGTGCGCTCGAAGACCACCGGGCGGAAGGGCACATTGACGGAGCGGAAGTAATCCGCCGTCACCTGCTCATTGGTGGTGCCCTGGATGAGGCAGATGGTGGCGCCGTTCATCTCGCGCACCCGGCTCACGCCGAGCGAGTTGCGGACCATAAAGCCATGGCCATCATAGAAATAGGTGGTGACGTGGCGCAGGCCGAGCGTGGTGTCGCGCAGCATGGTCTGGGTGCTGGTGCGGAAGAGCACATCCACCTCACCCGCGCCGAGCGCGGTGAAGCGGGTGGAGGAGGAGAGCGGGATGAAGCGCACCTTGCTCGCATCATTGAAGATGGCGACCGCGAGGCCGCGGCAGAGGTCCACATCCAGCCCCTGCCATTCGCCACGGCTATCGGGCAGGGCGAAGCCAGCCACGCCAGTGTTGATGCCGCAATTGAGCACGCCGCGGGCGCGGATGGCATCCGCCACCGGACCGGCCGAGGCGGGGGCCGCCGTCACCAGGGCCGTGACGGCCATGGCCGCGGCCAAAAGACCTCTTTTCAACATAGACTTATCTCCCAGGGAAAAACCTGGGACGGATGGTCGAGGCTGGCGGGGGCTGGTGTCAAGCATAAGGGCGCGGGGCGTCATGGCGGCGCCATCCAGCGGGGGATGGAGCGGCGGCCGAGCATGAGGCCGTAGAGGCGCTTCCAGAGGGCGATATGGGCCTGGATGATGGGCAAGGGCTGGTCGAAGAGCGTGGCCTGATGCCGGGGCAAAAGCACGGTGTGGTAGTATTCGGACAAATCCGGGTCGGGCAGCATCCAGCTGGGGGCGCGGAGCGCGGAATCGAGGCCCAGGCGACGGGCTAGGCGCAGGCCGGCCAGGCCTTGGATGCGCCAGGCGCGGCGGAAGGCGCGGCAGACCCAGTATTGGATGGCTTCGAGGCCTGGGCGCTCTTTGGCGACGAATTTGAGCATCATGGACCACAGCCCGGCATGGGCCCAGCGGCGGAACAGGCGGCTCATGCTGTCGGGTTTGCCGTAGGCGGGGGGAAGGTTTTTCCAGGGGCCGTTGAAGCAGGCGGCGTGGAAGCAGCCATCCAGCGCGCGGCGGGCGCCGAAGATGGTGGGGCGGCCGGGGCCTGGGTGGACGAAGACCATGAAATGCATGACGGCTTCCCATTCCTCGTCGGTCATGGGGCGCCAGGGGACGGGTTTGGTCAGGCGGGCCTGGATGCCGGGCGGGGTGGCGCGGAAGTTTTTCCAGGGGTTTTGCATGGGGGCGCTCCGAAATAGGGCGCGGTTATAGGATTTTTGTCTGGAAAAGGCAAGGAATTATTGCTTTAGTATTGTTCGGGTTTGGGCGTATCGTCCTGCGGCTTGTGCTGCGCGACCAGAGCAAGTTTCGCGCGGAAGGCGGCCTCGGATGCGGCGGTGCCGAGGCTAGAGCATCATCCGTTCAAACGGAAAGGTTTGAGCGGATTAAGATGCTGTAAAAACAGAACACTAGAGCCTAGGCCCTGAGCCATGGCGAACGGAATAGGTTTGAGGTGCAGCCTCCGCAAAACGCTGCGCCTGTTGGATTGTGTGCTGGTCATCATTGACAGCCATCACCTACAGCTTTTTGGGATAGGCTGTGATGAAGGCTGGCAGCCCATCCTTGTTCTCCTGCCACACTGACACGACGCAGGGG
>Ga0214921_10007114_pt1 | contig 15030 bp, 22 predicted proteins | sample LL1505_MetaG_FD_177992 | JGI IMG/M metagenome (GOLD analysis project Ga0214921, IMG submission 177992) | Freshwater microbial communities from Lake Lanier, Atlanta, Georgia, United States - LL-1505 | ecosystem: Environmental > Aquatic > Freshwater > Lake | place: USA: Georgia | collected... | reverse complement strand
GTGTCCTAGCGCTCTCAAAAAAACCACCCCCTTTAGATAAATTGCATTGTTTGCAAAGCGCTTGAAGATTATCTAAAGAGTCTACTGCTTCACCAGTCATCAAGCGTCTAGGTATGATGTGATCTACGTGTGTTGCTTCCATTCCACATCGCTGGCATATATAGCCATCACGTTTCAACACCATCAACCTTAACCTTCTCCATTGAGAGGTTGAGCCTGTATTCCTTAATGATGATTCTTTAATGGTAGTTATGCCTTTGAAAGAATGACCAAGCTGCACATGGTGAACCATATCGATTATCGATGTAAGCCAAGCCCCACATAATTTGTTGCTCTGTTGTTGCTGTCTTTAGATAGTCAGATCGTCCTTGTGGTATTCCATAATGAGATCCATTGACTGCATCTGATCTCCAATTAGATTCCTTTGTATAAAGTTTATCCAGGCAGTTCATTTGTTGTTCATCTTCTAACAATGTAGCTGCATATTCTTGTGGTGTTAATTGTTTAACCACATCAGGTGAACCGGCATAAGCCGGTGTAAACAGAGATATCCCAATAGCCACTAGCACCGAGCGACCTACCCGCCTCAGCGGGTCGCTCTGAACCCTTGATGGGTTCTGCGTCGATAGCGTACCAGCCTTGTCAAATCCATTTGTAAAAGCCCTGCTCAGACCGCATGTCGTTTTCATTTGTCCTCATTACTTAGCAAACACATTGAGTCACATTCGGCTAAACCAAAGGACATTACTTTAAGACATTCATGGTGTCCAGCAGCTACCCAAACCTGGTCACTTATAGACCCTAAACAATAATATTTATTGCAATCAAAGCAAGTTAGGTGATAGCCCTTTTTGACTCTTTTTCTCATTGATGACCCCAGCCGTCGCCCTTAAAGGTTATGCCAAATGTTCCATAAATGCGACGCATAGATTCACCACAACATATCGGATCAGCTTCTTCATGGATTGATCTTTCAATCTCCATTGCTATTTGGCATTTGACACATTTGTACTCATAGATCGGCACGTTGGACACTCCATTCCTTTGAATAAGTATGTTCCATCTTGGTCGCATCTGACAATCTCATGGCTTGGTGCTTTACTAGCGACAATAGGCATTAGATCCTTAACTTTCATAAAAGCCAGGTATTCGCCGGCATCCTCGCCTTGACCATTGCATCGCATAATCACTATTGGCAGTTTGCCGTTGGCATTTGTAGCTGCTTGCTTGATCCAGGCTAACGGTTGGAAATCACTTCTTGCCTTTACCTCGATCGAGATGCTTGGAATGTTGAGAATGTCCTCGCCCTGACGTCCAGCGCCAGCAGTATCGGCATATTCCCACCATTGCTTCAAATAATCGGCTATAACCTTTTGCGTGCGATAGCCTCTTGTTTTTCTATGGTTAGCCATTGACTGAGTGGCATCTCTTGCAAGTCCAAGTGGCATTGTTTGGCATATCTGTATTTTCAACGGTAGCCAAGTGAGCGATGATGACTTCCTCATTGCATAACTGGCAACGTACTGACATTGACATCAAATTCATCCATTGACCGTTGACGTTTATTTCAACAAATCCCATTTCAAACGCTCCTTAGTTTCTGAGGTTCCCATTTGCCATTCGATCCAATTTTGTACCAATTTGTTGGACATTTTGGCTCTCCGCCTTGATTATTGATAACTGTGCAAAAGAATCCGCCCCAGGGACGTCCATTCTTTTCGCCTTCTCTCCATGTCATTTGTCCATGAACGCAACCTTCCGCGACCTTACCTCCCAAAGTAGCAACAACTGTTTCAATCGCCTCAGCTGCGCTAATTGCTTCAGGTTGTTTTGGATCGCCATAAATCGGCTCATTCGACCAAGGATCAGCAGCTAGTGCTTCCTCTTTTGTGGCAAAACTTGGCACTTCTTTAGCCTTGGCAATGTCCTTGGCTGTTAGGCGTTCGACCTTGCTCATTTCTTCTCTAGATGGTCTCTTACCTTTAGCTGCATAACCGCCATTTGCAAGCGCCCGACCGATCGCGCTAGTCTCGCAATTTTCCAGCGCTGAAGTTGAATTAACACCGCGATCAGTAACCTTCTCCTCAGCGTATCCGGTGGAAAACGCAACGCTATCTGCAAAAGTTCGATATAAGTATGCTTTAACAATAAATCGATCATTTTGAAATGACTCCAATTCCGTTGATATTCTAAAATCCGGGAAGTCCTTTACAAACTTCTCTAGTCGGCTTTCAACTGTCTCATAATCTTGTAAATTAAACATTTGGTAGTTCATCCTGTCCCATTAGGTATTCGGTTTGTTCCGGCAATGACCAAACTATTCCGTCAGTCCATGATTGAACCTCAACGGCGCAAGCGTTGCAATAGTGTCGTCGTATGCCTTTGCTTCGGGGATGATTTGATATGACTGTGTAACTGGCGCCTTTTTGAGCGTTTGTATGAAGTTGTGTTTTGCCATCGATCTGAACCGTTCCCCAACGTGCCTTGCAATAGTCGCAATAGACGCCAGGAGCAGCTTTAATAACTGTCAAGGTCACTCCAATCAGTTGATGCAATCTGTCCAGCGAGCGCAATGTATGCTGCGCCGTCTTTGTAACTGTCTGCGTGGAGGCTTGTCTCTTGTAAGCGTGAGATTTTGACAAGTGCCATACAGATTGCGACTTCGTGAGGCTCGATGTTACGTTCAAGGTAGGCTGACCAGAGTTTGGCGATTCGAAGGTGATTGAGAGCTGCCAAGCCGTAATCTTTGCCTCGGTCTTGGATAAGGTCTTTGGCTTCGTCAAGGATGTCATTAGCGCGCATTTTCACTCGCCTGGACAATAAATCGATGATCCTCTTGCGATTCCTTATAGCCCATTGCCCAGCCGACAATGAACCATAAAACATTTGCTGCTAATAAGATGATAATCATTGGTAATTGAAAAGACATTTTGTTACTCCCGTTTCCGTAGTCCTTGGTGACTACTGGATTACGGTCTCACACTTAGCAGACAATTACACGTTTATTAGATAACGAAACGATAACGATTTAGCCCCAGCGTTTGCCTTGGTAAATGAATGATCCGTCTTTAGGATCGATTGGAATCAACTCAGGCGTAAAGCGTTTACCATGCAAGGTACCCACAACAAAACCCATCTGCCAGTTCGCATAACCCTTTGTGTAGCCCATACCAGGGCTTGATAGGTCGACGAGGTTTCCTACTTCGACTCCCCATACAATGCGCCCATAACGCCCTCCAGAGGCTTCAGAATGGGCACTCAGCCCGAGTCTATGGGTATGCCCTGATACAACTGATTTACCCATGCGCATAGCGCCGTTCAGCGCTGTTTGACCTGGCTTATTAGATAGTGGAAAAGCGTCCCCATGGCAAGTGTGCCATCCTGGAGCAAAATCAAAGCCGTTTGGATGGTATTTGATGCCAGCCTTGTCATAGCCCATAAACTTATCATAACGCAGCTCAGGCAGATTCATAAATGCTGGCAGTCTGCGAGATAGCGACTTATAAACGCGAGCGCCATGGTTAGATCCAACGACATCTGTAACACCAAGGTATTCAAGGATCTCTAAAGTAAGCCTGCGATCCTCATCAATGTTACCCTCGACTTCTTGCCAAGGTTGAGCGAATCCACCAAGTTGAGGTAAATCGATCTCGTCGCCAATACAAATGGTTTGATGGGGCTTGTAAGCCCTTAAAAACTTGCCTAGATTCTTGACTGCTGCTTCATGAAAGAACGGGGCTTGAATGTCTGAGATCCAAGCGATTCTTTTGACTGTCATTAGTCCTCGTCGTCGTCCTCATAGTCACCAAACCGCTCTGGTTCGATAGGGTCTGGCAAGATCCAACCTGGATACGATTGAACGTCGGTAATCATAAATAACGTGATTTCCTCGTTAAAACCAGCCTTGCGTAAGGATTTGTAATACTCATGCAAACCGATGCAGTAAGCATCCAGTTTTGAGTAGCCTTGTTCCTCTAGCGCTTTAGTCGGTTTTCTCGCCATGTGAATAAGTGTCCCTTACTTTTTCAATAACTCCAAGATTGCTTCTTGGCGTGTCTCTATTCTTGCCAATCGGTCTGCGAGAGATGATCCACCATTCGGCGTAAGAGTCCACAACCAACCGCGAACCAAATAACGCAAACCGCCAATAAATACAGCAATCGTCGAGGCAATGGCGAGGATGAACCCAGCCCAATCATTTGCACTCACTTTTTCTTAGGAGTGGCGTATCCAAATACACCTGAGAGAATGGCAAACAAGATCGCTCGATGATCTAGTGCGAAATCGGATCCTGCCCAAGCTGCTAGAAATGCACCAGCAGTTAGCGCGTATGGATTCTTTAGGTTCATTGTGTTCCTCCTAGTAGCGGGATTTGAAAGAAATCAGATGCTTCATCAGCTGCTTTGGTAAACGAGACGTGGCAATGATGATTGTGCTTATTAATCCCATCGTAAGAACGCCAAGTCCAAGCCTTCTTAGATGATGCGATCTTTCCGTCAAAGATGATGTAACTAATTCGTTTTGGATGTAACTTTCCATACTGACGAATCTGTTCAGCAAGATCGGGCATGATGTCGGGTTTTGGTTTTCCGGATAGATCACGGTCGATGTCGATAGCACGAACCCAACCCTGCTCATCAGGATTATGATCTGACTTGCGCGCAGCGTGTCGTGTATCACCGATCCAGCCATCCGATGTGCGATCTCTATCTGGGAAGGCATCATCGATCTGTTCCCTTAACTGGATTGCAGACTTAGATAGTTTTGGTTTCATCCAAGGAGCAGTTTCGCTTCGTCCTCGGTAATGCCCAACTTAGCCAAAAGAGCAGCCTTATCTGCTGCTGCTTTTTCACGAGCAATGCTTTCTGCCTTATCTGCTGCTTGATCCTTGGCGTATTGTTCAGCTTCTGTTTTGGTCATTTCACGTTCAATTTCTTCGCCTGTTTCAGCATTAACAATTTTGATAATTGGATTAGTCATTAGTTCACTCCATAAACTCGAACGGTACCACCTGAAAATGTACCTGTGGATAGGATAAAATCAAAACTTGTTATCGCAGTAGTTGCTCTCCAATAACCATAAGATGGAAATACACGAACATAAGTTGCACCATCTGTGCTAATTACTGTTGAATAATTGTCAATAAACTTCCAATGAGATGAACTTGCATAATCATTGATGTAGAAATAACCCCAGTTTTCAGCACCATTAGTTGATGGGATGTCCAAAGCAAGTGAGACGCTTGTGCTAGTTGCTAATGCAGATGTTTGAGTGTTCTTAGTAGTATCGTAATAAATACCGGTTGAAACTGAATTAGGACGCAAACGCAATGAAGCAGTTGCGCTGCAATAGACGCCTTGATACTCAACATAAAGATTCTTGTAACTTGTAGAAATGCCAGAAATAGTTGTGGTAGATCCTGAAAGAGTTGTGGTGCTCAATAACGTCATTGATCCACTTGCTGGTGTCGCCCACTTAATACCAGTCGCAGCGGTTGAATCTGCTGTCAATACTTGACCATTGGTACCAACTGCTAAACGTGAAACCGTGTTGTCAGCAGTAGCTGCAATCAAATCACCTTTGGCATCAACGATTGTTGGAGAAATTACTGCTGTTGAATCCAAAGCCAAAGTAACGGCTCCGGTTGTTCCTCCACCAGTTAAACCTGTTCCAGCAGTTACTGCCGTGATGTCACCAACATCGTTTGTGATCCATGTGTAATCGAGATCAGTTGCAGATGCCTTGCTTAGGATTTGCCCTGTTGTGCCGCCCTTTAACTTGACAAAAGATGTGTCAACGCCACCCAGAGCCGTACGGATAGCACTAGCACCATCTTTTACTAGATCGGTGTCATTGGGGGTTGTCCACCCAAAATTGGTTGTCGTTGCCATTTTTCTCCTTTTATCAGGCTACTATTGTAGCGTCAATCCATTCGAGTCCGGTGTTAAGCGTGTTCCATTTTTCAGTTACCGGCACACTATTCCAGCGCATAGCCTGAAGGCTATAAGCAGTCGGTGAAACCGTTAAAGTCAAGTAAAGCGAGTTATAACCAGCGCTGAAAGTCCAACCTTCGACAAAACCTTGGAAGGTGCCTCCAGTTATGTTTGCTGGCAATTCAACAATGTTCAAAGGCATACCCATAAATACATTTAAAAGAGAATCGCGGTCGCCATTATCGATCTCAGAATTGCTTATTGGGAAAGTAATCGATTTGAACTGTGCTTCTGGATAGGCTCTAAGGCTTAAATAAAACTGAGCCTGAGCCTGAGCATCTGTCAAATTGTGCAATGAGGTTTGGATGTTATAAGCCTGTTCACCATAAGTTGCGATTGAGGCAGCTGATGATGCTGATTGCTGAGCGCCGTCCTTATAGGTAATTGTCACGTTATTGCGAACGTCACCGGAGCGCTTTTGAGTTTTAACTCCTCGAGCCAAAGCATGATGTCCTGTTAAATCGACATAGCCGTTGGCGCTTAGGTATTCGATTCGATGAGTTGAATCAGCGTAACCAATTCGACCTGAAGCATCCTCATAAAGATAACCAAGTCCTGATGTTGCAAATCCAGATACAAGGCTATAAATGTCAGTTGTGGCGCTTGTTCGAGCAGCTAATTCATAATCACCTGGACGATCAATTTCACCTAAACCATTATTTTCGGCATTAGCCCAAGTCGTTGTGGCTGTATAAGTCGCCCAAGTTGTAGCTGCTGGTACTTCACTCCAGGTATTAAATAAGGCTTGGCTCAAAATGGTATAAATCTGATTACCGTCAAAGTCTTTAGCCAAAACGCCGTTTGTGAGCGTTTTAGGGAGTTTTGAAAGCGCTCCCAAGGCAATTACCTTTATTGACTCTGAAATGGTCGTAGCAGAGGCTTTGGTGACCTCTACGTCGATGTCTGTGACATAACCACCAAAGAGATTGACAAATGTTCCAGATGAATCTTTTACTTTGATTACGATTTGATTATTTATGTCCATCGTAATAGGTGACTGGTCAAGATTGATAATTTCAACGTTGCAGTAACCAGCATAAGGCTGTGAATAAATGTCCTGGCGACCAGATGTGATCGTCATGTTGGCAACGGTTAAATTAGTGTAAGTCGTCCCATTAATAGTTACTTGCCATTGAGGAGTCCATTGGGTCATGCGATAAGTGCTCCAGCGCCACCGCTACCACGATAAGAGGAGTCATTAAGAATCTCAACAATTTGGCGAGCAACGCCTTCCTTGTCCAAGGCTCCAGTTACATTGATGTTATAGACATTACCTGAAGTCGCAGTCTCAGCCATACGAAAAGATCCAACGTTAAATGAACCGATCGCTGTTGACGCAGCAGCTGCTGAAGTCGCAGCAGATGAAGTGCCTCCTCCAGTTGTACCAGTTGTGGTACCAGTTGAGACGCTACTATCAGAAATCGTTGGAGCGACATAGGTTGGAGTTGAAATCTTTGGTGCTGATGCCGTTGGTGTTGTAAATGATGGCTTAGAAATAGTTGGAATGTTAGGCAATAGCGGGATTGCATTGTAAGCCTTGATTAGTGCATTGATACCATCGATGGCTCCTGAAACAAGTGAACGAATCACGTTGATAACGCTACCCACGATGTCGATCACTCCACCGGCAATCTTTGCCACAAATGAGATCGCTCCGCCAAGTGCAACGGTAAATACTGGCACAATGTAATCAATGATGAAATTGCCCAAAGCCTGAAATGATTCTTTATTACGATCAATGGCTTCCTTGATTGGATCAAAGAGTTTTGCAAACTTTTCAAATCCGGGGACAACTTTGTTGACAATGATGTCAATGAGATCGGAAATGATAGGCAATAGACGGTAGCCGATTGCTTCCTTTGCTTCATCAAAAGCAACCTTTAGGCGATCCAAGCGACCTTGGTAAGTATCAGCGTTTGCAGCAGCTGCTCCACCAAAGAGATCAGTTAACTTTTGCTGAACCTCTGTAAAAGTCATTGCCTTTAATTCGGCAGATGATAAACCAACGCCTAACTTGCCAAGAGCAGTTGTCTGACCGTCGTAAGCCTTACCAAGAGCATTGGCAACACCTTCAAGTGGCTTGCCTGTCTGTGTAGAAATGTCAAGAGCAAGGCTAAGTAATTCCTGAGACTTTTGAACATCATTAGTTGAAAGAGATAGGCGAGCGAGTGCTGGACGTAATTTATCGTCAGCAACACCAGTTGCGCGGGACATCTTATCGATCGAGTCCTCAGTTGCAGCAATTTGATCCTGAGTTGCACCAGTAGCATTTTTAAGGGCATTGGCTAACTTGACCTGAGATTGCTCATCCTCTAAAGCAGCCTTAACGCCATCAACGCCGATCTTTACTGCATAGGCTCCGGCAGCAGCAGCAGCTGCAAGAAATGCAGCGCCAGCAGCCTTTCCAAATTGTTCTAACTTGGTGGCGGAATCCTCAATGTCACCGTTAGCAGCTTTTAACTTCTTATTAAGATCATCAACGTCAGCAAGGATCGAAAGTTTAAGGGTTCTATTACCTGCCATTAATCCCACTCCTTCAAAATCCCGCTAAATGCTTCTTCCCACTTACGAACTAGATCCGGCTGGATCTGTCGTAGTGTTGGGTAAATAAAGTAACCTGAGTTACCTCTACCCTTGTTTGGTGTTCGCCTTGGGAACTGCTTAAAGCGATTTGAACCAAACTCCATACCATAAAGTAAATCTAAAGTTGAACCGCCACCGCTAAACTTTTGACGAGCAAAGCCGTAACTGAACTCACCAATCTTAGATGATGCACTTACCTTAACTCCATCAGCAATACGGCGAGCAGCAATACCTGAAACCGTTCTAGTCGCTGCTGCGATCTTAATTTGATCAGCAGCGTATTGAGCAAGAGCAGAACTTTCCTTTTTAGCAGCTTCTGTGGCTTGATCGTCCATAGCCTTGAAAGCCCTGGTAACTGCGCGTAGATCAGACTTGTCGTAAGCGATCTTGACTTCATCTGCCATTTCGCTCCTTCAGTATCTCAATCGCCGTTAAAATGTCGTCTGCGTCCTCCCAGTATTGCATCGGTATCCCCGTCTCTATTGCTAGGTTGACGAGGATCCGCCTTATGCTTCCTGGTTGGTGGCTTTTGGGTTATCGTCTCCGACTGTTACGTCAGCAACGGTTTCAGACCAGATTTCGTAAGACTTAACAGGCTTGCCAGCGTTTTCTCGCTTGTAAGCATGATAAGCCAAAAACATAAGATCCCAAATGCCAATCTTGTCGTTAGCCTGAGAAATAACGTTTTTAGTCTCACGTTCCCACTTCGCCCACTCAGGAGGCTGAGCAGTATAAGTTGCTTGGTCGCCTGAGTTGTATGTAATTGTTATTGGTAGTTTCATCTGTGCTCCCGTTGTTAGATTTTAACTAAATGTGTCTGCTGGTGTGCCAACTACTGTCAGCGCCCAAGTATCAGTCTGAGCGCCAGGGGCTGCTCCACCGATTGTTGGGAATACTGGCAAAACGTTGAAAGCAAATACTGCGCCAGTTGCAGCAGTCAGAGAGACTGCAAGTGTTGTGTTTGGTGCTGAATCAGCAGCGCCCCACATTGCTTCGAATAGTGATGATGTTGCACCCCAGTCAGCAAGCAACTCCACATTGAGAGTCCATTGGTTGTCTGTGTGCTTGTAAGCCTTGCCATCGAGTGTCTGATAGACGTCGATCGTTGGGCTGTTAACGAGTGTGACGCTAGTTGTCTGAGCATCGTACGCAGCTGCGCCGATAGTTAGAGTTAGGTCGCGACCCGTGATAACTGTTGTTGCCATTGGGTTTTCTCCTTATGCCGTCTGCGTATACCAGGTGGATACGCGAATGTCCGCGACTAGCAAGTTACTAGCGCCTACTTGTGTAACTGTTGGTCGATCAACAACCTGGATATCGTATCCAGCCGGTATAACCGCCACAACGCTTGTGATTAGTTGTTCTATGTTATCAAGACTTGCAGGGTTGCTGTTATAGGCAACGCAGCAGGTAATTGTGTAATTCAATTTGCATCGAAAGGTATTCTTGCCGATTGTGTCAAACTCCATATATGGAGAATCCGGTACGACAACAACCGCCGGAGCCGGGATTTGTTCAGGGACGTAACTAAATACGTTTGCAGAGACGCTAGCCAAAACGGTGGCAAGAGGAGTACGAACTGCTGAGAGGATTGTGCTTGGCATTATTGAGCCATCGTCTCAACATCGATATAAGGTCCCAAAAGACCCACGACACGATTAAACAAGCTGCGTCCCATGCGATATGGCGATGGAGCAAAATCTACGCCTTCGATCTGTCCTCCTGGAGCAGTACGAGATTGAAATACCTCAACTGAAACTACGATGATCGCTGACTCAACCGCTGCGACTCCAACATAAGTTGAAGCGCCGGTAAGTGTTGCAGATCCGCTAGGGATGACATTCTTTTCGAGGACATCGGCGTTAGTGATGTTTGCTGTAAATGTGTATGCATCGACATCAGCATTGACTGTTCGAGTGCCGTTAAATGGAGATCCGCATCCGGCGATGACAACTGATTGTCCTTCGGTAAACTCATGGATTCCTACTGTCTCAAAGGTTGCGACATTGTTAGTCAGCGAAACCGATTGAATTGGTGCTGCAAAAGTTGTAAGCAAAGGCAAGATAACTGCCTCGGATGTATCGATAATATCGTTCAAATAAGCATCGCTGTAAAGAGCAGACGAAACGCCAAGCACCGATCTCAACTCTGACGCTGTGATAATACTTGGCATTTCATCCTCTCTAAACTGCTGGCGGGGAGATCGGGAGCAACCCCCCCGCCATGACTAAATTACACGTTTAGTGTAAATGAACCTGCTGCTGTGAGTGTTACTGCTGAGCCATAGCCATAGTAACCAACTTCAACCTGACCTGTACCAACGATGTTAGTACGAAGTTGTAGAGGTGCAGCTGACTCGTACCAAACGAATGAATCGCCGTTTACGATCATTAATGAGTCATCGTTTGCACCCTGAGTTGCATTAGGTGATACATAAACTGGAAGACCCATTACTGAACCAACGAATCCGCCTGGGTTTACTGTTCCAACATTGTTAGTTGCATTTCCGGCAACATTAAATAGTGGACGCTTTGATGAATCGTTTAACTTGATCATGTTTGCCCATTGTGTAGGTGTGCAAACGATCGCTGTTGGGAAACGCTTTGTAGCTGCATAAACTGATGCAGCACCGCGAGAAATGAATCCAGCAAATGAATCGCCGTCAAATGGAAGTGTGATTACTGTTGAATCAAGCGTTCCGGCTGCCAAAGCATCGTACATTGCCTTGTCTGTTGCAGATGCATAAGCATTTGCCATAAGACGTACGAGTTCATCGAAAAATGCTGGAGATGTGCGATCTAGAACTTCTACATCGAATTTCTGCATTCCCGCATACTTTGAAACTGTGCAAGAAACATACTCAATTTCAACTTGAGTATCTGAGAAAGCACCCTTTTCAGCAGCAGCTGCTACTGTTGGCGCAGTCTTAACACGTGGAATCTCAAAAGTAAGACCAGCAGCCGGCAAGACTGCATTTCGAACTGCTGCAATTGCAGGACGAATGTTTGTTGTCTTTGGATCCCAAATTGTTGCTAGTTGAGGAGTTGGTACAAGACCAGCAACCTCTGTTGATGTTGTATCTGATGCAGCAGCAACATATAACTTAGATGTCTCGTCGCCCATTGCTGCGCGAACTGAGTGCTCTAGATATGATCCTGCTGAAACGATAGGTGTACGTACGCGCTGAGAGTTAAGCGGATATGATGTCGCTTTAACTTCAGTCTTAGCAGCTTCAACCGTCTCGGTTGATACTGCCTCTGAAACGGTTTCTGACACTAGGTCGTCTCCTTCTGTCTTAGGTTCCTCGATCTGAGGTTCCGGGGTTGATTCGGTTGCAGCAGTACCAGGTGTTTCAGTAGCTGCGACCTTTTCCACTTCAGCGCCGGGGATTGCTCCATCGGTGACAAGTGAAACTTCAAGTAACTTGGATGCAGAGATAGCCATAACGCCATCCTTGTTATCCCATGCACTTACTTCAACGCCAACGCTGAAATCTGAACGGAGTCCAGTTGCAGCCTCTTCTAGCGCGTCATTTCCAGCAGTTGTCTTGGCGATCTTAAATGATGCAGTAATACCTGAATCATCCTGAGACCATTCAACCAACTTGCCTAGTGGCTTTGTGCGGTTATGCTCTAAAACTAATTTTGTATTCTTTCCAAATTCAATTGAGTTCGGTAGAAATACAGTTGATCCAGCAGAAGTATTTCCAACTGCATCCCATTGAACGATACGACCTGCAATGATGCGTGATTCAGCATCTGATGCAGTAATCGTTACTGGCATTGTTATCTTCATGACTTGATTAAGTCCTCTTCCTCTTGAATCTGTTCAACGCTCATTGCGCCGATACGATTTAGAATCTCGTAAACCTGTGCGCGCTCCAAAGGATTACCGCGTAAGTATTCATCGAGAGAGAATCGGATCTCTGAGCCTGCTGGCACAAAATCCGGCATTGACAAGCGTTGTTCGATTGCCAAAAGTAGATTGCGTCCACCAAAATCGATAAGTGAACGACGTTCAGCGGTAGCATTTGAATAAGTCATCGATGTTGTTTCAGCCGATGCAAAGAAAGCCGGAAGTCCAATAGCGCGACACAATTCAAGCGCTACATATTGACGCGCCTCATTTAGTTGCAATTTGTTTGGATCAATTCCCATTGCCTGCAATTCAACGTCGGCATTTAGAAATGCTGTTGATCGAGTTATGCGGGCAACGCGCCAGGCTTCAAGCAATTTGCCAATACGCTCGCTAGTAAGATTTGTGCCATTCGATTTCAAAACCATCATCGGTACTGGCTCTTTTGCAAAAGCCTCTGATGCGTTTTCTAAAGCGATCGCAGCTCTAATTGTGCGACCTGCGCGAGATAAAAATCCTTCATCTAAACCATTAAACACAACAAGAGATCCAACGCCCATTGGTGGGACGTCTATTCCATCAACCGTATATCCAACAATTTCAGTTTGATTTGCGTTTGTCCTATAAGTAACACGACCAGGTGCAACGCGAGTCCATTCCTGGATTCGTCCATCTGCATACATTGACATTACTTGTCCATAAGCCACGCCAAAGAAAAGTAAATCTTCAGCAATAAAAGCATAAATAGCAGAACCGGGAACACGCGAATCAGGTTGGTTAATTACTCGATTGGGTTCGATGTGTGCGCCGGTACTTTTGACGTATTGCTCAAGTGGCAATGTTGCAAGGCTGCATAAAATGTTACGCGCTCTTGCGATTGTTGGAATTGCCATCGCTTGCTCGCGTGTGGCACTTGACAACGGATAAAAGAAGTTATTGTAAGTCGAGTTAAAAGGTGCTGGAGTCGCAGCTGCGTCTACCGTAAATCCAACCGGTTCAGGAGCCTTCGCGAACAAATCTCTGAGTGCCATTAGCACAAAATTATAGCATAATCAACCCAACACGATATCAACTTCTGAGTCAGGTCGTGTCGCAAAGTGAGACACCATCGCCATTCCGACGGTTGCACAGATTGTCGCAGCTGAAGCCTTGCGACCTAAATACCAACCGCCATCTTTGAAAGGCAATTTAACTGCTGACAAGGCTTGCTTATTTAACTCGGTTTGATTGCCATGAACAAGTCGCTGGGAGGTAATTGCCGACAACATTTCATCACAGGCTTGCCCATATATAGCACCATCGATCGGAGTAGTAGGAATTCCTGCCGGTGCTAAACGGGAAGCAACCGCGCCAGCGGTTTGACGAGAATAAGCAACAGTTTCGACTGAGTATTTACGCGCCCACACAGCGATACTGTTTGCTAGATCCTTATCGTCAATGTTTACTGGATTCGTATAAGTCTCCAGCAACACAACGCAAAACTTGTCCCCATCAAGTCGTTGCGCTGCCATTAACGCGGCTGCCTTCCTGTCCGGTGAAAGATCGACCGCCATCCAAGTTGGTTGCTCCCGATCCAAAGTGAGCGTACCCTCATAAGCGCACTCTGTCCAACTTGACGGATTGATGGCTGGGTTGATCTGACTCACCCATTGGCATAAAAGTTCGGTGCGAATAATAGACTCATCATCTGACATTGCAGATTTGAGATTATCCAAGTGGATCGTATATCCAAGGCTAGGGTTTGCTTGTTGCCATCCGGTCATATCATCGATCGGACAACCAGGTTCAGCCGACCATTCAAACCAACCGATCGGATCATCAGATCCAGCAGCTGCTGCAAGCCCGCGCTCACGCATACGGTTGAGAATTACGGAATGTTGGTCTCCTGCGTTGCTATACATAATTGCCATTGGATTTTTGCTTGCCATTTGAGTAAAACGCAAAGATGCCCAAACTTCATCGTCTTTATATTCACGTACTTCATCGAGATGGATTACATCCGGCGCTGCAATACCGCGAGCAGCCGAGTTATTGGCTCTTACCAAATATCGAGTGCCGTCATTAAGTTTGATTTCCTGAGATCCTTTAGTTTCGTACTTCTTAACGAATCGCGTCACAAGTTGTTCATTGGCTTGAATGATTTCATCGATCTTCCAAAAGATTTCAGATGAGGTTGTCAGTTTATGAGCTGTGTGAACTTGCAAACGCTCGCCCCATAGAAACATCCCAGCCAAAATCCGCAGCTGCATAAAGGTAGATTTGCCATTTTGACGAGCAATAATCACCCCAATTTCGTTATGATACCAACGTCCATCAGGCTTGACGCGGTGCATTTCCATCGCTAAATATTTCTGCCAGGGAAGCAGTTTGAAGTTGTTTCCGGTAACTGGATCCTTCAAAGACTCGCAAAAGTCGATCATTTCCTGTCCCCGAGAGGGTAAATCGACCGCTTTGGAGCGAATACGCGGTTCTGTCGCCCCTAGGTAAGCCTGTGTAGGGTTATCTAAGCCGTTTTGATGGTTGTTAGTCATATTTACTCAGATGCTTCCTGATAGTGGCTGATAGAGCCGTTTTTGGGGGCAAAAAGATCAAGGGGGGT
>Ga0214921_10007112_pt1 | contig 15031 bp, 12 predicted proteins | sample LL1505_MetaG_FD_177992 | JGI IMG/M metagenome (GOLD analysis project Ga0214921, IMG submission 177992) | Freshwater microbial communities from Lake Lanier, Atlanta, Georgia, United States - LL-1505 | ecosystem: Environmental > Aquatic > Freshwater > Lake | place: USA: Georgia | collected... | reverse complement strand
GTTGGTCTCTAAAAAATTGAATTTTTACTTGATGAATTTTATAATAATTACACGCAAAAATGACAACCGATAAATTAGAAACCGGCTATCAATACATTTGTAATAATAATCTTATCGCAAATTTCCTGAATTATCAAATGACAGATAGCGACATTGACGAAAGAAAAATATCGCAACTTGATGAATTTCACATTTTACCACCGAATAAAGAAGAAAATATCGCGCAAAATATTGATATCAAATGGGATTTGGAAAATATCGCAAAAACTGGCTCACGCACCGGTTTGTCAGAATACATTTTCGATTTGATAATTTACGCAAGAGGCGCAACTGGGTCAAATATGAATCCATCTTGCTTGATATGCTAAAAATTGAATAAATAATTGATTGAACAAATGAATAATTATAACTTAAAAGAAACCGCGAATATATATAAAATGAGAATCCAAATTAGATATAACGACCGCTGGACATATGCCAATCCAGACTATTGCGAAGCCTTTCGAAATTATAAGAATCGTCCGATGTATAGCAGAGAGGAACCAGTTTCTACCGGTTCCCTTACCGTTTATCGAACGAATAATGACCATTATTTACCAACCTATATCAAGGACGGAGACGCAGTTTATCCAATCGCCGACTTTGAGGATGTTCGCGTCTTTTTAGTTGATGCAGACCCAACAGATTGGTATGCTGGGCGCAACTACCAAATTTGGGCGTATTACGATTTTATGTATGATAGCAAGGTGCGGAAGACTTACGCTTCAAAATATTCGACATATCTCGCTTATCCGGCAAACACGCGCGCCTCCGACATTGTTGAAATTGACATCGATGGACTACCTCCAAATATTATTTTCAGTATTTCTCGGAATGATAATAATAGCGTTTATTACGAAAGGAATGATGGAAGTAGGGCTCGTGTCCGCATTTGCGACAATAATTCTGCGCGAATTGGATATCGTGGGTATTATTCGAGGATGACGAGTGATATCGGTTTTGTTTTTGGTGGGATTGTGAGCGTAGGTGGATTAGAATTACCGTCATCACTCGTTTTAGAACTGACTGATGTTGAAGAAGAACAGTGTATAATGTGTTATTCAAACAAGAAGAATCTGCGTTTTTTACCGTGTGCGCATCTAATAATGTGTTCAGCGTGTTATAATATGCTTGAAAAAAAGAAGGAATGTCCAGTTTGTAAAGGAAATATAGAGTCGCTTGGAGTTTAATTACATATTTTCAATATGTTACGAATTGATGATTGAAAATTTGTGGTCATTAGTCAAGTGATTAGAAAATAATTACACCGACCGAAAAGAAAAATGAGACAAAATAAATGGCTTAAAGAAAATACTATTATACATATTAGTGGAGAAGAACCTATATTTATTACTAAGCCTTTTCTTGCATTAGGGGTAATATTTTTAGTGGTTTAAAATTTTAATCTTCTATGAAGCTCCCTTATTATTTTATATTACAAGTTAGTACATTGTTTAATTTATATAAACTTTTATTAGTAGGATTTAAAATCTAAAAATTCTAATAGAAGGTAAAATAATATTGAAAAAAGTTTCCAACCGCTTAAGGCCGTCAAATGGAAGCAAGCCCTGACAGAGGGTGCATTTACATCACCGGATAGAATCGTTTTTATGATTTTCTGTCTCATTTTTCTTTTCGGTCGGTGTAATGCGTTCAAAGAACAAAAAGAAAAATAAAAAGAAAAGGAAAAAGAACCTAAAATGATGTGTTCCGTTTGCTACGATGGCGCAATCACGCTATTGCTGGAACCGTGTAATCACATTTGTATTTGTGAATTGTACTAAGGTTATATAGATTTGATGTATAAATTTACAAACTATAATTACCTCAATGAACTGATAATATTATATTATATGAATTGCGCATTTATTACAAGTAATATTTTTCTTTTATAAATAACTATGTATAAAAATGGATTAAATACTGTAAAAAGCACTTGTCCCAAAGCAGTTGACCTTTTTCAATTCAATAATAATGTATCCAATTATATAAAATATCTTATTCAAAATAAAAAAGTTAGTGGTTCATTTAGAGTCATAAATCTTTCTATAATAGAGCAACAAGTTATGTTATGGAAGAGACAATTACCGGATGTTATGCCATATTACGCAGTCAAATGTAATCCAGACCCAATAATTGTTAATTATTTGGGAAAACTGGGGGTCAATTTTGATTGCGCAACCCAAGGAGAAATACAATTAATCACTGAAAAATTAGGTTTTTCGACAGACAGAATAATTTATGCAAATCCAGCAAAAATGTGCTCACATTTAGTGTATGCTAAAAGTGTCGGTGTTAAATTAACCGTATTTGATAGTCATGATGAATTGCTAAAAATATCTAAAATTCCAAATCAAAAATTTGAGTTATTGTTGAGAATCGCGACCGATGACAAAGACTCTATTTGTCGTTTTAGCAATAAGTTCGGAGCTAACCCAAAAGAGGCCGAAAAACTATTGGAATATGCTCGGACACTTGGATTACCTGTTGTTGGTGTATCTTTCCACGTTGGTAGTGGTTGCGGAGATGTGAAAACATATAGTAAATCACTTACAAATGTCGCGGATATTTTTGAAATTGCGAATAAAATTGGAATGGCTCCAATGAAAATAGTAGATATCGGTGGTGGTTTTCCGAGTAATTCAGTCCAAAATGGTCCTACATTCCAAGAAATTTCGAGCACAATTCGTATAGGAATGCACGACTTCCGTAAAAGAATCGCGAATAATGATAAAATCGAGTTTATTGCTGAGCCTGGAAGATTTTTTGTGTCGGATTCCACAGTAGTCGCAACGCATATTTACGCGAGAAAAGGAAATAACGATGAATCACAATCTCTATATGTTGATGACGGTGTTTATGGAACTTTCAATAATGTTATTTATGACCATGCCACTCCTCGTCCATCTAAAATAATCCTTGATAAATACAGCGATGTCAAACAGTTGAATACGGCGATATTCGGTCCGACTTGTGATGGTTTGGACCAAATATGTAAGGCGGATAATACACATTTGACATATTGCACAGAAGGTGATTGGCTGAAATGGGAAAATATGGGTGCTTATACGCATACCGCTAGTTTTATATTTAATGGATATACACATTTTCCGAGCAATTTTTATTGTTATATATCAAGTTGAATCGACTGACTCACCAATCGGAGTGTAATTAAATGAATATAAAATTAATAGTATATATAAAATTAAAATGGATTTACCGACAGAATTATGGGGAAAAATATTAGAAAAAATACGGTCCATTAAAACATGCGATAAATTATACGATTCTTTTTCAAATGAAACGCGAGCCGAACTAAAAGAGGCCTACGAATCTCACAAAGACCGCATAACTCTTAAAATGGTCTTCGCTTTTAATAATAAGCTATCTTTCTACGATGGCGACCACTTGATGAATGAAATTCCTTTTGAAAATATAATCGCGGTCAAATTTGTGAAAAACTGGAATACGCTGATTGGGAATCGAGACTGTGTTGTCGTTGGGACAACACACGGGGTTATTATGTTTTTTGACGCGACGACACTGGATTACATATTCTGCGTAGATATTGAGACAAGCTTGGGAGATTTTGAATTTCATCCAACGAAGTCGATTATGTTATCAGTTCGCATGGAATTGTATGGTCGCAAAATAAAAGTGTGGAAATTTGATGAAAATGGAAACACTACTGATATAAGCTTTGCTGTGGAATCACTTGGCGAAGGTAAAAAATACTATTATTTTCATCCAATCGAGCCGGAAATATACATTTTTGCATCGAATTATTCATACAATCCATATCATCGAAAATTGATGAAAGTGTTTTTTTGTAATTATGATATGGTTTCAGTCTCATTTTCTGACCGGATTCACAGTTTCATGTATTTGAACAACTATTATACGCCTCTCAAAATAAATGGGGATGGGTCATTTGAATGCGTCAAATATGAGGGTGGAACGAATTATTTCTGTAAATTTTTAATATCAAACTTCGAGATTGAGGAAATCGAACAACAGGCCATTTGTAAAAATAGCGGGGCTAATTCAGTAGTCTGGGATTTTATGAGAATTGGGGAGGATATATATTTTTATTCGAATCGGGTGGGAGATGCGAGTATATACAAGCAAACCGGTGATCAATACAAGATTATTTATCAGACTACTAATAACATATCACAGATGTTTCACAAAAATGGGTTTATCATATTTGTTGAAAAGGAGGAATTGAAATTTGTGAACTTGGAGACTTTATCGGTGGATATGGTCTCTTTGGGAGATGCGCCAGTGGATTTTTGTGTGATGTAAAAATAAGAGGAACTTTAATTCTTCTTTTTTACGCGAATCGGTTTAATGTAATAATTATTTAAGAAATTATTTCCACTCAAAACTATATACTCATTCCAATTTTCATTTTTTATTGGAGTTGTTGGTATTAAAGATGGGAATCGCATTGAATGTTCAATTGTCGTATTGGATAAATAGAAGTAAAAGAGAATAATTCCAATAAATAATTTGAACATTTATATAATTTACATTATGAAAATTTCTTTAAGTTTATTTTTGATATTTGTCAGTTTTATGTGAGGATATATCAGAATAATATATTATTTTGAAATTATTATAATTATTCACCTTCGATTATTAGTATAAGAAGGAAAATTATGTTCCCGCCAATTGTTTTCGGCATATGGGACATGTCGGACTATTTTTTATCCATTCAAACAAGCATTTTTTGTGAAATTCGTGATTACAATCAGTTATTATTACTTGATTGTAATTTATTTCCATACATATTGAACATTCATTCAAAGAAGTAAATTCTATTTTTGTGTCTTGCGCCTCAGTTGTCTGAATTGTCTCAGTGGTCTGTATTTTCAGAATTGGTTGAATTGTTCTTTTTGATTTATTGAATGAAAATCTCAAAGAATATTTGCGAAATAAGATATCGATTGTTCATCAGAATGTAAAACTTTTCAATCGATCCGTTTTAGAAAATATTGCTTTTGGAACAAAATATTCAAAAGTACAAATTCGAAAAAAATTGGAAAATCTCAAAGTGATGGAAGTCTTTCAAACACTTCCAGACGGACTTGACACAATCGCCGGAAAATATGGAGATAAACTCAGTGGTGGCCAAAAGCAAATTATCTATATGTTGAGATGCTATTTCAGAGAGAATCCTATTATTTTATTAGATGAACCAACCGCAGCGATCGATCAATATCACAAGAATTTTGTTTTAGAAATGATTCACGAATTGACTAAAAATGCGACTTGTATTATTGTATCTCACGACCCAAGTATTTATAACAGTAGCTTATTTCCCAAGAAATTTGCGATTGAATATGGCGTGTTAAAACCATTATAATTATTTTTTGAAAAATCCGGCGACTCCTTCATCATATTCAACAATCTTATGATAATTTGCTTTTTGTAATCTTTTTATTAAATTCTTTCCTGCGTCGCAAGTTTTATCATACAACCAATACTGTAAACATAATTATTTTTACATCCTTAAAGATTTAAAAAATTGATGGTTAAAAATAATAAAATGTTAATGATTTTATAGTTTGTCAAATTAAAAATGAATTTTAATGGTTTTTTATTCGAATTATCTAGCATGTTATTCAACACATCTTTCCAGAGTCATGTGGAGGATGAAGATGAAGCTGAAACTTCCACTACCGATCTCGGAAGCTCCGATTTGTCGGGCGGCTTGGATGGTAGGGAAGCTGAAACTTCCACTCCCGATCTCAGAAGCTCCGATTTGTTGGGCGACTCGGATGGTAATGGAGGTGAAGCTGAAACTTCTCCCAATCTTAGAAGCTTGGATTTTTCAAGACTTACGGGAGGGGGTAAATATTTCACTACCATCGTTTACAACTCAATCATGCTTGTTGGGAGTCAATTCACAATGAATCAATTCTTTCGAATGTGTCATGGTCATTCAGAAAGTAGAAAAAAGATACATAGCGTATCAAGCGCAATTGGAAGTCGCATTTTACTTTCTGAAAGAAAAAAACAACTTGCCAAAGGGCAATTATGCGCAACTCTTGCTCAAAAGCTGCTTTGTTGTAATGGTGCATTTGCGGTTGAGAAACGATTCAGACATGGAGGTGCGATTCTTTCTCAACTACACCGCTTAGACAAACAGCCCGATGCGCATGTAAATAAAATCGTAAACGTGCATTCTTACAATCTTGGGTGTATGGCGATTGGTAATGGAATAATTGCCAATTCAACTGAAGATTTGCTGGAATTGCGAAATTTTTCTACCGAACAATTTATAGGTAGATTAATAACAACGCTGCTGCCTGAAGACAATTCCAGAATTCGCAGAGTTGCGTTTAAAAATACGGGAAAACCATTTTTGGCAACCTCATCGAATACCATTAAAATATGGAGCTCATCATCACAAGATGGAAACAGATGGGAATGTGTACAAACACTGGTGGTGGATCCCACTCATTTGGCTCTAGATCTTATATTTAGTCAAAATGGTCGTTATCTGGTAACTGGCTCATCAGACAAAACAGCAAAAGTGTGGAAACTGCTGAAATCATTCGATGGGACCAAATCATGGATGTGTGTTGCGACTCTTAGTGGTCACAGTAGGGAAGTTACCTCACTCGCTTTTCATTCAAACGAAGATGGTAGTCTCATTTTGGCAACTGGTTCCGCTGACAACACCATAAAAGTCTGGACACCGAATAAGTCATCAGATGAAACTGAATGGCTCTGTATTGATACGCTTGTTGGGCACAGCAATTGGGTTTCCTCGATTGCCTTTCATAAAAATATGCCAATTCTGGTATCCGGAAGCCAAGACGAATCCATAAAAATATGGATGCGGTCAGATAACGGACAATTTGTGTGTGTTTCAACTCTAAATCAACACCGCTCTCCGGTTACTTCTGTTGTCTTTAGTCCAAATGGTTGCATTCTAGCATCAGGATCCGAGAATGATCGCTGTAAGATATGGAATCTCAACTTCTCGTCAAATACTTGTGTGGCGACTTGCGTTTCAACAAAAACATTCGAGGATGGTATTAAACAGCTCGAATTTTGTTCTATAGATACACTCGTCATCTGCCAGTATAATGGCATACGTGTATTTAATTAAACACAAATGATGTTTGTGTTTTTATAAAATCAACAACCAGACTAAAATATAATTTACTGTAAAACATCAGTAGCTGTTGGCCGATAAAGCGGTAGCAAATACTCCATATTTTTCAATTTCTGAGCCTCCGGTAAAAACATATTGTTCCACAAAATCGTCCCCATAACCGCATTCGAAAAAGCGGATGGATGAAAGCAATCCAGCGTCGACAAATACGACTGATTATAAACTTGAAAATTCTCCAAAATGGGCTGGATGCGAACAATAATATCGTTGCGCTCCCCATCAAGTGATTTTATATACGGATAAAGCGCGCGGTTCATATCTTTGTAGAGTGCACCCACTTTTTCTCGGGCGTCCCTCTGGCGGTTCCGGCCCAATATACACGGACATTCATTTATGAGGAGATGAACAATATCACACTTCGGATTCTGCCAGTCCATAACGACGGAAACATCGAACAGGGACACGTAATTTATGAAAATGTTCTCGGCGTCCTTGTAAATTTGGTCGTGTAATTTGCGGACATTAGCCATATAGTTGGAAATTGTTTGGTTATAGCCAGTTAAACAGTATGCGCAAATGTCATTCGCGCCTATCATAACCGTCAACAGTTTCCACTTGCGCGAACAATTGCGGTTGTTCCATTGGAACAAGAGGTCGCCCCACATATCAACGAGCCGGTCCGATAGGGCGCCGGAAATCGCTACATTACAGTCCTGATTCGCGCGGTGATTGTATGCGACGATGGTCTCATAGTTGGAGGCGCAAGAGGCCGAAAGATTAAGTTGGGGATAGAAATCGTGGAATATGTTGGGGAGGGTTCGGTAATCTGGTTTTCGACCTATCGCAAAAGCTTGGTCTCTATACTCAATGAAATCTGCTCTGGGACTTCCAGAAATCATGGAGAATCCAGCGCTTATAGAGTCTCCTATAACACCGAAGCATTCAATTTCGCTTGGGTGAACTGCGGAAGCGATAGAGTTTAAGAAAAAGAGGAGTGGTAGAAATAGTTTGATGTTCATTAAATGATAGTAGAATATAATTTTTATTATAAAGTGAGCATATAATACTCAGAAGTGAGCATATAATACTCAGAAGTGAGCATATATTATTTTGACTTCTTATATTACATCACTTTTATTATTTACAGAGCTTTTGAATGATTTATTCTGTATTACTGTATAAGGATATATGATTACTGTATTGAATATGTTATTTTTACTTAAATTTTGAATTATTACATCAATTGGATTCTTAATTATTTTAACATTATCTATTATTTTATCTATATTTTTATTGTTTATCACATACGCGTGTGTTCCATAAAGTTTCTGTTTTGGATTTATATAATATAACTTATCAATTATATTTTCTCCATAATTTATTTGATTACTACCCAAATATAAAAAATCAAAATCTATATTTTTATTATTTAATTTATTGATTGCTTTTTTAATGTCATCTTTTAAATTAGAAGAATTAATAATAAAATCATCTTCAAAAATAATAGTATATCCTTTTTTATTATCTTTTTTTATTTTTTTATAAATATTAAAATGGCTTAAATAGCATCCAATTTCTCTTTTTGAATGATTAATATTTTCTGATAATTTATGATTTTTATCTAATATATTATTTTTTATCAATTCATTTATATCCAATTTTAATCCATTTACACCATCAAAAATATTGATTTTATTATTTATTTTGGATTCTTGATTTTTTATATTTTGAATTCTTTCTTTTTTTCCAAGAGTTATAACATACATATCTAAAATATCTGATTCTTCAAATTGTTCAAACGTATTATTTATAAAAATTGGTCTTATAAATCCAAATCCAAAAATAATAATAATAATCAATAAAATTGGAATAATATAATTCATTATTATTATATAATAATATAAAAATTATATAAATTATATGTTTTCTAATATTTATGTGTAATATAGAAATGAAAAAACGCAGTTATTCCACCTTGTAATACCGCAAATACAATCATAATTATTGAAATTTTTATCCAGTCGCGTTTTTTGGGCATAACTAATTGGAATATTTGTTGATTATTCTCATTGCGACCATTGGTAAAATGGAGCAAGTTTTCAAAAATGTTAAGAAAAATAAAGACGAAAAATGATATGATAAAAATAAGGTTGTGCTTAATAAATATACCGAACATATAAAAATAATAATATTATTTTTATATCTTGGAGTTTATATATTTCATATATAAATCGAACATATATAAATTATAATATAATTTATATATCTTGGAGTTAAAATTATAGAATAATTTTATCTGAACATATATAAATTATAATATAATTTATATATCTTGGAGTTAAAATTATAGAATAATTTTATCTGAACATATATAAATTATAATATAATTTAATTTACAGATGTCATTACTCCATTTCCAGAACCAGAAAAACCAACAGCAACCCATAATCCATTACCGTAAGCAACTGATAGCCAAATATTATCAGCAGCACTAGTTCTACTCATCCAATTAATACCATCTGGACTTGTCATTACTCTATTTCCTGAACCACTATTCGAAACAGCAACCCATAATCCATTACCATAGGCAACTGATACCCAATTATTATCAGAAGCACTCGTTCTAAGAGTCCAATCAATACCATTGGGACTTGTCATAACTTTACCATTGCCAGCAACAGCAACCCATAATCCATTACCATAAGCAATTGATAACCAATTATTCGAAATACTATTTCTACCAGTCCAATTAATACCGTCTGGACTTGTCATTACTCTATTTCCTGAACCACTATTCGAAACAGCAACCCATAATCCATTACCGTAGGCAACTGATACCCAATCATTATCTGCAGCACTAGTTCTACTCGTCCAATTAATACCATCTGAACTTGTCATAACTCTATTTCCAACACCATCACCAGCAACAGCAACCCATAATCCATTACCGTAAGCAACTGAGCGCCAAAGATTATCAGTCGCACTAGTTCTAAGAGTCCAATTAATACCATCTGGACTTGTCATTACTCTATTTCCACCATTAAGCGCAACGGAAACCCATAATCCATTACCGTAAGCAACTGAGTACCATTCATTATCAGCAGGACTAGTTCGAATAGTCCAATTGATACCGTCTGGACTTGTCATTACTCTATTTCCTGAACCACTATTTGAAACAGCAACCCATAATCCATTACCGTAGGCAACTGAGCGCCAATAATTATTAGCAGCACTAGTTCTAAGAGTCCAATTAATGCCGGACTGAGAGTATTGAGTTAAAGCCGAAGTAAAATACCATCCAATACCATTGTAAATATACAATTTATTATTAGTAGAATCATAATATAAAGGAAATGGTGGTGATACTGTGGTTGGTATTTCGGTGGGTGGTCCACTTGCTCCTGGAATATAAATAGCAGTTCCTTGTGGTCCAGTTGCACCATTTGTTCCAGCAGTTCCTTGTGGTCCAGCAGTTCCTTGTGGACCAGTTGCACCATTTGTTCCAGCAGTTCCTTGTGGTCCAGCAGTTCCTTGTGGACCAGTTGCACCATTTGTTCCAGCAGTTCCTTGTGGTCCAGCAGTTCCTTGTGGTCCAGTTGCTCCATTTGTTCCAGCAGTTCCTTGTGGTCCAGCAGTTCCTTGTGGTCCAGTTGCACCATTTGTTCCAGCAGTTCCTTGTGGTCCAGCAGTTCCTTGTGGTCCAGTTGTTCCTTTTGTTCCAGCAGTTCCTTGTGGTCCAGCAGTTCCTTGTGGTCCAGTTGCACCATTTGTTCCAGCAGTTCCTTGTGGTCCAGCAGTTCCTTGTGGACCAGCAGTTCCTTGTGGTCCAGCAGTTCCTTGTGGTCCAGTTGCACCATTTGTTCCAGCAGTTCCTTGTGGTCCAGTTGCACCATTTGTTCCAGCAGTTCCTTGTGGTCCAGCAGTTCCTTGTGGACCAGCAGTTCCTTGTGGTCCAGCAGTTCCTTGTGGTCCAGCAATTCCTTGTGGACCAGTTGCACCATTTATTCCAGCAGTTCCTTGTGGTCCAGCAATTCCGCGTGGACCAGCAGTTCCTTGTGGACCAGCAGTTCCTTGTGGTCCAGCAGTTCCTTGTGGTCCAGCAATTCCTTGTGGACCAGTTGCACCATTTGTTCCAGCAGTTCCTTGTGGTCCAGCAATTCCGCGTGGACCAGCAGTTCCTTGTGGTCCAGTTGCACCATTTGTTCCAGCAGTTCCGCGTGGACCAGCAGTTCCTTGTGGTCCAGTTGCACCATTTGTTCCAGCAGTTCCGCGTGGACCAGCAGTTCCTTGTGGTCCAGTTGCACCATTTGTTCCAGCAATTCCGCGTGGCCCAGTTCTACCAGTTGAACCACTTGACATATTATATAATTATAAAATAATTATATATAATCCCATTTTTAAATTTTTTATAATAATAATCATCATTATCTAAATTTTATGAAAAAATTTTTTGTATATAATATACATGTTACAAATTGGAGGTAAACCCAAAGTCTCAAATGCAATAAAAACACCAAAGAAGAAATCTTCTTCTTTAATCAAACGCAATTTCACAGTTGTTATTCGCTCGAAGGAACACGGCCTATATGTTTCTTCAAGTCCATCTTCCGCGGCCAGAAAGGCGGTTTCCAAACTTTGCGCAACTGATAAAAAGAGAAAAGTTCAATTTCATATTCGAGAGATTACTCATAAGTCTGAAAAAAAGACTTACGGACCTTATTTAGGATATATTGAGAAATTAGCGAAGCCTATTGAACTCAAAGGTCGCGTAATAAAATACAAACCAATTGCTAAATTGAGTGGGAAAACCAGTAAGAAAAGTGTTGTTAAAAAAGGAGGAATGTGGGGGGGAGTATTATGGGAAGCAACTGATTTTAAAGACGATTTTTTTCTTGCGTTTTATTCTACAAAATCTGGAAAAATCTATATTAATGGATATAAAACTCCTAAAGTATCATTTAACGATATTCCAGATCATATTGAAAAAATTAGAGTAATACTGAACACTATAAAGCCTCGGATTTTTATTAGACCTAATAATGGTACTGTTATATATTTTGGAAAACCAATATCATATCAGTTTCAGATAAATACGGATGAATCCACTCAAATATCGCAGATGCAAGCGATCCATGGGTATCTTAATTATTATTTCCCATATGTTATAATTTCAACAGATGGTCGTATAATAATATTTAAAATAGAATTCAAACGTTTTGGCGTAAGTTATAATGTTATTCAAATTAGTGAACCAGATGAAGATCTTAAAGAAAACTTAAAAAAATTAAAAAATGATATCGATGAAAAACGTAAGAATCAAAATTCTGGATTTTGTCAAGAAATATATGACTATATTACAGGATTACAATAAATATATATTCATATTAGTTTTTATTTAGTCTAAAAGATGAATTTTATTTTAGATTAAACTCTAAGTATACATAAACATCGGAGGCGCCGACCCTTCCTTCCCCGCCTTATTCTTATTCGCCCCATACATTTCAAACGCACAAAGAATATCCTCCATCTGTATAATCCGCTCATTCACCCCAACCTTAAATATCTTATTCTTTGCATAAGCCAATTTGGAGAAATGAACAAAATTTTCCAAATCGCCTCCGTTAAATTTAAAACTCACTCGCTCTTTCCTAAAAAATTCCACCATTTTTTTCTCGTCATCCTCTTTTATTTTCCACCCGCTCCGGCCCAAAATTGTCTGATATATTTTACAAAGGTCATCCGGCGTGTAGTCATCGATTGTGTATCTATAAGGAAAGCGCCGTTCGAGCCCAGAGTTGAATCCAAAAAACGACTTCTCCAAATCCTCCTTATATCCTGCGATGATACAAATAAAATCCGCCTTACCTTCGGTCAGATTCTGGTTGATTGTGTCGATACACTCTTTCGCAAATGAGTCTTTCTTCTCTTCATTCCCGAGCGAATACGCCTCGTCAATCAGCAACACACCCCCCTTTGCGGAATCTATGACTTCCTGTGTTTTAATTGCAGTCTGACCTAAAAACCCCGCTACCAAATCACTTCGCCTCGCGACAACGACCTTAGCTTCTCGGATGATTCCCAAATTTGCGTAAATGTCAGCCAGTATATTTGCGAGTTCCGTTTTTCCACAGCCGGGTGGTCCTTGCACGCAAGTGTGGAGCATTTGAGGAAATTGGGGCTCTATATTTTGTAAAAAGAATATGAGTTGATTGAAAATACCGGCTTTGATTGATTCCATTCCGATGAGGTCCTTCAATTTTTGGAGGGGGGCCTGTAATTGAAGAAGATGTGCTTGATTGAGTGAAATATTTGTATAGTTGAATTTTTCAACCGCGTAAGAGAGATGTAAAAGGTCAGCGATGTCCTCTATTGTGTGGGTCCATTTCATCGGGGGGCGATTATTGCTTAATACTTTGTCATTCTTAACAATGCGCCGGAGTTTGAGCAAATCTTCATCTTCTGATTCATCATCGCGATAGTCATATTGTGGATGAGAATAGGAAGGAATAAGAGAATTTGATTTGTTTTGAACCGGCTGTGGAACCGCCGGAGCTGGTGGAATGGGTGAGTTATCAACGTAAATAAAATCAGCTGGGTTATTTGGATTTACATAGATTTGTAAATCATTCGAAGGATGTGGCTGTGGAACTACCTTTTTTGGTGGAGGATTCCTTTCTCGGTTTCCAGAACCATATCCGCCTTTGTTATAAGATGGCTTGTTTGGTCGTGGCGTCATATATTTATCTAATCTTGAAAAACGAAATTTCTAAAAAAAAATATTTGAATAATTACTTGACCAATTTTTTTTAGAAATTATTAAAATACCTTGCTTAGAATATTTCAGATAAATGGATAAATTATAATATTCATAGCTTACAACCAATAATGATACAATAAAAATATATTTTTAATTGAAAAACATTTAGCAATATAATTTGTATATTTCTAATAGTTCTATATTTTCTTCCAGTTCAATTCGGTCAATACAATAATTAATGGTTTCAATTAATTTATCTAATTTGTCATCAATATCTACATTACTTATATTATCGTCTGGATTAAAACGAATAAATATCCATTTACCACTATAAATCATATATAAATCATCATATCGTATTTCTTCATCTTTTTGGTCATATCCTCTATGTCCAAATTCATCGGTTTCAATTGCTAAAATAGTATTACCTATCAATTTACGATGGTCTATACGACGTCGATGGGAGCAATCACAATTACCAGTATATAATGGTTTATTATGGACAAATCCTTCAAAAAATTCGTTTATTACATTCCTAATCATAATTTCTTTTGTATGAGTATATATAACCTGACTGCGTTCATCATCTGGAAAAATACGCTTGAAACAAGTTGCGCAATATCCGTCATATTTTAAACATCCACTTCTCGAATCAATCCAATCGATACAATTTGGACATCGTTTCCCGCCTCCATGTGCGATACATTTACCAGTTTTTCCGATTGCGCTTGCTTTACAATTCGGTTCGCTACAACGTTTTCCTCCTCCATGTGCGACACATTTATCAGTTTTTCCGATTGCGCTTGATTTACAATCCGGTTCGATACATCTTTTTCCACCTCCATGTGCTTTACATTTACCAGTTTTTCCTATTGCACTTGAATGACAGTTCGGTTCGATACATCTTTTTCCGCCTCCATGTGCGACACATTTATCGGTTTTTCCTTGTGCGCTTGCTTTACAATCTGATTCGCTACAACGTTTCCCGCCTCCATGTGCGACACATTTATCAGTTTTTCCGATTGCGCTTGATTTACAATCCGGTTCGATACATCTTTTTCCACCTCCATGTGCTTTACATTTACCAGATTTATCTCGTGCGCTTG
>Ga0214921_10007111_pt1 | contig 15032 bp, 16 predicted proteins | sample LL1505_MetaG_FD_177992 | JGI IMG/M metagenome (GOLD analysis project Ga0214921, IMG submission 177992) | Freshwater microbial communities from Lake Lanier, Atlanta, Georgia, United States - LL-1505 | ecosystem: Environmental > Aquatic > Freshwater > Lake | place: USA: Georgia | collected... | reverse complement strand
TGGACTCAGCAGCAAACAGGTCACTTTTAATTGCACTGCGAGGTTTCATCGCACGGCCTTCGATCAAAAATCCAATGCCTAAATTCTATCAAAAACTGGCATGATCAGGGGTTTTTCGAGGCGCCCTATAGTCTTCGACAAAGCAATAGCTGCGTTGTTGATCGCTCAACACAAAGGGGTCGGCAAGAAAGTGACCCGGTGGATTGGGAATGGTTTGGGCCCGGTGCATGACGAGGTTCTGCCATCCGCCCGGTCGGAAGGCGACGCCCCAGCGGTAGTTGTTTTTCAGCAGATACTTGTTGCGTGATTTTTTCCAGAGGGTGGCCAGTAGTGATCGTCCGTAGCGCACTTGCGCTGGCAGATCCGGAAACCCCTGTTCGGGGCTGGAGTCGGGGCCAAAATCGGCCCCCCGGGGTTCGTGAACCACCGGTCTGAGGCTCACCGGAGGCAAGTTTGAACCCGAATTTGTACCCGAATTTGCACCCGAATCCTGGCCCCGATCAAATCGAACGCGGCCATGCGCGAGGAGGTGTTGAATCGCCGCGTTGGCTTGTGCCTGGAGAGTTGCCTGATTCAGCAGGAAATAGAATCGGGTCGCAAAGGCCCCCCGAAAAAGAATATGGCTGGCGCCCGTGAGCGGTTCTCCGGGCCTCAGTTCTGTTGACTTCGTCGTGGCGGGGGGGACATGCTCAATCGTGAATGTGGTCACGTCCCGTTGAAGGGCAACTTCCCAAAACCCTGCGGGTTCGTTAGATTGCTCGAGACCGCGACCCGTTCGCAGCGCCAGCAAGCCTTGATGTGTGCGTTTTGCCAGCGCTGACAAGTCAGCGGGGCTGACCGTTGGATCCAGACAGATCAGCAGGTCGCAGTCTGTGAGGGCCCCTGTTTGCGCCCCCAGGTCGCCGGGCTCAATTCGCGCCGTGTGACGATGAAATCTAGGGTGCCGTCTGAGTGCCAGCGATTCAAGCTGGATCAGGAGCGACAGGCTCATGGCGGCCAATCGATTCTGCCCCTTGATGCCCCGCGCACCGTTGGGGTGGTTGGTGCCATGGGTGTGGTTGGTGCCCTGTATGATCAGACTCGCCATCTCCAGTCCGGGTTGGCGGCGGGTCCATTGGGCGAGCGCCAGCTCGGAGTGACTGGCCTTTGGAGCGGTCACCAGTAGGCCAATACGCAGCCGATCCATTGGAGTTCTGCTGAAGGGGCCCAGTTGCATCACTGGTGGCGGCATCGGTTCTGAAATGAGTGCCATAGTGAAATCGTCCAGAGTTGGGGGTTGGGGCTATTAATTCGGGATGGGGCGCACGCGTTTGGCAGCGCCTGGCCCTGGCGCCCGATGATCTGTTGCGCGATCGGGTCTATCGAAGGCTTTGGCTTTCGATCCTGACGGCGGCATTTGCAAATCAGGTCATGTTGCTGGCGCTGCCGCTCACGGCGGCGGTACTTTTGCACGCCTCACCCACGGAAATGGGCCTGCTGACGGCGGCCGAACTCACCCCGTTCATCGTCCTTTCCCTGCCCTCGGGGGTCTGGTTAGACCGGGTGCGCAAGCTCCCGGTGTATCTGACCGGTGAGGCTCTGATTGCGCTTGCGTCGGCCAGCGTTCCCTTGGCGGCCTGGCTCGGTCATCTCTTGATGGCGTGGCTCTATGGGGTGGGATTGCTGCTTGGTGCGGTGCACACGGTATCGGGCAGTGCGGCACAAATTGTCCTCACTCAGGTGGTGGGTCGTGAGCGTCTGGTCCAGGCCCATGCCAAGAACGCGCTCGCCAACTCGGGGGCCGAGGTGATTGGGCCAGGCATCGCCGGGCTCCTGATCAAAGTGCTGGGTGCACCTGTTTCGCTTCTGATTAATGCGTGTTTATTGCTGGGTTCCGCCCTGATCCTGCGGGGTTTGCCCCTGCGCGAAACGCGCATCGACCGGTCGGATTCCTCGTTGATCGGTTCCTCGTCGATGGGTTCCCCATTCATGAGCGAATTGTGGGCGGGGCTGCAGTTTGTGACCCGACATCGCCTGTTGATGACCTTGGCCGTGCTCATGGGTGTCTGGCAGATGGCCCATTACGTGGCGCTCACCGTCCAGATTTTGTTTGCCACCCGCACGCTGGGTTTAAGTGAGCAGGCGGTCGGGTTCAGTTATGCCGGGATGGGGATCGGGACCATCGTGGGAAGCCTGTTAGGTCACCGTTGGAGCCATCGGTTTGGTCCGGGGCCTTGCCTCGTTCTGGGCTATGCGGTGACAGGTGCCGGATGGGGACTGCTCGCCCTCGCCCCGGTCGGTTTTTGGGGGGTTGTCGCATTTGCGGGCATGTTGATGAGTTTTTCGGCTGGGGCCATTTTTGTATTCATTAACTTCCTGGCGCTTCGACAGTCTGTGACACCGGCGCCGATGTTGGGTCGAATGACCAGCACAATGCGCTGGTTGAGCTTACTGGCCGCTGGCCCTGGCGCGCTGCTCGGTGGTTGGTTGGGGGAGCATGTGAGCTTGCGCGCAAGCCTAAGTCTGGCGTCTGCCAGTACTCTGGTGTTGGCCTGGGTGGCCTGGAGCCTGCCGGCGATTCGGGGTTTGAAGGCTCTACCGAGCTCAGAGCCACACCCGCAGGCCGTTTAGCCCAGGCCGCTTAGAATTCATGTTTTTATACTGACTCATCATGGCCGTTAACCTCTTCGAGCCCGATCCGTCTGCGCTCGCCCGCATTGCCGGTGTTGAACTTGGCATCGCCCAGGCTGGCGTTCGCAAGTCGAACCGTGACGACCTCACCATCTTGTTGCTGGCCCCAACGGCCAGCGTGGCAGGCGTTTTTACTCGCAACCGGTTTTGCGCCGCGCCGGTCACGGTTTGTCTCGAACATCTGGCCCAGCACACACCCATCCGCGCCCTGGTCATCAACACGGGCAACGCCAACGCGGGGACGGGGGATTCTGGGTTGGCGGCCGCGCGATTGACGTGTGAGCAGATGGCGCACGAACTGGGCTGCCTACCCCAGGCCATCCTTCCGTTCTCGACTGGTGTGATTCTTGAGCCTCTGCCGGTGGATCGGATTGTGGCTGCGCTCCCAGCCGCCATTGCGAACGCGGCGCCCGCTCACTGGGCCCAGGCCGCACGCGCCATTATGACCACCGACACGATCCCGAAGTCCGCGTCACGGACCGCCGTGATTAGCGGACACGACGTTGCGGTCACCGGCATCGCGAAAGGCGCCGGCATGATTCGCCCCAACATGGCAACGATGTTGGGTTTTTTGGCCACCGATGCGGCGGTGTCTCAGGCAATCCTCTCGGGCTGGGTTCGCGAGATCGCAGACGCCAGCTTTAATCGCATCACGATCGATGGCGACATGTCGACCAACGACAGTTTCATGGCGATTGCCAGTGGTGCGGGGGCATTGCGTATTGACGATGGCGCTAGCGCGGAAGCCCAGCAATTGCGAGCCTTGATGACCGAAGTGGCCCTAGAGTTGGCCCAAGCCATCGTGCGCGACGGCGAGGGTGCAACCAAATTCATCACGATCCAAGTGGAGGCCGCTGCAACCTCCGCCGAGGCGGCGCAAGTCGCCTATGCGATCGCGCATTCGCCGCTGGTGAAGACGGCCTTTTTTGCGTCAGATCCCAATCTGGGCCGCATCTTGGCCGCGATCGGCTATGCTGGGATTGAAGACCTTGATGTCCGAACGGTCGACGTTTGGCTCGATCGTGTTCGGGTGGCCCACGCGGGTGGGCGCGATCCGCACTATCGCGAAGAAGACGGCCAACGCGTGATGCGTCAAGCCGAAATCACCATTCTCGTCTCCCTGGGGCGTGGGCAGGCGTCAACGACTGTGTGGACTTGCGATCTTTCGCATGACTATGTGTCGATCAACGCGGATTACCGCTCATGAGTGTTCAAGGTTTGACCAAGCTTGTATTGGACCCATCATCGAACGCCTCCGCGCGCCTTGAGCGTCTGCTCGAGCGCCTAGAGCCCCTTTTACCCGCGCCACGCGAGCCCGACTGGAACGCATCGATCGCGTTTCGGTGGCGGCGCCAGCAGTCCATTTTTGGCCGCTTTGGTGCGCTCGAACCGGTCATGCAGGTGGCTAAGATCACCTTGGACGACATTCGTCAGGCCGATGAGGCCAAGCGTTTGGTCGTGCGCAACACCCGACATTTTGTGGAAGGTCTGCCCGCCAACAATGTGTTGTTGACCGGGGCGCGTGGGACTGGCAAGAGTTCCCTCATCCGGGCTTGCCTGCACGAATTTGCCGGTCAGGGTTTGCGTCTGATTGAAGTCGACAAGGACGATCTCACCGACCTTCCCGAGCTCGTTGAGCGGCTACGTGGACGCCCGGAGCGGTTCATCGTCTTTTGTGATGATTTGTCCTTTGAGCAAGGCGAGGCGGGCTACAAAGCCATGAAGAGCGCACTCGACGGCTCAATCGCGTCGACTGGCGATCATGTGCTGATCTATGCCACCTCCAATCGCCGCCACCTCCTGCCCGAGACAATGCGAGAGAACCTCGAGGCGCGGCATCAAGACGACGGCGAAATTCATCCGGGCGACACGATTGAAGAGAAGGTCTCTCTTTCGGAACGTTTCGGCCTCTGGGTTGCGTTCTATCCCTTTCGCCAGGATGCTTATCTGGACGTTGCCACCCATTGGCTTGCCCAGCACGGCCTGACGCTTGATGCGGCTGCGCGCACCGCCGCGCTGCGCTTTGCGCTGGAGCGCGGTTCGCGGTCAGGCCGCGTCGCAGCCCAGTTTGCCCGCGACTGGGTTGGGCAATGCGCAGACCAGGCTCGCCAAGTTGGCTGAGATCGAGGTGGCCGTCGGCGTCTTGTTCGATGCGCGCGGCTACGTCCTGCTGGCTCAGCGTCCGGAAGGCAAAGCCTACGCCGGCTGGTGGGAATTCCCAGGCGGTAAGATCGAGGCTGGTGAATCGATCGACGACGCGCTCGCGCGCGAATTACAAGAAGAGTTAGGGATTACCGTCGAGCGATCCACGCCCTGGATGATCCGTCGCCATGTTTACGAGCACGCGCATGTCCGACTCTGGTTTCGGCGGGTAGACGCCCAACTCGGCCATTGGCATGGCCCAGCCTTCGGGCGCGAAGGTCAGGATCTGAAATGGTGGGATCCGGCCTCTGGGGTGGACGGGTTGCCAACCCCTCTACTGCCCGCGACCGAACCGATCATTGCCTGGCTGCGTTACTAGCTGCAGGATTCGGGGTCATCTCCGAGTCGTCTTCTTCGGGCGGAGGCGCGGCTGGAATGGCGTAGCGCTCGCTTGCCCATGCACCCAGATCGATTTCACGACAGCGCTGCGAACAAAACGGACGGTATCGACTGGTCGGCGTGAATTCGACCAGACGCTGGCAAGTCGGGCAGTTCACCGTGCGCACGGGAGCGGTGGGCATGGAGGGCTCAAAAATTGTGGCGAGCTCGATTATAGCCAGTGCCGACTAGGCCTCTTGGGTTTCCCTTTCGGCAATCCGTTCTGCGAATGCCGCCAGCGCGTCCAGTAACTTGCTTGTTGCAATGGCTCGTCGTACCCGCTGGTCGTCCTGGTCGCGGACGATTTCGACCCATCCCTCGTCGACCAGGCGGTGAAGTGGCTTTCGCAGCCCGGCTTCGCTGCAGCCAATCGATCCGATCAGCCCTTTGAGCGAAATCGGGTTTCCCTCAATCGTTTTGATCGCGATGACATAGGCGGCTTGTGAAATGATGGACGGAACTCCACCCGGGAGGTTGCCTTGCGTCCAATTGATCAGGTTGGCGATCTTGCCGATGGCGGGCACCAAGCCCCGCTGTCCAACTTCCACGTCTTGCTCCTATTGGGAGCTAGAACGTACCTTATAAGATAAGCGTTTCGAAAAACCGAACACTACAAAAAGTTGTACTTGAGTACGACTATCGGTAGGGGCAGGCCCGCTTAGAAGTTACAGAGCGTCATCTCGAATTCGACGTTGCCCTCGAATGCCCGCGGGCGCAGATCGCCGTCCTGGCTGGTAAAGCGCAGCCACAACATATGCCGGTTGGCGCTTAGTTCGGGGATGGCGGTAGTCTGGTCAGCGATCCGGATCTGCAACAACTGGTAGGTCTTGCCGCCTAATTGTTGCTGGTAGCTCCCGGCTTGGGCCTCCGCATGCGAGGACTGTCCACTGTCGCGCAGCAGTCGCAGCGTCATGCGCAAGGCATCCCGCAGGGGACTGAGCGGGAAGAACCACTGCGCCAGATTTTGCAGGCGGGTGTTCGCGGGACGGTTGCGCCAGGCGTGGTAGGAAGGCACATCAAATTCATTGGCCCCGCCGGGAATATTGGTGCGCCCGCGCACTTGCATCAGCCATTCGTTTTCACGCAGGTACTGTCCCGCCCGGCCGACGGTTGCGCCGAGCGCATTGGCGACGTTTTCGATCTCTGCGAGAACGCGGGACAGTGCTTCAATGGAGACGCCGGGCTTGTCCCGAAAGCTGATCACCGACTGGCGTTGGCGCTCGAGTTCCTGAATCAGGTCAGACTTGATGTCCGACCGAGCGGTCACTTCGAGGATATCGAAGAGCGACAACAACGCGACGTGATGGTCGAGTGAATCTGGCCGCGCAACGAAGTGCTCGAATTTTCCGAACAGGTCTTCGAGTCGAAGCAATGTCCGAATGCGTTCGTTGAGTGGAAATTCGTACTGAAGCAAATCGATTGCGCCCGACAACCGGCCGAAAATTCAACGTGCCTTTATGATAGCCCTAAAGGCAGCAAGTCGGTGTTCCCATCCACGGGCAAGTATGCTTTGGATCAAAATCGACCGCGCAGTTGGCGGTAATCGGTATGCAGGGCCTTGATCTGGTCGGGTAGTGCCTCCGGCGAACCTGCGTTGTCGATGACGTCGTCGGCTTGAGCCAGTCGTTCTTCGCGGGTAGCCTGCGCGTCCAGAATGGCCTCGATTTGCTCGAGCGCGAGTCCACTGCGCTGGATCACGCGCTCGATTTGAAGCGCTCTGGGGCAATCCACTACGAGTACCCGATCGACCCGTGAGCGCCAATGGCGACCTTCGACCAAGAGCGGTACGACGACGATGCGGTAGAGGCCGTCGACCGCTTCGAGTGCGCGGTTGGTTTCCGCCCCGATCATGGGATGCAGGATCGCCTCCAGGCGCCGTCGGGCCAGCGGATCTGAAAAGACCAGGCGACGCATGGCGGTTCGATCCATCGCTCCAGTGGTGCAGACGACGGTTAGGCCGAATGCTGCAATGATCGCAGGCATCGCAGCGCCATCGGGGGCGGTCAGGCGATGCGCGATCTGATCCGTATCGACCACGCCCGCTCCAAGTGCGGCAAAAGCATCGGCCACGGTCGATTTGCCGCTCCCAATACCGCCGGTCAGGCCGATCAGTGCTCGATGGTTCACAACCGGAAATCAACTAAAGCCGGTAATCTGCGCGAGAGGCTCGCCCAGGTACAAAACCAAGGTCCCGGCGCCAGCCAGGTAGGGACCAAACGGGATGGGGACCTCCCGACCCTTCCGACCACTGAAAATCAAGGCGAGTCCAACCGCAGCGCCAACACCAGAGGCGAGCAGCAAGATCGCCGGTAGTTGAGTCCAGCCAAACCACCCACCGAGCGCACTGAGGAGTTTGAAGTCGCCGTAGCCCATGCCCTCTTTCCCGGTCGTGAGGCGAAAACCCTGATACACCCCCCATAACGCGAGGTAGCCCACCGCAGCGCCGATCACCGCTTCGTCCAGGGATGCAAAGCGACCTTCCAGATTAACCAGTAGACCGAGCCAGAGCAGCGGTATCGTTAATTCGTCGGGAAGCAGCAGGGTCTCGAGATCAATCATCGTGAGCGCAATCAGCGCAAAGCTGAGCGTTGCAGCGGCCAGACCCGTGGTGGTCGCGCCAAAATGGGCGATAGCCAGGGCTGCCGACGCTGCACCCAGGAGTTCAACGATCGGATAACGCACTGAAATGGACGCGCTACAGTCTGCGCATCGGCCACGCAACCAGAGCCACGACACCACGGGTACCAGATGCTTTGCCCGAATGGGGGCTTGGCAGGCCGGGCAGTGAGAGCGGGGCCAGGCCAGGTTGAACCCGGCGCAGGGGGCTCCGTCGTGGGGTACTCCGTCGGAGGGTACTCGGTCGACGTGCGCGGTCGCCTCCCCAGTCGGCGCTGCCGGCACAGACCCCAAACGAATATTGCCTTGAGCCTCTTCGAGAACTGCCCGGGCATCGGTTTGCCAGCGGGCCTCGAGCATGCGGGGCATTCGAACGATCAGGACGTTCAAAAAGCTGCCGATGATCAGACCAAATAGCGCGGCGATCAGCACCCAGACGGTTAGCTCGAGCGGGGGGAAGAAATTCAGTGGGAGCTCCCGAGTGGTTCGGTGGCAATCGTTGGAACCACCGGGCCAGCGGGACCAGCAAAAATTCCCCGAGCCGCAACCTTAGCAAAGGCCAGCGATTTGTCGAGGGACTCTTCGATGAGGTCGCCAATCTGTTGCGCGGTGATCGCGCTAAGTGTCCAGCCCAAGTGGCCGTGCCCGGTGTTGTAGAAGACCCGGGCTGATCGGCCCTGCGCCACTCGGGGCAGGAGGTCGGGCATCATCGGTCGCAATCCCGCCCAAGGCATCACTTGCCGCGTGCTGACAGCCGGGAAACATTGGGCCACCCAATTCACCAAGGGGCGAATCCGATCGGCCCGGATATCACGGTTAAAACCGTTGAACTCAGCCGTTCCCGCGACCCGAAAGCGGTCTGGGCCAAGGCGGCTGGTGACCAGTTTGGTTGCATCGTCGAGCAAACTAACGGTTGGCGCACCGGCTTGACTGGCAGCATCCTCCAGCCGGACGGTGATCGAATAGCCTTTGACGGGATAGATATTAACTCGGTCGCCCAGTTGGGCCGCGAGCGCCCTGCTCGCAGCACCGGCACAAACCACGACGCCATCAAAACTCGAGGTTTGGGTCGCGCCATCGCACGTCACCGTAACGTGGGCCTGGGTGTCTGAGCTCTGCACACGTTCGACGTCGAAGCCCTGCAAAAATACCGCACCATGTCGTTGCGCGGCCCCCGCGAGACCCGTGGTGAATTTGTGAATGTCTCCGGTGGCATCGCTTTCGGTGTAGTAACCCCCGAAGTACGTGCCGGCAAGCGTCGGCTCAATCGATCGCATCTCGTCCGGCGTAACCGGGCGGCGCTCAAGCCCCCCTGCCGCCAAGAGTTTGGAGACTCGCCCCGCTTGTTCAAATCCGGCCCGATCGCGATAGATATGCAGGATGCCCTCCTGACGCAAATCAAACTCAATGCCCTCTTCGGCTGCCCAGGCCAGCAGTGGTGCGCGGGCGGCAATGGCCATCCTGGCGGTGGCGATCGTGTTGACTTCGTAGCGCGGAATGGCAGCCAGGAATTCGGCAAACCAAGACAACTTGTGCCAGCTTGGGCGTGGATTGACAAGGAGCGGCGCATCGGGGCGCAACATCCATTTCAAGCCCTTCAACACGGTGGACCAGTGATTCCAGACCTCGGCGTTCGAGGCCGACAACTGTCCGCCATTGGCAAACGAGGTTTCCATCGCTGAATAGCGGTGGCGTTCGAAGAGGGTTACGCGAAACCCCCGGCGCACAAGGGTGTAGGCGGTGGTCACGCCAGTGATGCCGCCACCAATGATCGCGATGGTTTTCATGCTTTTCAGGCCTCCGAGCGTCAACAGGCAACGCGCCCATGCGATTGCATGATGCGCGCCCCCTCCGTTTCGGAACCTGAGAGATTCACGGTTCGCTCGAACGGCCTGGATCGAGGGATCGACCAGAACGCCCTGACGGCCCGCTTGCTCCTTCGGTGGGCCGGCTTGACGTCATGCCGACCGCTCTTCGGAGATTCGCGTCGAACGACCGGTCTATTTGCCTGAGAGTTTCCGGGGCGGTTTCTCCTTCGGCGCTGTCAACGGTCTGTGCATGACCCGTTAACGGACTCTCCCGATCGTTCGCGGTTTTGCGATGGACTGCAAAACCCTGCGACTAGTCTCTATTCTAGCGCTACTGGTTCAGGGCCTTCCATTGTGTTTCGCGCACGCAGACGCCGCCCAGAACGAAGCCCCCGCCTTTGGGCAGATGTTCGCGGGCTTGTTCGCAATCATCGAACGAATCAAAGGAGCCTGCGAACCGACTCTTTTGTTGACCTGACTCATTCACGTACTGGATGAGTACGACTCGGGACCCTGGCGGATCGAGCAGAAACATCAGCTTGTCGCGCTGCGAACTGATCATCGCAGCGACGCTCAGGATGGCAATCGATCCCAGAGCGATCACGAGAGTCTTGGTCTTCATGGGGCGCCTCCCGAAGGTTGTGACCCCATTAGAAGCCTGAACGGGGCGTTGATGTTTGACCCAGATCAAAGCCTTTAGATCAAACACGCATAAGGAATCGCGTTTTTGTTCCTTTTCCTGACTAATGGCCGCGACTAAGCTCCGCACTCCTCTTTTTGCAGTATTCAGATGAACTCAAATCGCCTCGCCCCCGCACTGGACTCGGCCTCGGCTTCGGCTTCGGCTTCGGCCTCAGCCTCGGCCTTGGATCGCCCGGCCTGGTCGCGCCGCACCTGGCTGCAGACGCTCTTGGCGGCCGGCGTTCCGGCGACCTTCCCGGCCACTGTCTCGATGACCGCGGCGATGTCGTTCCCCTTGTCGGCGCGGGCGGCGAATACCTCGCTGCTCAACGTCAGCTATGACGTCTCGCGGGAATTCTATAAAGAATTCAATACGGCCTTTGTCGCCCACTGGAAAAAAACCACGGGCGAGGAACTGACGATCAATCAGAGCCACGGTGGTTCGAGCCGACAGGCCCGCAGTGTCATCGACGGCCTCGAGGCCGATGTCATTACGATGAATCAGGCCAATGACATCGACATCCTGTACGAGCGCGCCAAGATGGTCCCGCAAGACTGGGCCAAGCGCTTGCCCAATAACAGCGCGCCGACCACGTCCTTGTCGATCATCTTGGTGCGCCGGGGCAACCCCAAGAACATCCGCGACTGGAGCGACCTCGGCCGCCCAGGCGTGAGCGTCATCATCCCCAATCCGAAGACGTCGGGAAACGGGCGCTACACCTATCTGGCCGCCTGGGGGGCTGGCATCAAAGCGGGCCTCAGCCCCGATGCTGCCAAAGCGTTGCTGACGCGAATGTTCACCAATGTGCCGGTACTGGACGGTGGCGGGCGTGGTGCGACGACCACCTTCGCGCAGCGCAATCTCGGTGATGCGCTCGTAACCTTCGAGTCCGAAGCGCCGCTGATCGAGCGCGAATTCTCGGGTGGGTTCGAAGTGATTTACCCGTCGCGCACGATTTTGGCCGAGAACCCCGTCTCGGTCGTGGATCAGGTGGTCGACAAGCGGGGGACGCGTAAACAGGCCGAGGCCTATTTGAATTTTCTCTATAGCGAGGTGGGTCAGGACATTGCGGCGCGTTTTCATTTGCGGCCGCGAAATGAAAAGATCCTGGCCAAGTACACGAAGGTCTTTCCAAAAGTGAACACGTTCACCGTCGACGAAGTCTTTGGCGGTTGGACTAAAGCGCAGAAAGATCACTTCAATGATGGAGCGACTTATGACCAAGTGATCGCCGCCGCCAAGTCGCGATAGCCGAGCGCCGCCACCAATGTTCGCCCGCGTGCTGCTCAAGCGCCATAGTGTCCTGCCGGGTTTTGATCTGGCGCTTGGGATGGCGGTGACTTATTTGAGTCTGATCGTACTGATCCCACTATCGGCCGCGTTTCTGAAGACGTTCGCCTTGACGTGGTCCCAGTTCCTGGATGCGGTGGCGACGCCGCGGGTGATTGCCTCATATCAACTGACGTTTGGGGCTTCGTTGTTGGCCGCTTTGGTGAACGCGATCTTTGGGCTCATCATGGCCTGGGTCCTGGTGCGCTACCCGTTTCCGGGCAAACGAATCGTGGACGCGCTTGTGGATCTACCGTTTGCGTTGCCGACTGCCGTCGCCGGGATTTCGCTCACAGCGATTTACGCCCAGAACGGCTGGATCGGTCGCTGGTTGCCATTTAAGGTCAGCTTTACGCCGATCGGTGTTTGGGTCGCGTTGGTGTTTATCGGTCTTCCCTTTGTCGTACGGACGGTGCAACCCGTCATCGAGGACCTCAATCATGAACTCGAAGAAGCCGCTGCCACGCTGGGCGCTGACCGCTGGCAGACCTTCTCGAGGATTGTCTTTCCGATCTTGACCCCGGCCCTGTTGACCGGTTTTGCCATGGCCTTTGCGCGGGCGATTGGCGAATACGGTTCGGTCATCTTTATTGCCGGGAACATCCCGATGGTCAGTGAGATCACGCCACTGCTCATCATCACCAAACTCGAGCAATACGACATTGCCGGCGCGACCGCGATCGCAGTGGTCATGCTGGTTACTTCGTTCTTCTTGTTGTTATTGATCAACTTACTACAAGCGTGGTCGCGTCGTCGCCAGGGCGGATTGTGAGCCTGTCGATCGAGTCCGTGTCGATGCATCAGGGCGGGTTAGTGCCCGCGCTGATGCGCCGGTCAACGACCGAGCCGATTTGGGTCCAACGGACGCTGATCGGAATCTCATGGGTTTTCATGACAGTGTTTTTGTTGGTCCCACTGGCCAGCGTGTTTGTGGAAGCGTTTGCCAAGGGTTGGGCCCTCGCTCTCGAGGCGATTACGGAGCCCGATGCGCTGGCTGCCGTTCGACTGACCCTGCTGGCTGCCGCGATCAGCGTGCCGCTTAATCTCGTCTTCGGAGTGGCTGCCGCCTGGGTGATCGCGAAGTTCGATTTTCATGGCAAGAGTGTGCTGCTCACCTTGATTGACTTGCCGTTCTCGGTCAGCCCGGTCATTGCAGGCTTAATTTTTGTGCTCGTTTTTGGGCTGCAGGGATGGTTGGGTGAGTGGCTTGTCGCGCACGATGTCCGGGTGATCTTCGCCGTTCCAGGAATCGTGATGGCTACGATTTTTATTACCTTCCCGTTCATCGCTCGCGAGTTGATTCCATTGATGCAAGTGCAGGGTATCGAGCAGGAAGAAGCGGCTAGAGTGCTGGGCGCCAATGGGTGGCAGGTTTTTTGGCGCGTCACCTTACCCAATATCCGCTGGGCCTTACTCTATGGCGTAATCCTTTGTAATGCCCGCGCGATGGGAGAGTTCGGCGCAGTCAGCGTGGTGAGCGGTCATATCCGTGGGCAGACCAACACCATGCCCTTGCATATTGAGATTGCTTACAACGAATATCAGTTTGTGGCGGCCTTTGCGGTGGCCTCCCTACTGGCTGCGCTCGCACTCGTTAGCCTGCTGGCCAAGTACCTGGTCGAGCAGCGTGTCAAGCGCGAGATGCAAGCGCGCTGACCAGCCCCCCGGACTCCTCCTCACAAGGCCGACGCATTCCATGAGCATTGAAATCCGTCATCTGACGAAGCGTTTTGGAGCCACCACGGCTTGTGATGACCTGCACCTCGATATTCCCTCGGGGGAGCTGGTGGCGCTGCTGGGCCCCTCGGGTTGTGGCAAGACGACGCTTTTGCGCATCATCGCGGGATTGGAGTCCCCCGACCGCGGCAGTGTGTTGTTTCATGGCGAGGACGCGACCCATACCGATGTTCGCTCGCGAAATGTGGGTTTTGTATTCCAGCATTACGCCCTCTTTGGGCACATGACGATCTTCGAGAACGTAGCCTTTGGCCTGCGGGTCCGTCCCAAGCGCACACGGCCCACCGAGGCCGCGATCATCGCCCAGGTCACGCGTCTGCTCGATTTGGTGCAACTCGGTTTTCTCGCCCAGCGCTACCCGCATCAACTCTCGGGCGGCCAGCGCCAGCGCATTGCCTTGGCCCGCGCTCTCGCGGTCGAGCCCAAGGTCTTGCTGCTCGATGAGCCCTTCGGGGCACTCGATGCCAAAGTGCGAAAGGAGTTGCGTCGCTGGCTTCGTCGTTTGCACGATGAAGTTCATGTCACCAGCGTCTTTGTGACTCATGATCAGGACGAGGCGATGGAGGTCGCTGACCGGGTCGTGGTGATGAATCAGGGCCGGATCGAGCAGCAAGGAAGCCCCGACGAGGTCTATGATCATCCGGCGACACCCTTTGTGCTGCAGTTCTTGGGCGATGTGAATTTGTTTCATGGCCGCCTTGGCGCTGCCGAGGAAGATGTGTTTTACGTTCGCCCCCACGAGCTGGAAATCGTGACAGAACCCGGTGCGGATACCTGGGCTGTGACGCTGGTCGACACCCTGACGGTGGGTCCCAATACGCGACTCGAGTTTGCCCTCGATGACGCCGCACAGCGCGCCGGCGGGCAGAGTCAACGGGCAGCGCATGTCGATGTCGAATTGCCCCGGGCCGCATTTGCGGAGCTGCGCGATCGGCTCGGGCTTCGATCGGGTACGCGCGTGCATTTGCGGCCCCGGCGGATTTCGAGGTTCAAGCTGCCCGCCTGACGCTTGGATCGGTCCGGGCCGCGGTTGGAGGACCTTGTCGGTGTGTCATCAGCTCGGGGTGGTGGTGATCGGCCATTGGGTGTAGTGTCCAGTGATCGTCAGCCTGTCAAGGAGCGCCCGTGAATGCCCGGATTGACCTCGATGAGGTGAGATCTTTTTTGGAGCACCAGCCCGAGACCACCAAGATCTATCTAGGCTGCGATTCGGAGCGCGTGCTGATCGGCAAGCAGTGGTACGCAGAATTCACGCTCGCGATCGTGATTCATATCAATGCCCGAAACGGCTGCAAGATTTTTGGCGAAGTACAGCGTGAACGCGACTACGACAAATCGCGCCGCAGCCCCCGCTTGCGCCTGATGACTGAGGTCTACAAGGTCGCGGACCTCTACCTGAAGCTCGCCGATGTCCTGGAAAATCGGCAGGTCGAAGTGCATCTCGATATTAATCCCAACCAGATGTACGGCAGCTCCTGCGTGGTCGATGAAGCGATTGGCTACATCCGCGGCACGTGCAACGTGTTGCCGATGGTCAAACCGCAGGCATTCGCGGCGACCTACTGTGCCGATCGGCTCAAAGAGATCCTGGATCAGCGGCGCAAGGCCGC
>Ga0214921_10007108_pt1 | contig 15035 bp, 16 predicted proteins | sample LL1505_MetaG_FD_177992 | JGI IMG/M metagenome (GOLD analysis project Ga0214921, IMG submission 177992) | Freshwater microbial communities from Lake Lanier, Atlanta, Georgia, United States - LL-1505 | ecosystem: Environmental > Aquatic > Freshwater > Lake | place: USA: Georgia | collected... | reverse complement strand
TCGCGGTCGTTCGCCACATCAGCGATCGCACCGCCGTGATGTATCTGGGCAAAATCGTCGAGGTTGCACCATCAGCGGAGCTGAATAGTTCACCAGTGCACCCCTATTCCATCGCGCTGCTCTCTGCGGTGCCAATCCCTGACCCAGCGATTGAGAAGAAGCGCAAGCGCATCATCCTGAAGGGAGATGTGCCATCGCCTTCGAACCCGCCGAGCGGCTGCGCCTTCCAGACCCGCTGCTGGCTGAAGGAGAAGCTCGGCAATCCAGAACGCTGCAACACCGAGTCACCACAGCTCGTGCAGGTTTCAACCGGCCACCAGGTCGCCTGCCACTTCCCCGACAAGGTATAGCGAGTAAAAGGTCTTAGCGATTCCGTTCGCTGCGAACGAAGAGGAAGGTGCCAATCGAGAGCATGACCATCGTGGCGACGGCAATGACCACAACCGTCCACGTTGGATCCGCGAGCACCGCCTCGTTCGGATAGCCGTAATACGCACCACGAATGAGGTCAACGGCATATCGCAACGGCGAGATGTGGCTAACGATGTCGAGGTACCACGGCAGGTTGCGAATTGGGTTAAACGCGCCGGCGAGGAAGAACTGCGGCAAGAAGATGAACGGGAAGAGCAGGTTCGCCGAGCGCTGGTTTGGGAGCAGGCTCACGATCAGTGCGCCGAATGCAGCGCCGAAGAGAGCGACCAGGATGAGCGCAGGGATGAGCGCGAACACCTGCGCCAGGGTGAGCGGAATGCCAAGCACGATGCCGAAGGCCATAACGGTGAACGCCTGGGGGAATGCGACGAGCGACTCGCCGAGGATCTTGCCGGCGAGAATCGTTCGTCGCCCGATCGGCGCCACGAAAATCTCTTGGCTGAAGTCGTTCTCGCGATCTTCAAGAATGGAGACGAGGCCGAGTGCCGAAGACTGCCAGACGCCCTGCGCAAGCTGCCCCGCAAAAATGAAGGGGAGCAGGTCAATGCCCGGCGACTGGAAGTTAGAGGCAAACGCACCACCGAGGACGCCGATGAAGAGGGCGGGGAAGACGAGTCCGCCGACGAGACGAATCGGGTCGCGTAGAAGCTTGGTGACATCGCGCGCGGCAATTGCTGCTGCAGCCGCCGCCTCTCGGCGAAGGCTGAACTTTGCAGTGGCAGAGTAGGTGGTCGGCGTGCTCATCGGCGGAACCCCCGTCGCGGCGCATCGTCGAGCGGCGACTCTTCGCGATCATCTGCGGTGGCGGCAACGATCCTCAGGTAGGCATCTTCGAGGCTCGGGCTGCGTACTTCGAATCGAGTAAGCGGCGCCTTCAAGTCGCGGAGGAGCGCGTGAGCTACCTCAGCCCCCTTCACCTCAACGGCGAAGCCGGCGGAAATGACCTGTGGCGTGTGACCGAGTCGCTCGATCTCTGCCCCAAGCGCCACACGGTCTGCAGCTTCGAGTTCAACGCGAGTCACGCCAGTGCCAACGCGCAGTTCGGCAGGCGTGCCGTTCGCCACGATCTTGCCGCGGTCAATGATGCAGACCTGGTCGGCAATCTCCACCTCATCGAGGTAGTGCGTGGTGAGCACCATTGTGGTTCCTTCGCTGCGACGAATCGCATCGAGGTAGCCGGCCACCGAGCGGCGCGACTCAGGGTCGAGGCCAACGGTCGGCTCGTCGAGGAAGAGCACCTGCGGCTTGTGGAGCAGTGAACGCGCGATCTCCAGCTTGCGACGCATGCCACCGGAGTACTTGGAGATCTTCTTGAAGAGATCGTCGCGGTCGAGACCAACGAGCGCACCGAGCGCAACAATACGCTCGCGGTATTCCTGCGGCATGAGGCTGAACGATGGGCGATAGGCATACGCGCCGTAGAGCGCGGCGTGGAAGCGGCAGTTCTCCTCGCCGGTGAGAGCGCGATCAAGCGACGGCTTCTGGAAGATGATGCCGACGCGGCGGCGGACCTCCGACTGGTCGTGGGCCAGGTCGGCGCCCGCGATCTGCACGCTCCCCGAGGTGGCGGCGAGGGTGGTGGTCAGGATGCTGATCGTGGTGGTCTTTCCCGCGCCGTTAGGCCCAAGGAGGGCGAAGAGGGAGCCCTGCTCAACAGAGAAGGAGACGCCATCTACGGCGTTACGGTCAGCGCCCTTGTAGCGCTTGACGAGGTCCGAGACGACGATTGCAGGGGTAGAAGTCATCGGCGCAATCCTACTCCTGTCAAGGTAGGCTCGTCTTATGACTCACCTCGCTGCCCTCGTTCGACTCGCCCACCCGTTGCCGACCCTCCTCAACGCGCTCGTTGCTGCGGCCCTCACCACGACCGCAGGGGGGTCGGGGGGCCAGGCGGCTCTTGCTGCCTTTACCATGCTTGGCATCCACACCTCTATCGGTGCCATGAATGACCTGCTTGATCAAGATCGTGACAAGGGGAGAGTGGAGAAGCCACTGGTTGGCGGCCTCGTTACATCACGCGAGGCACGTTTCATGGTGGTGATCGCCGCAACCGCAGGGTTTGCTGCGGCGATGGCACTCAGCACCACGAGTGTGGCTATTGCCGCTGCTGGGGCAACCCTTGGCTATCTCTATAACGCGGGCATTAAGCGAACGCCCATCTCGTTTCTTCCGTTCGCTCTGGGGGTCGCACTGATTCCGGCATTCGCGTGGAGTGCCGCAGGAGTGCCACTCCCCGCCGCGATCGCAACCCTCTGCTTAATCGCACTTCCTGGCGGAAGCGCCCTTGCACTCCAGAATGCACTCGCCGATCGCGAGCTCGATAAATCGGTTGGCACCAACGGCGCGGTGGTGCGGCTTGGCAGGAAACGAACGATCGGGCTGATCGCGCTGCTCCATGGGCTGACCTATCTCTTGCTTCTAGTCAGCGCGCCACCTACATCTTCGCCCGTGCTTCTCGTAGCGGGTGGCGTCCTGCTCGCTCTAGGGGTCACGTTGAGCACACGGGTGCGCCGTGACCTGCGACAGCGCGGCTGGGAGGTGAGCGCGCTCGCTCTTGCCTCGTGCGCCATTGCGATCGCCCTCTCGTACGGCTGATTCATGAACATCCTTCGCGCGACACAGCGCTCCACCCAGTCTGGCTGCGGCACCCTTATCGTTGGACTCATCATCCTCGGCGCGATCGGCTCACTCTTTGATGGGGGTACTGATAGCAGCACGCCGCGACCAAGCCCGGCACCCTCTGCGGCGAGCAGCGTGGAACCATCACCGTCGGTGGTGCCATCCCTGCCGATTGGCCTTGAGGTCGAACCACTTGCCGCCGTTGCCCTGGGCGCCGACGTCACCCTCACCATGCGGGCGAGTGCCGGCTCCGAGTGTGAGATCGGGGTGCCTGAAGCCGCCCGCGAGGGAGACGCCCCCGCCGCACTCTTTGTTCCTACTAGTGGTGTGGCCACCTTCACCTGGCGAGCGGGCGCAACCAAGGGCGTCTGGTTCGTGACGGTGGTTTGCACCGCAGAGTTTGAGCGCGAAGCGCTTGAGGTGGCGGTTACGGTCAAGTAGTGGCGAGCAGCCGCCTGCAGGCCTCATACTGCGGTGGTTCGTCTCCCTCGGGGGGGTAGCTCAAAGGTTAGAGCACCGAGCTTATATCTCGGCGGTTCCTGGTTCGAGTCCAGGCCCCCCTACCAAAGCCAGTCCAACGCTTAGTTTCGCGCGCGTTTTGCCGTGCGCGTTCGGCTCGTGCGCCGCGTTGGAGCGAGACGCTTCTGGCCGCCGATGACGCTGACTTCACCATCTGCCTCAAGGATGGCGAGTTTGATCTCTGCCAGTTCGCTAATTCCAACCCGGCGTGCCGCGAGGGCCAAATCGCTGGCCGTCATGTTTGCGGCGGCAAGTCCGCGGCGCAGGAGATGCCCATTTCGCGCCAAGAGGATCGGCTCGCCCTCAATACCCTGGCGAAGTCGGGGAAAACGCATCTCAGCGATATGCAAGAGGCGCGCAACAATCAAGAGCGTCGCCGCGGCGACGATGCCGCCCAGCAAACTCGTGTCGGCGCCAACCATGGCGTTCTGCAGGGAGTTCGCCAACACCAGCAGAAGCACCAGGTCAATGGTTCGTAGCTGCGCCGCCTCGCCGCGACCAAGAAGTCGCAATCCAACGAGAAGGAAGAGGTAGACCACTACGGTGCGAAGAACGATCCCAAGCAGAAGTTCCATGCGCAGAGCATACTCTCCTCATGGCACGACCTATCGCACTCATTACGGGAGCCTCGTCGGGCATCGGCGAGCGCATTGCGCTGCGCCTCGCCTCGAGCGGTCACGACCTTGTGCTGGTTGCTCGACGCGGTGATGAGCTCGCGCGTGTTGCTGCACTCGCCGCCGCCACTGGCGCAGCGAGTGAAACGATCGTGGCCGACCTCTCCCAAGGTGCTGATGTCGCGAGGGTAGAAGCTCGAATCTTAGACTCCTCCCGGCCGATTGAGATCGTTGTGAACAACGCTGGCTATGGGAAATTCGGCAAGATCACCGAACTTGATGCAGCCGGTGAGGCTAACGAAATTGCCGTGAATGTCACTGCGCTCACGATTCTCTCGAGGGCGGCACTCGCGACGATGGCACCACGAAAGAGTGGCGGCATTCTCAATGTTGCATCGCTCGCGTCCTTTATTCCATTTCCAGGATTCACGACCTACGCCGCAACAAAGGCGTACGTTCGGCACTTCACGCTAGCTCTGCACGAAGAGGCGAAGCCGTTTGGCGTGAAGGTGACGTGTGTGGCGCCTGGCTTTACGCCGACGGGATTCCAAGAGCGCGGCGGCCTCAGCCAAAGCTCGGGGGTGCCGAGTTTCCTGCTCACCTCTGCAGATACGGTTGCCCGTGCAGCGCTGGATGCGCTCCGTGATGGACGTGCACTCGTCGTTCCGGGATTCATGAATGCGCTTTCAGCGCGCTTCTTGAGCCTGATGCCGAGCTTCCTGCTGCGCCGTATGGGCGCGATCGGTGCCCGCTTCGTTCGTTAAGCGCGAAGGCTCCAGCGCGCACCGGTAGGCTCGTCTACAAGCTCCACACCGAGCGCTTCAATCGCTGCGCGCAGCGCATCTGCATCGCTGAATCGGCGCTCAGCGCGGGCGGTTGCCCGAAGGGCGATGAGCTGCTCCACGGCGGCAGTTACGTCTGAGCCGGTGACTGGGGCGGGCGTGGGAAGCACCGCCTCGGTCGGCGCCGCTGACAACCGTGGCGCACTGGCGGCGGCGCCGAATCGCGCGACGAAGGTGGCGAGCGACTCGGTAGCACCGCTGTGCATCGCGGTTTCACCGATGCCCGGAATACGAATGGTGATTGCACCCTTGCCGTGAACGGAGACGTTGTCCGCACCTAGGTCAATCGTGAGAGCAGTGTGTTCGTCAATCCCCAAGATTGCGGTGCCAACTGGAAGGGCTCGCTCCAGTTGCTGCAGTCGGCTTTCGCCGATGAAGCAGCGAGAGGTGTCGTGTGTTGCGCCTTCGTTGTTGTTCCAGTGAGGAACGACCGCAACCGCGAGACCAGTAAGTGCGCCGATGATGTCGAGGCCATCAAGCCAGACCGGGTTCGTACCCGCCTTATAGATCTCGTAGACGGGAATGGTGCAGCGACCCGATGCTGCCGCCGCAGCCGAAGACGTGATCAGCGTTGCGCCGTTCTGAATGCGCCCGACGACCTGATCAACGATTGGCGTTCCGCCCCAACGGCGGAGTGCTCGTGACGGAGATCCTGGCCCCAAGAAGATGAGGTCGGCATCGTTCAAACCGGCGATCGTTGGGGCAAGTGCCGACGGTGCAAGGTCGGCGCCAGCGCGATCTGTTTCAGGAAGGCCGATGACAGTGGTCGGGATGCCAACCTTGGAGCGGAAGAAGACGGCGATCTTTTCACCCATCTCGGCGCGGTTCGTTTGAAAGTCATAGCTGCCGTCGAGGGCAACAAGTGACGATGGGGTGGTGCGCTTCGGCAGGGAGGCAACGATGCTGCGATGCAGCGGCGCCATGGATGGGCCGATCTCGCCCGAGCCAATCAGGACGATTCTTCCTGGAGTCGCTCCTGCCGTCATAGGGCCAGTATGGCGCAGCGGCGAGTACGATCAGAGCATGGCAACCCTCTACCTCTCAGGCGGCGGACTCGGACGCTCAGCCCACGCATGGCCTGAGGCGCTGCAGTGGCTCGCCGCACAGCCGGGCCCCCTTCTGCTCGCCTCGATCGCCTCAGACGACGATCGGCAGGCCCGCACCCTGCAGCAGCTACTTGCCACAGTTGGGCGCGAGGCAACGCTTATCAACCATCTGCCGCACAGCATTACCGAACCAACCACCCTCTTCTTGTGCGGTGGCGATGCGACGAAACTTCTTGACCAGCCAGAGCGAGTACGTGAACTTACCTCCGCGCTGGAGCTATCAGACCTCACGATCGTCGCTGACTCTGCCTCGGCAATGGCGCTCGGTCGGCGCGCCGCATCATGCACCTGCGGCGGTCACCCCATTAGGGTTTCTAACGGAATTGGCGCGCTTGGCGCATGGAGCGTGCTCGCCCACGCGATCGGCGGCGACGACGAGCGGCTTGCCGCTCTCGCCGATGATGCGCTGCCGAATGGTGGTCCACGATTAGCGTTACCAACTGGCGCTGCCGTAGAGGTTCTTGGACTCGGATCGCGCGCGTCGGGCGAGCCTGGTGGTCTCGACTTTAGAAGTGCTCCGTGGTCACTCGCGAGTGCGCACCGCCGCGACGCGCGCTAGAGAGAGCGACGCGCGCTATGGCGCCCGGCGATCAACGTAGCGACAACGCGCGCGAATCGGGCAACGCTCGCAATCTGGGCGCAGTGCATCGCAGTGTCCCCGGCCGTGACGAATGAGCGCCACGTGCGCCTCGTACATGCGCGATGGTTCCACAAGATCAAGCCACGCATCATGAGCAAATTGCAGACTCGCCTTGGGCGGCAGCAGGCCGATCCGTTTTGAGACGCGCTCCACATGGGTGTCGACCGGCATGAGGGGAACGCCAAAGCAGAAGAGCATCACGATCGATGCCGTCTTTGGGCCGATACCGGGAATGGCGGTGAGCCAATCACGCGCCTCGATTGGCGACATCGAGGTCAGAAACGAGAGGTCATACGATCCGCTCCGTTCACGCGTGGCGCGGAGTGCCGCCTTGATGCGAGGTGCCTTCTGTGCCGCAAGCCCGCCACTCTTGATCACTGCCGCAAGTGAGCGCACTGGCGCCGCCTCCACGGCCGCCCAATCTGGATAGCGCTCGCGCAGGGCGATAAAAGCTCGCTCGGCATTTGTGTCGCTGGTGTTCTGGCTCAGGATCGTGGTGACCAACTCGCTGATCGGGTCCATGCGTGGCTTCCAGGTAGGCGTGCCGTATAGGCTGGCGAGCCCAGTTAAGACGTCTTCGACTACTCCTGGGCGACGTCGTCTGAGTTGTTTTGCCCACGCCTGGGCCGGGCTCATTGCTGTGGATGTTCGCCCTGTTTGTTTGGGTCGCATTTCTTCATCGTAGCCGTCCCCGTATAGCCTATGGTAACATTTTGTGATGACACCAACCTTCGTAACGGGAAAGCCAAAGTTGTGGCTCCGCCTCGACGGGCTCGTGCTCTTTATTGGGTCAGTTCTTCTGTTCGCTGGGCAGCAGCAGGAGTGGTGGCTCTATCCGTTACTGCTCTTCGTTCCTGACATCTTCATGGTGGGGTATCTAAAGAACACACGTGCCGGGGCCACTCTCTACAACGTTGGGCATTCGTATCTTGCCCCTACGCTCGTGATCCTCTCTGGTTGGTATCGAGTGGACCCGTTCACTATTGCAGTTGGGCTCATCTGGTTTGGGCACGTTGGATTCGACCGATTCTTCGGATATGGGCTGAAATACGACAGTGACTTTAAGCACACACATTTAGGGGACCTCGCCAAATCCAAGAATTAGCTCCTCTTGTGTGTCATCACGATCGGAATCTGTGCTCGGTGACCACTAGGCGCAACGACACACTTACTACACATCACTAGCCCTCATCCTGTGTGCTGACCGAAGCGACGGCGTGCCCGCGCCGCGCCCACGGCACTAAGGGAGGAAGAACATGGCAACACGCAACGCCGCAGGTGGCGTCAAGATCACCGTCCCGGCGACATGGATCGCTTCGTGGACCCTCTATGACCTCGCCAACACCATCTGGTCGTACGGAATTTTCTCGTACGCGATTGGTCTCTATTTGACACGTCAGCTTGGTGAAGCGGATGGCGGTCTCTGGTTCCAGATCGCAATTGCAATCTCAGTGGGATTCAATGCATTAGTTTCACCTGCGATCGGCGCAGTATCGGATCGAGCAGGAAAGCGACTACCGTATTTGCTTTTCTTTACCTTGATGGCGATTATTCCCGCCTTCTTCATCCCAGATGCCCCAGTGCAATTCGGCATCGCACTGTTCTGCTTGGCGAATTTTGGATACCAAGCGTCATTGGTCTACTACGATGCAACTATCAAGTTGGTCAGTACGCCGAATAACCGCGGCTGGGTTTCAGGTCTAGGTAACGGGTTAGGCTATCTCGGGACAATTCTGATCGGCGTCATCATTCTTGTCATGGCACAAGCGCTTCCGGAGGTACCTTCTGACGCCGAGTATTACGGATTCCTAGCAAACATCTTTAAGTTAGCGCCAGTGATGTTCGGCGTACTAGCTATACCTATGTTTGTCTTTATCAAGGAGGTGCCCGAGCCAGCAGGTCGGACTTCCAAAAAGAACTCACTTCTGGCAACCCTGGACACCATCCGTGAACTCAAAAAGGTTCCTGGACTGCGGAGGTTCCTAACCGCGCGATTCTTCTACACGGATGCACAAAACACCGTGATTTCAATCATGACCGTATTCGCTACATCTGCTGTTGGGTTCAGCGTGGGTATGGCAAGCGTCGTGCTCGTTGCACTTGCATCCACAGCCGTTGTCGGCGGGCTTTATTGGGGTCGCCGCACCGACAGCCATGGTCCTAAAGCGTCGTTGAACAAGGTTCTTGCCCTTTGGTCAATCGCATTAGTTATTGGTTCGACCTCGCTCTTCTTCACAGGGGAGGCCATCGCCGGTTTCACGGTCGGCCAAATTATGTTCATCGTCGCGGGCGTCATACTCGGTTTCGGCTTCGGCGGCCTCTCTGGCGCCGACCGAATCCTCATGTACCGGCTTTCCCCACCGAAGCAGCTCGGTGAGTTCTACGGCCTCTACGGTCTCGTGGGCAAGGGCTCACAGGTGCTCGGAGGTCTTCTATACGGCGCGACGTTATTCCTGCTTCATGAGTCATTCGGCAATCTCGCATATACCGTTGGCCTGCTGACCCTGCTCGCAACGATGCTTGTGGGCTGGTACCTGTTGCAGGGAGTGCCGGAGAAACGCGAAGGCTGATCTAACGACGCGCTCGGAGCGCTGCGTTAGCGAATGCGCGCAGCGCTCCAGCGAGTCAGCGCCGGGCCCCAGGCTCGTTCGCCGTCACCCTTACTGATCGCATCCAACTCAACGAGGCCGTTGATCGCATCAACAATCTCGGCGCTGCTCCACTTGCGTGCCGCCTCGGCCAGCTTGCCGGCAGGGAACTCATGCATGCCAATGGTGCGCGCCGCCGTTGCAACCGAAGCACCTTCCACTACTGTTGCCCCGTGAATCTGCGCGAGGTCGCGCATCTTGCGATGCAGAGTTGCCACGACCATTGGCCCCGGCTCACTGACTGCGCGAAGCAGATGCTTTGAGACTAACGTGCCGCTGCGCGAGACAATCGCGTCAGCGAACGCGAAGAGTGATCCAACGCCGCGATCGGCCACGAGTGCATCGACGGCACGTAGGGAGATCGGCCCAGTAGGAATCGCGAGCATCAGCTTCTCAAGTTCGATTGCCGCCGTCATGCGAATGCCACTGCGATCAAGATCTGGTTCTCGCACTTCAGAACCGAGCCGTTCGGCGATTGATTTCGCGGCATCGCCAGCAATCTCGCGCCCAGCGCTCTTTGCGCGCGCAAGCAACCACGACGCCAATTCACCAGGACCTGGTGAGATACATGAAATGATGCTGCCGCCGCGATCTTGGACGAGCAGGCCTAACTCACCAGGGCCGTCGGGGCGCATCCCCTTGAGGTTCGGTCGGCGCGCGCGCTGATCAACTAAGACGACGCCGTTGCCTGGCGCCATGTTGGCGAGGGTGTCGTTCAGGCCGGCCCGCAGATCTTTGGTACGCCCGAGTCGCCCGGCACCGGCAACGACCATCAGCGAACCGCCGCCGAAGAGGCCGCCCGTGCCGAGACGGCGGCGCAGCTCATTGAGCACTTCGGCCCCATCGCCGGAACCACGCCCCTCGGCCTTGAGGCGCACCTTTTCGGGGAGCCCGCCCCCCATGACGTCCTCGGCGGCCATGCGGGCGCCCAGCGCCGCCACCGCCTCCTCAATGAGGAGGAGGTCGTCGCCCCAGGCTAGGAGGATCGGTGCCGTTCCCATGGGCGGATGCTAACCGATGCAAAAACAGAGCCAAATTGCGCACCTACGCTCGATATTCTTCATCACCCATATATGCTCCCTAAATGTTGCTGTATGAAGCGGCTTTGTGGGCTTGGATGGCTGCCAGCGGTGTCTCAAAATCCGGAGCTGACCTAAACGAACAAGAGAACCAAATCCTAATCCGCTTAATGAACGGAGCGGCACGCAAAAGCAAATCGGCATTCCTAAACCAGGTTGGCAGCCTTGTATCAACGCCTTCGGACTTTCCGAAATTGTGGTCTGAATTGGTGAATCTCGCTGGGCTGCCCCCTTCGGCTGAAGAATGGGGCCGTGGGTTTAGAACCAGAATGTCACGCGAGCTTCCGCAAGAAGACATCATCCGTTACCTCGCATTTGTCACAGTGGTTACGAGAGAAGTTGGTTCGGCCGAACGGCGTCATTGGTTGACAGGACGCCCGAAGCAACTTTTGCCAAAAAAAGCAGATGCAGCTCATGCGTGGCTCCGGCTATACCTCTTAGGCCATCATCAACTTGATGATGTAATTGATTGGGTCGAAGCGAACGGATATTGATTTTTTCTTAGCCGTTTACCAAACGTTTCCTTTATGCCTACTCGTCTAGCTCAACAACGCGATATCGTTCTAAGGTTTCCTGAGGGCTTTCATCACGCTCTTGGAAACGTTCGCCGTTGGGCATTGTCGCTCCAAGAAAGCTCGTTGAGAACGACACGATCGCACCTTGGACGGCGGCCCCTTCTAGATTCGCACCAGTGAAATCACAGCCAGAGAGATCGGCTTCACGCAACCCTGCGTCTTTCAGGTTTGCATCCGTCATATTGGCACGAGCCAAGAGGGCTCCCTGAAGCTGAGCCTCATTGAGGTCGGCACTGATAAACCGCGCCCGAGAAAATCGTCCGAGGGTCATATCGGCGCCACTCAGGTCTGCGAGGCTGAAGTCACAGCTGGTCGCGTTGATCCCCGCCATCTGCGCCTGAAAGAGGGAGCCCGCCTCAAAGTCAGCTCCGACAGCGTGCGCGAGTGCGAGGTTTGCACCCCGGAGGTTTGCTCGCCCAAAGCCCGATTTCTGCAGATTGGCACCCGAGAGATTGGCCTTGACCAGAATGGCATCGGTGAAGTCCACATCTGAGAAGTCGCCATCAAGTGTCGCCCCACAGAGATTGGCGCCTGATAGACGGGTGTTGCGGTAGAAGTGACCTTTGAGCGTGACGCCTGAAAGGTTAGGGATGGTCGCTAGATAGTCTTCATCCAGGTCCTCCCAGCCGCGTATTGGTTTGCGCTCCAATAGGACCAGATCAAGCTCTTCCTCTGAGTACGTCACTTCTCTAGTCTCCTCGTCTGCAAGTGATTTGCTCTTACCACGCCACTATGGCGCGCTGTGCGGCTAGATCTGCTTGAGCTTTGGCAGCACCTCTTCGGCGAAGCGGATCATCGACTCCTCATCGTGTGGGGTGGCGAAGCCAGCGATCAGGTGGCGGTAGCCGATCTTTAGGTACGGAGCGAGGTGCTCCACCACTTGGTCGACGGTGCCGACTGGCTGGTTCTCCCAGACGGGGTTGATGCCGTTGGTGCCGAACTGGGCGGTGTGGATGCGCAGGGCTTCGGCGGCATCGTTGCGAATCACCACGTTGCCAATGCCCACGGTGCGGTCGATCGTCTTCGGATCGCGGCCAATCGCCTCGCAGTGCTTCAGTAGCACCTCTTCTTTATGGGCGACCTGCTCGGGGGTGCCACTCACGTTGTTCGCGTCGCCGTACTTGGCCACGAGCTTCAAGGTGACCTGCTCGCCGCCGCCGCCGATCAGGATCGGCAGGTGCTTCTGAATAGGGGCGGGAAGGTTGCGCACCGTCTTCGCCTTGTAGCGGGGGCCGGTCGCGGTTGGTTCGGTGCCGTCGAGCATGCCGCGCATGATCGGCAGCGCCTCGCCGAGCCAGCGCAGTCGCTCTGGGAAACCATCGCCAAAGTTCAGGCCGAAGTGCTCGTGCTCCTCTTCAAACCAGGCGGCGCCAACGCCAAGGATGGCGCGGCCGTTGGAGATGTGGTCGAGGGTGGTGGCGAGCTTCGCTGTAATGGTTGGCTCGCGGAAGGTGTTCGCGCCGACCATCAGACCGATACGAATTTTCGAGGTGTTCTCGGCCCACGAGACGAGCGTCGACCAGCCTTCGAACATGGGGCCGTTCGGGTTGCCGATGATTGGGTACATGTGATCCCAGGTCCAGAGGGTGTCGAAGCCCACGCGATCGGCGGTCACGCCCATCGACTTGACCGACTTCCACTCGGTGAACTGCGGCCACACCAGCGCGCCAATCTTGACCTCACCCATGATGAACCCTCCCATACCCCTGCGGCAGGCTGCCGCGTTGGGGTAAGGGTACTCCTCGGCGCGGCTCTCGCGTAGAGTGTGCGGGCTGTAAATCAGAGCCTCTGGTTCAGCCCGCCAGCATGAGGTGAACCGTGGCTAAGGAAACCGTTGATGGAGCCGCTCAGCCAAAGAAGAATATGAGCAAGAAGCGCAAGTTTCTTATCGCCGTTGGCGTGATCGCCGGCCTTCTCGTTGGCGCGTGGGTCCTTGTCGTTACCCCTGCAATCAACAAGCTCGCAACTGAGCAACTTCAGGCTGCAGGCCTTGAAGGCGCCATCGTCGAGATTCGCGCCGACGGCGCGAAGCTCACCCTCCCAACACTCCCTGCCTCGGTAGGCGGCGGCGACCTGATGGCGACCAATCTTGTCTTTGAATTCGGTGGCTTCGGCATTGACGACATCAACGGCCTGATGGCCGGTGCTGAGTCGGGCAACATTGTGCTCCCTGAAGGGACGCGCTTCACGATGACCGCCGACACCTTCTCGTCGTTCTCGGCGCTAACCGTGATTGGCACCGAGAAGACGGCCGCACTGACCGGGACGATCTCCAACGAGCTCGCCCAGGCACTCGCAGCGGCGATCAAGGATGGAAAGATCGAAGGTTCTGATGCGACTGCTGGGCTCCCAATGAGCGACATCGTGTTGACGCCCGGGAGCAACGGAACGGTGATGACCGCAAATGTTGATGTTGCGGCGATGCTGGCGCTTCTCGCAAAGTAATCGCTACGTGCGCGGCGTGGCCGCGCCGTTCACTAGCCGACGATATTGACGAGGCGCCCGCCGGCGTGGATCACCTTCTTCGGCGTGCGCCCCTCGAGGGCGCCCTGCACCTTCGGTGAGGCGAGGGCGAGCGCTTCGATTTCGGCTTCGGTTGCGGTAGCGCTCACGGTGAGCTTGTCGCGCAGCTTGCCGTTGACCTGCACCGGCAGCTCACGAGTGCTCTCGGTCAGCAGGCTGCTGTCGACGGTCGGCCATGGGCACTGATGAATTGAGTTCCAGCGCGGGTCGCTGGCGCTGATGCCGGCGGCCGCCTGCACGCGGCTGTGCATCTCGTCGGCGAGGTGCGGCGCCATCGGGGCGATGCCAGCGAGCAGGTAGTGAATCGCCTCGTTCCACGCCGCGGTGCCAGCAACGGGGCTGCCGCGATACGGGAAGAGCGCGTTGGCAAGCTCCATGAGCTTGGCGACGGCGGTGTTAAATCGGAACGCCTCGATGTCTGCACCCACGCCGCCGAGCGCCTTGTGTGCCGCGCGACGCACCGCTTCTTCACCTGCGGCCTGGTCCTGGCCCTCCGGTAGTACGCCAGCGTTCGGATCACCCGGCTCTTTGCCGTGCGGGTCAAGGGCGAGCGTCCAGATGCGACCGAGGAAGCGCACCATGCCGCTGATGCCGCTCGACGACCAGGCACCGCCCTGATCCCATGGACCCATGAACATCAAGAAGAGGCGCACCGCATCGGCGCCGTGTCGGCTGACGAGTTCGTCGGGGTCTTGCACGTTGCCACGCGACTTCGACATGCGTTCACCGTCGGCACCAAGAATCTGCCCCTGATTGAAGAGGCGCGTGAACGGCTCTGACTCGCCGATCAACCCAAGGTCGCGCATCGCCTTGGTGAAGAAGCGCGAGTAGAGCAGGTGCATTACGGCATGCTCGGCACCACCGGTGTACTGATCAACGGGGCACCAGGCATCAACGAGCTTTCGGTCAACAGGGCCGAGCTCGTTTGTTGGCGCGAGATAGCGATACCAGTACCACGAGGAATCGACGAAGGTGTCCATCGTGTCGGTCTCGCGCTGGCCGGGGCCGCCGCACTTCGGACAGGGCACATTGAGCCACGCGGTGGCGGTCTTCAGTGGCGACTCGCCCGTCGCCTTGAAGTCGACGTCATCTGGAAGCGTGACGGGGAGCTGCTCCACCGGCACGCCGACCGGACCGCAGGTTTTGCAGTGAATGATTGGGATTGGCGTTCCCCAGTAGCGCTGGCGACTGATCAACCAGTCGCGCAGGCGATAGGTGACCTTCTTCTCGCCGCTCGTGCTGCTCTCAAGATGGGCGATCGCCTTGGTGAGTGACTCTGGCCACGCGGCGCCGTTCCAAGCAGGGCTGTTCACGGCGACGGCGGCACCCTCAGCCTTCTCTACGTACGGGAGCGGTACGTCGTTTGGTGTAGCGGCGAGTGCCGCTGGCGCAACCACTGGCTTGATCGGCAAACCGAACTGCTGGGCGAACTCATAGT
>Ga0214921_10007107_pt1 | contig 15035 bp, 14 predicted proteins | sample LL1505_MetaG_FD_177992 | JGI IMG/M metagenome (GOLD analysis project Ga0214921, IMG submission 177992) | Freshwater microbial communities from Lake Lanier, Atlanta, Georgia, United States - LL-1505 | ecosystem: Environmental > Aquatic > Freshwater > Lake | place: USA: Georgia | collected... | reverse complement strand
AATCGGCGCGCGACAAGGCACTGGCAATGGCGCGACGCAAGTAGGTTTGCGGCAAGCCCGCAGACACCGGGTAAACCGGCGTGAGCACCGAAGGTAGTTCACCCGATGCGGCCCTGAACGAAGGGTGCATCATGGTGAAACCCATCATCCCACCCTTGACTTCACCTCTGGCCCTGATCACCTGGCCAACAGCCAAGGCCTTTTGTTGGGCCGGATAGAAGCTAAAGAAACGCAGCACACAAGTGTCAGTACCATCGTCCACTCGCACCAACAGCTGGCGACGAGGGCGCAACTGTACCTCGGATGAAACCACGGTGGCTTCTATTTGAACGACATCACCCTCTCTGGCATCGCGCAATTTGACAATTCGCGTTTCGTCCTCATAGCGCAAAGGGATGTGCAGCGCCAGATCAATGTCGCGCACCAAGCCCATCTTGCGCATGGCTTTTTGCGGCGCTGACAAGGGCTTTGCAGGTATCTTTGCAGGGGAATTTGAGGATGCATTGGCTAGCATCCTCACATTGTGCCGTGGATGCGAGCCTAAGTTAGCCCAAGGCTCAGGGCATTCTTTCAGCCGCCTTGGCCAACACAAAGGCAGACACCACATCTCGAATGGTCTTGCGCTCTGCCTGTGAGAGCGACAAGTAACGATCGATCATTTCACGATCGGCCAGGGCCATTTCCATGGGGCCCGCATTCATTTCATACACATAGGTTTTGCCGGGTGCACGACCAAAGCGAAGTTCGTCAGGGCTTACTTGCAACCACTCAGCCAATACGCGGAGCTTGTCCTGCGTGGGCATGACTTTTCCCAAAAGCCAGTTGCGGGCTGTGTGCGGGGTAATACTGCGTCCGTGGTAGCGAAGGTTGAAGGCGTTGGCCACCAAGGTGGGTGAAGCTCGCACACCTGCACTTTCCAACGCGCTGCGCAACCGATCAGCGAACTGTTGGGATTCGGATACTACTTTTGGCATACGCGTACAGTAATGTCTAGGGTTGACCCGATGTTGAATAAAGATAGATAGTTTCTTGAATGCGCTTTACATAATGCGCTTTGTTACAAAATTTAGAAACAATTGTTTTATAAAGCTTTGCGCTAGGTCATGGGACAATCAGATACTTTCACTTGGAACGGGTCTGGTTCGGCCCTCAAGAACATGACTTCTGCTAACAAGCCAAACTCAAATTCAAATTCAAGCCCACAGATTCACGCCAAACGCCTCTTCAGTTTGAGCGACTTTGACTTTCACCTGCCCCCAGAGCTCATAGCCCAACACCCCGCCAGCGAGCGCAGCAGTTCTCGCCTTTTAGACGGCAGTGAGCCTGAACCCATCGATCGAATTTTCAAATCCTTGCCTGAATTGATGCAAGCAGGCGACTTGCTGGTCTTCAATGACACCCAAGTGGTGAAGGCGCGACTCTTCGGCGAAAAATCATCGGGCGGCAAAGTGGAACTGTTGATCGAGCGCGTGTTGCCCGAACACCGCGTGGTAGCCCACATGAAAGTCAGCAAGAAGCCCCCCATTGGCGCGAAGCTTCACATGGGCATAGATGCCAAACACGGTGCCGCCGGTTTTGAAGCCATTCTATTGGGACGATGGCCAGATGACAAGGGGGCCTTGTTTTGCTTTCAATTGAACGACGAACCACACGCCTTGATGGCGCAATATGGCCATGTGCCTTTGCCGCCTTACATCGAACGGTCTTATGACGGCAGCGCCTCTGACGCCGACATTGCAGAAGACGAAGCGCGCTACCAAACTGTGTTTGCACGCAAGCCCGGTGCCGTGGCAGCGCCCACTGCGGCGCTGCATTTTGACGAAGCACTTTTGCAACAGCTGAAAAAGCGGGGCGTGCACACAGCCAGCGTCACCTTGCATGTAGGTGCGGGTACCTTTCAGCCCGTCAAGTCAGAAAACATTGCGGAACACACCATGCACTCCGAGTGGTATGACATTCCTGAAAGTACCCAACGCGCATTGCATGACTGCAGAGCGCGTGGTGGCAAAGTTTGGGCTGTGGGTACCACTTCGGTCAGAACTTTGGAGTCTTGGGCCCAATCGGGTCAAGCGCAAGGAGATACCGAAATATTCATCACGCCGGGCTTTGAGTTTCAATGGGTGGACTGCCTCATCACCAATTTTCATTTGCCCAAAAGTACCTTGATGATGTTGGTCAGCGCCTTGGCGGGCTACGAGCATGTGATGCGTTTGTATGCGCATGCCATTTCAAAGCAGTATCGTTTTTTCAGTTATGGCGATGCCATGCTTCTGAAGCGAGCTTGAGCTCATTCGCCCTTTTACAAAACCTTGCCCAGATTGCCGCATGCTTGAATTTAAACTCCTCAAAACAGACCCCAACAGCCACGCGCGAAGAGGTCAGCTCACACTCAACCATGGTGTGATTCAAACCCCCATCTTCATGCCAGTGGGCACCTACGGCACCGTGAAAGGCGTGATGCCGCGAAGCCTTGAAGAAATGGGCGCGCAAATTATTTTGGGCAATACCTTTCACTTGTGGATGCGCCCAGGCCTTGACATCATGAAAAGCTTTGGCGGCTTGCATGGCTTTGAAAAATGGCAGAAGCCCATCCTGACCGACTCGGGTGGTTTTCAGGTTTGGTCTTTGGGAGCGATGCGCAAAATCACCGAGGAAGGCGTGCATTTTTCTTCGCCCGTGAATGGCGACAAGCTCTTCATGTCGCCCGAAGTGAGCATGCATATTCAAACCATTTTGAATTCAGACATTGTGATGCAGTTGGATGAGTGCACGCCTTATGAAACCAAAGGCCATCTCACCACCGAAGCTGAAGCTCGCAAATCGATGGAGATGAGCTTGCGTTGGGCCACACGCAGCCAAAACGAGTTTGCACGCCTGGAAAATCCCAATGCTTTGTTTGGCATTGTGCAAGGCGGCATGTTTGAAAACTTGCGCCAAGAGTCGCTCGACCAGTTGGTTGAGATGAATTTCCCGGGCTATGCCGTTGGCGGTGTGAGCGTGGGTGAGCCCAAAGAGCAGATGCTGCAAATCATGACCCACACGCCGCACCGTTTGCCTGACCACAAGCCGCGCTATTTGATGGGCGTGGGCACCCCCGAAGATTTGGTGGAAGGCGTGGCGCAAGGTGTCGACATGTTTGACTGTGTCATGCCCACTCGCAATGCGCGCAATGGCACGGTGTTCACACGCTTTGGTGATTTGAAGCTGCGCAATGCTCGCCACAAATCGGACCCACAACCCTTGGACACCACGTGCACCTGCTACGCCTGTGCTGGCACGTCAAACGTGTCTTGGGACGATGGCGGCCGAGAAGGATTTAGCCGCGCCTATTTGCATCACCTCGATCGCTGCGGCGAGATGCTCGGCCCAATGCTCACCACCATCCACAATTTGCACTATTACTTGCGCCTCATGCAAGAAGTGCGAACGGCATTAGAAACCGATACGTTCTCGGCCTTTCAGGTGCAGTTCAAACAGGCACGTGCGCGCGGCGTTTGAGCAGCGCGCAGGCGCGAACTCAAGCCACCTCTTCGGGCGTGGTGAAGACCGTCAACACACCGGTGTAGCCATACAAGTGGTGATGGGCAATTTCGCCGCTGGCAAAAAAGCCCACCAAAGGCACATCGCCCAGGGCATGTCGAATCCACTGAAGCTCAGCACTGGGGCCACCAAAGTGCGGGCCGCCTCGCCCAGAGCAACTGACGTACACAGCACCCGCAATGCGCCGCGCAAGGTGCGGCGCTGCTTCGGCTTCACTGGCGGCCAAGGCATTGGCCATTTCCAGGCTCAAAGTTTCGGGCTCTAGCTCTTCTCGAATCTCTGAACAAATGCGCCGAAGATCAGACTTGGCGGCTTGCAAACTCATCTGACAAAAAGCCAATTTTTGCCCCACCGCCAAATGGTCGGCAATGGCCACACCTTTTCGCGCAGGGTCTAGGCCGATGATGTGCCGCACGCGAACATCGGCACCCAAACTGCCCGTTCGGCCAACCCCTTGCTGACCTTGCGACGTGATACCAACCAGGGTTGACCTGACCGCTTTGAGTGCCGTTTGGGGTTCTGAGAGTGACACTTTCAAGTCGGCCATGAGCACATCCAATGCGGGCAAACCATCGAGTTGGTAAACCACATGGCCTTGCGCTTCTGTGATCTCGCGCTCTTTGCCAATGGGTGCACAACCCTGCGTCACGCGCGACAAAATTTGAACCTCTGGCGCCCACGCGACGCCGCTTAAGCCACCTGAGAAAACGCCTTTCTGAGCAGGCTCTGAGTCGTGCCATGCAAACTGCACAGCCTGCTTACGGCTGGCAGTGAGGCCGCCAAACAAATACCCCTTATGTGTTCGGCTTGCCATTTCTGCAATGAGTTCTGCCAGATCGGGGGTTTGTGGATCGGCATGCACGAGCGCGCTGGCCGCTTGAAAGCTGGGTGGCAAGGGCTGAGCGCCCGAAAAAACACGGTATTGATTGGCAGGCAAATCGCACAACATCAGAGCCATGCCCGGTTCGTCAAAATACTCTGCGTTGTTGGCGGCCACCCCTACACCCACCGTGCCGGCCCAATCTTTCACCATGGGCAATTCTTGTTGAAGGTGCGCCAGAATAGCTTCGGCGTCATTGGCGTAGTAGTCGGTGATGTACAGCAGACCTAAACGCGGATGGGTCGCGTGGCCGGGCAAGGTCATTTGGGCACGCAGCTGGGCAACCACCAAGCCTGCTGCCATGGGCCACTGCGGGTGCGTAGCATGTCCGAAGGGAAACAAATTCATGGGGCTGGTTTTTTGGCGCGCGGCGCACGCGGCTTGCTGGCTTTGGCAGATGCTGCCGCTTTCTTTGCTGTTGTTTTTGACCTTGTTTTAGCTCTTGTTTTGCCAGGCTTAGCGACCTCTTTCATAGCTTTGGCCGCCACGTCTTTCACAGCCGCCGCCGCAATGTTTTGAAACTGTTGGGTGAGCGATCCCCACCACTGCATGGGGTCGACAGCAGGGCCTTTTGCAGCTTCTTGTTGGGGCTCGGCTGCCTTGGCCTCAGGCTGGGAGTCTGGCTGGAGGTCTGGCATTTTGGCGGTGAATGCTTTGGCCATTTCAGCCATGTTGACATTCATGCCTTGCAAGGTCGACAAGGTCATTTTTTGCACTTCCAAAGCCTGAATGGTGGCCTTGAGCGCATTGGTGTTTTGCTCCAGCCAAAACTGAACCGTTTTGAGTTCTTGAATGCGCTTGTCGAGCTCTTCGACGTTCAAGGTGGGCGCCACCCAACTGGCCATGTTGGGCATGCCCTGTGGCGAGCCTTTGGCGCCAGGATTGGCGGCTTGTCCCAAGTTTTGCAAGAAGTCAAAACCAGGCACGAATTTTCCAAATCCGAAAGCTGAGGTATCGCTCATGGGGGCTCCTAGAGGTGTGTGAGGCTCAAGCTTAACGCATACCGTGAACAAAGCCAGTGCAAGCGCGGCGGGGCGTCAACTGCGCGACCCACCAAGGCTCAATCAAAAGTTAAGCTCTGGCTTTATTTCAATACCTCTACAGGAAGACCCAACATGCTCACACTCTGCGGCTTTGGCGCCAGCAACTATCACAACAAAGTCAAATTGGTGTTGCTGGAAAAGGGCGTTGCCTTTGAAGAAGAATTGGTCTGGGTGGGGCAGACCGATCCAGACGCTAGCCCCTTAGGCAAAGTGCCTTATTTGAAAACAACTCAAGGCGCCATGTGCGAATCAGCTGTCATGGTGGAATACATTGAGCAGCAATACCCTGAGCATCCCTTGCTACCCAAAGATGCCTTCCAAGCTGCCAAGGTGCGTGAACTTGTCGTTTTTTTAGATTTGCATCTGGAGTTGGTGGCACGAAACCTCTACCCCGAGGCCTTCTTTGGTGGCAAGGTCAGTGATGCGGTCAAGGAAAAGGTGGGCGCTCAATTAGAGAAGAATGTGGCAGCATTTGCCAAGCTTGCGCAATTCAAACCCTTCATTGCCGGCACTGAAATGAGCATCGCCGACTGCACCGCAGCCGTTCATTTGCCATTGATCACAGCTGTCAGCAAAACCATGTATGGCCGAGATTTTCTGGCCGACTTGCCCGTGAAGGACTACATGAAGATGTGGTCAGAGCGACCCAGCATGCAAAAAGTGCAAGCTGATCGAAGAGCCAACAATGAACTCTTCTTGGCACGCATGACAAGCAAGGCTTAAAACTGGGGTGGGCGGCGCTCTCGGAGGCTGGCCAAACCCTCTTGCACATCCGGCCCTGCAAAGCCCATGAACTCCAAGGCCAAAGAAGCATCAAAGCTGGGGCCGGCTTGGCGCAGCCAATTGTTCAACGCATACTTGGTCCAGCGAATGGCTGTTTGGCTGCCATTGGCCAAGCGATCGGCCACCTCATAGGCCTTAGGTAAGAGCTGGTCTTCTTCAACTGCCAATGACACCAAACCAATTCGCTCAGCCTCTTCGCCACTCACAGGCTCACACAACAACAAGTAGTACTTGGCTTTGGCCATGCCACAAAGCAATGGCCAAATGATGGCCGCATGGTCGCCCGCTGCAACGCCCAAGCGGGTGTGACCGTCCACAATTTTGGCGGTCTTGCTGGCAATGGAAATGTCTGCCAACATGCCCGCCACCAAACCAGCGCCCACGGCCGGTCCGTGCATGGCACTCACGATGGGTTTGTCGCAGTTGATCACGTTGTAGACCAGGTCGCGGGCTTCTTTCCAAACCCTGCTGCGAATCTCGAAATCGCGCGCCATGTCTTCCACCAACGCCAAGTCGCCACCGCCCGAAAAGCCCAAGCCCTCACCCCGCAGCACCGCCGCGCGCACGCTGTCATCGCGCGACACATCGCGCCAAATTTCGGCCAACTCCCAGTGCCCTGCGTGCCCAGCTGTGGGCAGCTTGCCATTGCCGCCAGGGCCGCCGGCTTTCATCTGAATGTCGAGCACCGTTTGATTGGCACCCCGGCGCGTGATTTGCAATGTTTGGTAGCGACTGTAGTCAATGACTTGGCTCATGAAGGTCTCCAGAAAAAGGAGTCAAGCTTTGTCGAAGGGCGCAATTTTCTGGTCAATGGCGCCAAACACACTTTGCCCATCTTTGCCCTTCATTTCAATGCGAATGCTGTCGCCGAATTTCATGAAGTCGGTGCTGGGTTTGCCATCCAAAATGGTTTCAATGGCGCGCTTTTCCGCAATGCAGCTGTAACCTTTGGGCCACTCAGGCTTGCCATTGACGTCGACGCTTTTGTTGCTGACCGTGCCACTGCCCACAATGGAGCCCGCGCGCACGTTGCGCGTTTTGCCCATGTGCGCAATGAGTTGACCAAAGTGGAAGGTCATTTCAGGACCCGCCTCACACATGCCCACCTTGCGGCCGTTCCAAGTTGACTGCATGGTCAGGTGCACACGGCCATGATCCCAGGCATCGCCCAGTTCATCCACGGTGACCGCCACAGGGCTGAAAGCAGTTGCAGGTTTGCTTTGGAAAAAGCCAAAACCTTTGCCCAGTTCGTTGGCTATTAAGTGCCGCAAACTCACGTCGTTGGCAAGCATCACCAAACGGATACCGTCTAAGGCATTTTCGGGAGAGACACCCATGGGCACATCGCCAGTGATCACGGCAATCTCGGCTTCAAAGTCAATGCCAAAGGCTTCATCGCGGCAAAGCACAGGGTCGCAAGGCCCCATGAAATCATCGCTGCCGCCCTGGTACATGAGGGGATCGGTGTAAAAACTGTGCGGCACTTCAGAGCTGCGCGCTGCCCGCACCAACTCCACATGGTTCAAATAAGCAGAGCCATCAGCCCACTGGTAGGCTCTGGGCAAAGGGGCCATGCATTGTTGGGGATCAAAGGGAAAGGCATGACGGGCTTTGCCACTGTTCAGTGTTTGGTACAGATCTTCAAGTTGGGGCGACAAAAAGTTCCAGTCGTCTAGCACTTGCTGCATGCGCAAGGCAATGCCAGTCGCATAATGTGCTGTGCTCAAGTCCCGCGAGACCACAATCAATTGACCGTCACGTGATCCGTCTTTGTATGTCGCTAATTTCATGGAGGTACCTCAAAATGGAATCTCAAAAATGTTTCAAGCTGAATGCAATTGATTCAATGCGTGTCTTCAGTTTAACCAATCTCCACTGCCCTGACATCGTCTAACGCTCTGACATGCACCCTTCTCGTCCTTTGACCCAAAACATCGGCCAGCAGCGCTATAGGGCCTTGGCCATGTTGGGTGCATTGGTATTGGGGGTTCATCTTTGGCTGCTCTGGGCACCAAACATCGGCATTTGGAAAATTCAGGCAGATCCGCAAAAGCTGGGTCCTTTGCAAACCCGCTTGGTGCCGACCCCTTTTCCCGCCGAGCCAAGACCGCAAGCTCAGCCGCCAGCACAGCCAAAGCCGAAGCCAAGGCCACAGCAAGCCTCGATGTCGCCCAACGCACTGTCGCCCGCAAGCATCACGGCCATGCCCTCCGAAGCATTGCCTGCAGCAGAGCCAACCCCAGTGCCAAACATTGAACTTGCTGTCCCTTCAGCGCCTGCCCAAGCAGAACCAGTACCAGTACCATTACCAGAAACACCATCGATGGCCGCTGAAACATCTTTGCCCACGGCCCAGGCAACGCCGCCTGTGTCCAATGCACTCACGGCCAAGACGGGCGATTTCCCCCCCAATATCCAAATCAATTACAAACTGGTGGGGCAAGAGCGCGGTTTTCTTTACCACGCGTCAGGCTCCCTCAAATGGCAGGTCCAAGTTGCCAATGACAAAGGTACGCCAAGGGCCTATGAGGCAGAGCTTCAGGTCAGGGCATTTTTAGTGGGCAACCGTGTTTGGCGAAGTACAGGTTCGCTGACCGACAAGGGTTTGGCGCCGCTTCGATTCGCCGACCGCTGGCGGGGTGAACGCGCAGCCCATTTTGAAACCGAGAACCAAAAAATCAGTTTCAGTGGCAACATGCCCAGTGCCAATTTAGAAGCAGGCGCACAGGATCAAGTGAGCTTGCTCATTCAAATGGCGGCGGCAGTGACTGCAAACAATTACCAGCCAGGCTCACAGCTCATCGTGCAAACTGCCACCGCCCGAGATGCGGTGAACTGGACGCTCACGTTCAAGTCAATTGAAGGGGTGGCCCTAGATGGCAAACAACTTGAAACCCAGCGTTGGGTTTGCTTGCCCAGAGGCAAATACGACAGTCAAATTGAACTCTGGCTTTCACCAGCGCATGGTGGCCTGCCTTTGCGAATCAAGATCAGCCAAGTCAATGGCAACTTCATTGACATGGAAATGCGCAACACTGAAAAGCTACCCGCATTGCCCTCTTGAAAAAATTTACAACAACCCTATCTAAATGAGACAGACTTCAGTCAGAATGTCACTATGAACTTGTTGTACGAATCCGAATCTTTTGCCGTCATGCATGTGTTGGCCAACGACACCGGCGAGGCTGCACCTCTCTCAAAGCCCCCCACGCTAGAGCGACACGGCTTTGAAATCGTCGACAAACGCTCGGGCAAAGAGGTTTACCTCGATGGCTCGTGGGCAGAGATGTTTCAAATGCACATCCAGGCCTGGCAACAAAACACCCCTACGCAAGAAGAGGTAGAAGACACCCTTGAGCGTTATACAGGCTTGGCACAGCAGCCTGTTGTTGTTCACTAGTTGTTGTTCACTGGTTGTCTTTAACTAGTTGCCACTCAATTAGCTTGCGCCATCAATCGGGCACTGCCACCCTGCGGTAAAGCGGCCCCACAATCAGCAGCACTGCCATCAAACGGCAAACTTGAAAAGCCGTTACCACGGGCGCGCCCAGTTCCAGCACTTTGGCCGTGATGGCCATCTCGGCAATGCCACCCGGCGAAGTTCCCAAAATCAAGGTGGCCGGATGCAAACCGGTACCCAAGGCCAAGACCCAACCAAAGGCCACCGAGGCCAGCATCATGGCAACAGTACCGATGGCCACAGACGACAGCCATTGCGGCGCTGTGCGAATGAACTCTTTCTTAAAACGCACGCCCAAACTGATGCCAATGAAAAGTTGTGCCATGTTGGACATTTCGGGTGGAATGGCCGTCCACTGAATGCCGGCCAAGGTCAGCCCCATGGACGCCAACAAAGGGCCCATGAACCAAGGGTTGTTGCGCTTGATGAGCACCATCATGAGTGCACCCACCAAAGTGGCCAGCCCCAAATAAAAAATGCCTGGCCATTGCAAAATTCTGGGCCCAGGCAGCAAGCTGGAATTCACATTCAAGCCAAAGTGCGATTGAAACCATTGCATGGCAAAGGGCAAACAAATGACCACCATCACAAGGCGCAAGCTGTGCGAGGCGGCCACCAAGTCTGACCTGGCATGGTGACGGTCGGCCATCATGGTCATCTCCGAAGCACCGCCAATGGCGCCTGCGAAATACGAAGTGGCACGCATGTCTTTGGCGGAAAGCTCTGGCAGCAAAGGAGCATTGCGCCACTGAAGCCATAGCCCAAAACCAAAGCCCAAGGCCAGGGCCCAAACAACGCCGAGCAAAATGGCCCACCACAAACTCAGCACCAGCTGCCCCACTTCGGCCGTGAAATACAAACCCAAAGCGGCACCAATGACCCATTGCCCCACATTGCGCAAATAGCCAGAGCTTTTGGTGGGCACACCCGACACCGACAAACAAGCCGTGGCCAACAAAGGGCCTAGCATCCAAGGAATGGGCGTGTGAAGCCACTCACACAGCAGCGCCGCCGCTGTGGCCACCAGCAGGGTCAATGACAATTGAAAAAAGTAAGGCAACGCGCGCAAAAAACTCAGGCGTGTTTTCGAATGCTGTCTGCCAGGGTGTTGACCATCTGATCAATTTGCTCTTTTTCCACAATGTAGGGTGGGCACAAGACCAAATTTTCTCCGGCCGAACGCACCAACACGCCCTTGTGAAAGCAATCTAAAAAGATGTCGTAGGCACGTTTTCCGGGGGCTCCTGGGATGGAGGCGAGTTCAACCGCTCCGGCCAACCCCAAGCTGCGAATGCCAATGACATTGGGCAAACCCTTGAAGGCGCTGTGCATGGCATCGCCCAACACCGGGCCCATCGCACCAGCACGGGCAAACAGCTTTTCTTCTTTGAGCAATTTCAAAGTGGCAATGGCCGCTGCGCAAGACACCGGGTGGCCTGAGTAGGTATAGCCATGAAAAAATTCCACCGCATAGTCGGGGGCGCCAGCGTTCATCATGGCGTCGTAAATGAAGTCACGGCAAACCACGCCGCCCAAAGGAATCACGCCATTGGTGACGCACTTGGCAAAGTTGAGCATGTCGGGCACCACACCATAGTAGTCGGCGCCAAAGTTGGTCCCCATGCGGCCAAAGCCTGTAATGACCTCGTCAAAAATGAGCAAGATGCCGTGCTTGTCACAAATTTCACGCAGCCGCTTCAGGTAGCCCTTGGGCGGCAAATACCATCCCGCAGATCCGGCCACAGGCTCGACAATGATGGCCGCCACATTGCTGGGGTCGTGCAGGGCCAAGATACGGCCTTCCAGTTCTAACAGGGGGTCTTCCTGCCAAACGGGCTCTTGGTTGTGGATGTAAGCATGGTTCACAGGGTCGTGAATGAAGCGCATGTGGTCGACACGCGGCAGCAGCTGCGCGCCATACACCTTGCGGTTGGCAGGCAAGCCGCCCACGCTCATGCCCCCAAAGTTGACCCCGTGATAGCCTTTTTCTCGGCCAATGAACACATGGCGATGGCCTTCACCCCTTGCGCGGTGGTAAGCCAATGCCACCTTCAAAGACGTGTCAGCTGCCTCAGAGCCAGAATTGCAAAACAACACTTTGTTGAGATCGCCGGGGCATAAATCGGCAATCATCTGGGCCGCTTCAAAAGCTTGGTCGTTGCTGACTTGGAAGGCCGTGGCGTAATCGAGGGTGTCGAGTTGCTTTTTAATGGCTTGGGCAATGGGTTGACGGTTATGGCCAGCGCCCACACACCACAGACTGGAGATCCCATCGACCACTTTTCGGCCATCGTGGGTGGTGAAGTGGATGCCGTCAGCCGCCACAAAAACACGCGGATCTTGCTTGAAATGCCGGTTGGCCGTGAATGGCAACCATTGGTGGTCCATGTTGATTTGAAAGGCGCCGGGTGCGCGCGGAGTATCCTGAGAAGACATGTGATCGCCTCGCTTCAAATAAAGTGCCAAAAGCCTGAAAAAAACAGTGTAACCCCGCCAAAGTCTCCGTTTCGGCAAAAAGGTCTGGTCCCTGCGACAATGTCGCTTATGAATCACGCATTTATTCTCACGCTATCCTGCCCCGACAGAACGGGCATCGTGCACGCCGTTTCGGGCTTTTTGCTAGAGCGCGGCGGCAACATTGAAGAGGCCGCCCAGTACAACGACCACGACACCGGCCTGTTTTTCATGCGCATGCAGTTTGCCTGCGACCAGGTGAGCGAGGCCGATTTGCGCAGCCAATTGGCCAGTTTTGCCGTCCCCTTCCAAATGACCTGGAACTTGCACAACACCCAAAAGCCCATGCCTGCGGTTATTTTGGTCAGCAAAGAAGGCCATTGTTTGAACGATTTGCTGTTTCGCTGGAAAAGCGGCTTGCTGCCCATCGACATTCGCGCCATTGTGAGCAACCACCGCGAGTTCTACCAGCTGGCGGCCAGCTACAACGTGCCCTTTCACCACATTCCCGTCTCAGCGGCCAACAAAGCCGAGGCCGAAGCCAAGCAGTACGAGATCATTCAGTCTGAAGGCGCCGAGTTGGTGGTGTTGGCGCGTTACATGCAAATTTTGTCGGACGACTTGTGCCGCAAGTTGTCGGGCCGCGCCATCAACATTCACCACTCTTTCCTGCCCAGCTTCAAGGGCGCCAAGCCTTATTACCAAGCGCACGATCGGGGCGTCAAATTGATCGGCGCCACGGCGCACTATGTCACCGCAGACCTTGACGAAGGCCCCATCATTGAACAAGATGTGGCCCGTGTAGATCACTCTAAAACCGTTGAAGACCTCACCACCCAAGGGCGTGATACCGAAAGTCAGGTGTTGGCACGTGCCGTGAAGTGGCACAGCGAACACCGCGTGCTCTTGAACGGCCACAAAACTGTGATCTTCAAATAAATTTGATTTGTCTTTTGCAAAGATTGCCATGAACGCACTCACCAACTTCGAAGCGCTGTCGCGCGCCGATCGTCAAGCGCAAGTGGTGCACGCCTTAAGCGCCGTGCTGCCTGCACACACTTTGCTGTACACCCTCGAGGACACCGTGCCTTATGAGTGCGATGGCCTCACGGCCTACCGCGAGCGCCCCTTGGTAGTGGCTTTGCCCGAAACAGAAAGCCAAGTGCAAGCCGTTTTGAAAACTTGCCATGCCTTAGGCGTGCCAGTGGTGGCACGTGGCGCTGGCACCGGTTTGTCGGGAGGCGCCATGCCGCACAAATTGGGCGTCACTTTGTCGATGGCCAAGTTCAATCAAATTGTCAAAGTCGATGCGCATTCCAGAACAGCGGTGGTGCAATGCGGTGTGCGCAACTTGGCTATTTCGGAAGCCGCATCGCCGCATGGTTTGTACTACGCACCCGACCCCTCCAGCCAAATTGCATGCACCATTGGCGGCAACGTGGCAGAAAATTCAGGCGGCGTGCACTGCCTCAAATACGGCCTCACCTTGCACAATGTGCTGAAGGTCAAGGGCTTCACCATTGAGGGCGATGCCATCACCTTTGGCAGCGATGCACTAGACACTTCAGGTTTTGATTTGCTGTCGGTATTGGTCGGCAGCGAAGGCATGCTGGCCATCACCACCGAGGTGACCGTCAAGCTGGTGCCCAAACCACAACTGGCACGATGCATCATGGCCAGCTTTGACGACATTCGCAAAGCAGGCGACGCTGTGGCAGCGGTCATTGCTGCCGGCATCATTCCCGCGGGACTTGAGATGATGGACAAGCCCATGACCGCTGCGGTGGAGGATTTTGTGCACGCGGGCTATGACCTCAATGCTGCGGCTATTTTGTTGTGCGAAAGCGATGGCACGCCCGAAGAGGTTGAAGAAGAGATTGACCGCATGAGCGATGTGCTGCGCGGCTGCGGCGCCACGGCCATTGCCGTGAGCAAAGACGAAGCCGAGCGCTTGCGTTTTTGGAGCGGCCGCAAGAATGCATTCCCGGCTTCTGGCCGCATCAGCCCCGACTACATGTGCATGGATTCCACCATCCCGCGCAAACGCTTGGCCGATATTTTGCTGGCCATTGCCGAGATGGAAAAGAAATACCAACTGCGCTGTGCCAATGTGTTTCATGCCGGCGATGGCAACTTGCATCCGCTCATTTTGTTTGATGCCAACGACCCAGATCAGCTGCACCGCTGTGAATTGTTTGGCGCTGACATTTTGGAAACCAGTGTGGCCATGGGCGGCACAGTCACGGGTGAGCATGGTGTGGGCATTGAAAAGCTCAACAGCATGTGTGTGCAGTTTTCAGCGGAAGAAAATGCGCAGATGTTTGCGTTGAAAAAAGCCTTTGACCCGATGGGCTTGCTCAATCCAGGCAAGGTCATTCCAACCCTCAACCGCTGCGCTGAATACGGCAAGATGTTGGTTCGGGGTGGGCAAATATCGCACCCCGATCTGCCGCGGTTTTAAAGTCGCGGTTTTAAAGGCGCGAGCCAAAAATGGCCGTGCCAACTCGCACACACGTACTGCCTTCCGCAATGGCCGCTTCCAAATCGGCGGTCATGCCCATCGACAGGGTGTCCAACTTCAAGCCTGCCGCATTCAAGCTGTCAAAAAGTTCTTTGGCTTGGCGGTGCACGGCACGCGCCGCCGCTTCGGTTTCTGCGGGTTCTGGAATGGTCATGAGGCCGCGCAAGTGCAGGTGCGGCAACTTGGCAACAGCCTCTGCCAAAGCCAAGAGATCTTGCGGTGCAACACCCGATTTGTTCAAGCCGCCATCGACATTGACTTGCAAACAGACCTGCAGCGCTGGTAGATGCGCTGGCCGTTGCGCAGACAAACGCTCGGCAATTTTCAAACGATCAATGCTGTGCACCCAGTCAA
>Ga0214921_10007106_pt1 | contig 15035 bp, 15 predicted proteins | sample LL1505_MetaG_FD_177992 | JGI IMG/M metagenome (GOLD analysis project Ga0214921, IMG submission 177992) | Freshwater microbial communities from Lake Lanier, Atlanta, Georgia, United States - LL-1505 | ecosystem: Environmental > Aquatic > Freshwater > Lake | place: USA: Georgia | collected... | reverse complement strand
TCACCCAACACAAATCTTCCGTGGCCTTGGGTCTTATGAAATCGATCAAACACGCCTTGGACCCCCACAACCTCATGAATCCTGGCCGCGTTTTGGAAATTTAAGTTGACGCCTTGAGCTCTCGGTACGGCAAGCGCAGGGCTCAGTTTTTCATGTAAGTGTTGATGGCATAGAGCATCGTTTCAGGGACTTCCTTGAACATCAACCCCACAGTAAAGCCCATGCGCGTGCGGCTGAAGGTGCAATGGGTGACGGTGCCCGCAGCAGCCACATTGAAAAACGTGCCATCGGGCTGTGGCAACTTAAAAAACACATTGCACAGCGTGTGAACCGGTAAATTCACCTCTGTAATCACACCGACGCCGCCAGCGTTGATGTCAAAGGTGCGAATTTCCAGCGGGGGCTTGCCCTGCAATGCCATACGCGCCCGCACGCTTAAAGGCTTGCGCTCTTTACGGCGGCGATCCGTCTCAGACGGAATTGAAAACGGCGTCGCTTCTTCATCAGGAACTAAAGGTTGTGGATCTTGGTCGACCATGTTGTCAAATGTAATTCATCCCCAGCATGACCTTAAGATTACACATCAGACATCACGCCTCAGGCATTGAACTCCAGACCAAGACTTATGACACCCGCCACCAGCTCCAACAGCGTCATTCCGACCCCTTACGAAGACTTTATGCGGCATGTCTTCATCCATGGCATCCAAAAAACCGACCGCACCGGCACCGGAACGCGCAGCGTGTTTGGCTATCAAATGCGTTTTGACTTGACCCAAGGGTTTCCGCTGGTTACCACCAAAAAAGTGCACCTCAAGTCCATCATTTATGAACTGCTTTGGTTCCTCAAGGGTTCTAGCGATAACCACTGGCTCAAAGAGCGCGGTGTGAGCATTTGGGACGAATGGGCACGCCCCGACGGCGATTTGGGTCCTGTGTACGGCGTTCAGTGGCGCAGCTGGCCGGCCCCCACCCCGGAAAATCCACAAGCGCATATTGACCAGATCAGCCAGGTGATCCACACCCTAAAAACCAACCCTGACTCACGCCGCATCATTGTGAGCGCCTGGAATGTGGCCGACTTGAACAAAATGGCGCTCATGCCATGCCATGCGTTTTTTCAGTTTTACGTGGCGCCCAGCAACACCACTGGCAGCAAAGGCCGACTGAGCTGCCAGCTCTACCAACGCAGCGCTGACATCTTTTTAGGTGTGCCCTTCAACATAGCCAGCTACGCCTTGCTCACTCACATGGTGGCTCAGCAATGCAACTTGGAGGTGGGCGACTTTGTGTGGACCGGTGGCGATTGCCACATTTACAGCAACCATACCGAGCAAGTGGAGTTGCAGCTCAGCCGCAGCCCCTACCCTGCGCCCAGCTTACATATCCGGCGTCAGCCCGAATCAATTTTTGACTATGAATTTGAGGACTTTGAAGTCCTGAACTACCAATGCCATCCGGCCATTAAAGCGGCAGTGGCGGTGTAATGACCGAGCTGCACCTCATCTGGGCCAGTGCCCGGAACGGCGTCATAGGCAAAGACCACACCATGCCTTGGCACTTGCCTGAAGACTTGGCGCACTTCAAAAGCACCACGCTTGGCAGCCCCGTCATCATGGGCCGTAAAACCTGGGATTCTTTGCCCGAAAAATTTCGCCCCCTAGCAGGCAGACTCAACGTGGTCATGACCCGACAAACCCAGTGGTCTGCGGGCGTGAGTTCTGAATCTCTGGTAGTAGTGCACACCCTAGAAGACGCTGTAACAGCGTGCGCGCCCGCACCACTGGCTTGGGTGATGGGCGGGGCTGAGCTTTATGCCCAAGCCTTGCCTCTAGCGACTTTCGCAGTTATTACTGAAATTGAGGCTGAATTTGAGGGTGATGCTTTTGCGCCGCCTCTGGGCACCGAGTGGCAAGAGGTGTCCAGGCAAAGGCACACCTCACGTACGGGATTGAACTTCAGTTTCGTCAAGTACACCAAGTTGATGTAACTTCACAGCGCACACAACACACCCCATTTTTTATTTTGATCATTTAAAAGGAGCAATCCCCATGTCTGGAGGCGGATTTCACGTACACGGCCCACACGACCACGAACTTGAGCATGCCCAACAAGGGCACAGCGGTCATGGAGAAGTCAACAGCAGCACCAACAAAATAGCCATGTTCACCGCCATCATTGCCACTGTTGGTGCTATTTTTGCCTACATGGGTGGTGCTACACAGGCCGATGCAATTTTGTACAAAAACAATGCGGCCCTGCAAAAAACAGCAGCTTCTAACCAATGGAACTACTTTCAGGCCAAAAGCACCAAACAGTCTTTGGCCGAGGTTTCCCGCGACTTAGCACCCAAAGAAGAAGACAAAGCCAAATACCAAGCCAAAATTGACCGTTACGAAAAAGAAAAAGCTGAAATCAAACTCGACGCTGAAAAGCATGAGGCCCAAGCCACCGAATGGGACCACAAAAGCGATGAACAAATGCACCAGCACCACCGCTGGGCACAAGCCACAACCGTGCTTCAGGTGGCCATAGCCTTGGCCGCCATTGCCTTGCTCACTAAACGCAAGTGGTTGGAATACGCCATGTACTTGGCTGGTGCTTCAGGCATGGTGGTTGGCATTTTGGCGGCTCTGCACATTTAAATGATCATTTAAGCCCACCCTTAATGAAGATTTAAGTTTTGAAACTCGCCACTTGGAACGTTAACTCTCTAACCGTGCGACTGCCACAGGTCTTGGATTGGTTGACTCAGCAGCCCGTGGATGTGCTCGCCCTCCAGGAGCTCAAATGCACGGATGACAAGTTTCCATTCGAGGCATTTCAGGCAGCAGGCTATGAAAGTGCCTGCTTTGGCCAAAAAACCTATAACGGCGTGGCAATCTTGTCCCGAACACCGTTGAAACAGGTGGTTCGAAACATTCCCGGGTTTGCTGATGACATGGCCCGCGTCATCAGCGCAGAAGTCAATGGCATTCAGGTGGTGGGGGCGTATTTTCCCAACGGGCAAGCGCCCGATTCAGACAAGTTTGTCTACAAAATGCGCTGGCTGGAGGCTTTGCACCATTGGGTTCAGGCCGAGTTGGTGCGCAACCCTAAACTGGTTCTCATGGGGGACTACAACATCACCTTTGACGATGCCGACGTGTGGGATCCTGAGGGTCTGCGCGGCTCCATACATTGCACGGACGAAGAGCGTGCGCACCTAAACCAGCTCATTCAATTGGGCATGCACGATGCCATGCGCCTGTTTGACCAACCCGACAAAAACTACACCTGGTGGGACTACCGCAATTTTGCGTTCAGACGCAACCAAGGTATGCGCATTGACCATATATTGATCAGCGAAGCCTTAAAAGAACATGCTTCAGCTTGCCAAGTCGACAAAGTACCCCGAAAAAACGAGCGCCCCAGCGACCACGCACCTGTGATCTTGACCCTTGCGGCCTAAGCCACCGCCTATTCCAGCCCCAGCTCCTGAATTTTGCGGGTGATGGTGTTGCGGCCAATGCCAAGGCGCAGGGCTGCATCTATGCGCCGGCCACGGGTTTGGGACATGGCCGCCAAAATGAGTTGGGTTTCGAATTTACGGGTCAACACATCCCAAACATCATCACGGCCTGCCTTGAGTAAAGTCAAGGCTTCAGCCCCAAGGCCCGTCTGCCAATCACTTGATTCCCCCGCATAAGGTAAACCTGGCACTGATAAAGAAGGCCTTGATGAAGGCGTCTCTGGTGGGGCTATTGAAGTTACGGACGCTATGGAAGTTATTGGCGGAGCTGGTACAACCCCTCCAGCCAAAGGCTGCAGCACTTCGGGCGGCAGGTCTTTGGATTCAATCACCTGAGCTGGAGCCATCACCGTGAGCCAATGACAAATGTTTTCCAGCTGACGCACATTGCCCGGAAACTCAAACGCTGTAAGCAGCTGCAAAGCGGGCTCTGAAATGCGCTTGGGCTCAACGCCAAGCTGCCTCGCACTCTGCTGCAAAAAGTAACGTGTCAACATGGACACGTCTTCTTGCCGCTCGCGCAATGCAGGCAAGCGCAGTCGAATCACATTCAGGCGATGGAACAAGTCTTCGCGAAACACTCCTTCTTTAACCCGCTGCTCCAAGTTTTGGTGGGTAGCCGCTATGACCCGTGCATTGGTTTTAACAGCGCTGTGTCCACCGACCCGGTAAAAATGCCCGTCTGACAAGACGCGCAGCAAGCGGGTTTGCAAGTCAAACGGCATGTCGCCGATTTCGTCCAGGAACAGAGTCCCACCATCGGCTTGCTCAAAACGGCCTCGCCGCATGGTTTGTGCGCCCGTAAACGCACCGCGTTCGTGGCCAAACAGTTCCGACTCCAGCAAGTCCTTGGGAATAGCCGCGGTATTGATCGCTACAAAAGGCCCGGATGCTCGGGGAGAATGCTTGTGCAACGCCCGTGCCACCAGTTCTTTACCGGAACCGGATTCACCGGTGATCAACACGGTGACATTGCTTTGGCTCAAGCGCCCAATGGCCCTGAACACGTCTTGCATGGCCGGAGCCTGACCCAACATTTCGGGCGTGGTGTCCTGAGTCTCCAAAGCCACTTCTTCACGCTGGCTTTCGCTGACCGCACGGCGAATAAGCTCCACCGCTTTGGGCAAGTCAAAGGGCTTAGGCAGGTATTCAAAAGCACCGCCTTGAAAGGCGGACACCGCGCTGTCCAAGTCTGAAAACGCCGTCATGATGATGACGGGCAGGCCAGGGTAGCGCGCCTTGACTCTTTCGAGCAACTGCAAGCCTGAGCCCCCAGACATACGAATGTCGCTCACCAGCACTTGGGGTGGACATGGTTCCGCATCCAGCGCGGCTAGGACTTCTTTAGGGTTGGTGAAGCTGCGGGTGGGCAGTTGTTCGCGCAACAAGGCTTTTTCCAGCACAAACCGGATGGACTGGTCATCATCTACGATCCAAATCGGCTTCATTCCTTACCCCAGTTGTCGCCGCCAGTCAGCTTAGGGCAGCGGAATCAAAATTTTGAAATCTGTTTTACCGGGCTCGCTGTCGCACTCAATCAAGCCTTGATGCTGCTGCACAAAGGTCTGGGCCAACGTCAGCCCCAAGCCAGACCCCCCTTCGCGGCCAGACACCAGCGGAAAGAAGATACGCTCCTTGATCGAGTCCGGCACACCGGGCCCATTGTCGATCACATGCAATTCCAGTGCCAGTTTGTAACGCTGTTTGCCAATGGTGACTTGACGGGCAATTCGGGTCTGCAGGGTCAACAAGGCATCTCCATCGCTGATACGTGGCGCCAAGGCCGAAGAAGCATTGTGGGCAATATTGAGCACGGCCTGAATCAATTGCTCGCGATCGCCCCGAAACTCCGGAATGGAGGTGTCGTAATCGCGCACCAAACGCAAGCCCTTAGGAAATTCAGCCAAGATCAGCGACCGCACCCGCTCACAGACCTCATGAATATTCACGTCCCCCACCACATGCGGGCGGCGGTGCGGTGCCAGCAAACGGTCCACCAAGGTTTGCAGACGATCGGCCTCGTGGATGATCACACGGGTGTATTCGGTCAACTCTTTGGAGTCGATCTCCATTTCAAGCAACTGCGCCGCGCCCCGAATCCCCCCCAAAGGGTTCTTGATTTCATGGGCCAAGTTGCGTATCAACTCTTTATTGGCCTGCGACTGGTCCAGCAAACGTTCTTCGCGCTCTTGACGCGACTGCTGCTCTATAGGCAACAACTCCACCACCAATTCATTGGGGTCGCCTGTTTGCGACACGATCACATGCACGGGCAACACGTCGCGGTTGGTACGCTTTAGCCATGCGTCAAATCTCAGCGCACCCACCTCGTTGTCGCCCACACCTTTGAGGGCATTGAGCAGCACCTCATGGTCAGTCAGGTAATCGGACAGGTCTTCACCCATGAGCAGGCGCTGGGAGGTACCCAAGGCGTCTTCCAGCTCGGAGTTGGCAAAAATGATATTCCCATCAGAGCGCACCACCGCCACGAGCGTTGCCAGCAAATCAAAAGCAAAAAAACGTGTGTTAGGCACTTTTCAGCGCGTATTGGAACTCGACGCCACGGACAAGCGCCCTAACTCACGCCGCAAACCAGCGATGTCGCTTTCAACACGATCTATATTGGCTTTCATCTCGGCCACGCGGTCTAAATACTTTTGGTAGTTGCGAGACTCTTTACCCACTTTTTCAGGTTCGCCTTGGTTGTATGCCTTTAGCAACTCGTCGCGCCGGGTTTCCGCTTTGCGCAGCTCAGCCTCCAAAATCTGTCGGGCCTCTGCGTCGCGTGTACGCTGCTCTGCGGTTTCCACCTTGGCACCTGCACTATTGGCTGGACGTCCCCCTGCGCTGGCAACAGCTAGAGTTTTAGGGGGCTGCACCACCGTCACACTGCCGCCTTCTATGGGCTTGCAATCGTTGCGCTGGGCAGCCTGAGCGCTGTTGGTGTATTCGTTGCCACACCTAAAAATTCGTTCCTGCGCCTGCAACGGGGCATGCCACAAACCCACAGCCCAAAAGGTTACGAATGCAAAAAAAGCAAGGGCTGCAAGCTTAACCCAAGGTAACGTGTTTTGAAGCTGGCTCACGAGCAAAACCTCCTTTAAACAAAAAAGGATGGCCAACAGGCCATCCTATGCTTGAGTTTGAGGCATGTAACCTCTTGCATCCAATCGCTTTACAGCGAGTAGTACATGTCGAACTCAATGGGGTGCGTGGTCATACGGAAACGTGTGACTTCTTGCATTTTGAGTTCAATGTAAGCGTCGATCATGCTGTCGGTGAACACACCTCCTTTGGTCAAGAAGGCGCGGTCTTTGTCCAAGTACTCCAAAGCCTGGTCGAGGCTGTGGCAAACGGTTGGCACTTTGGCGTCTTCTTCGGGTGGCAGGTGGTAGAGGTCTTTGGTAGCCGCTTCGCCGGGGTGGATCTTGTTTTCCACACCGTCCAAACCGGCCATCAACAGCGCTGAGAAAGCCAGGTAAGGGTTGGCAGAGGGATCAGGGAAACGCGCTTCAATACGGCGGCCTTTGGGGTTTGCCACGTAAGGAATACGAATGGACGCAGAGCGGTTGCGTGAGCTGTATGCCAACTTGACTGGAGCCTCAAAGCCAGGAACCAAGCGTTTGTAGCTGTTGGTGCCAGGGTTGGTGATGGCATTCAGGGCACGGGCATGCTTGATGATGCCACCAATGTAGTAAAGCGCGTAGTCAGACAAACCGGCGTATCCGTCGCCGGCAAACAGGTTTTGGCCATCTTTCCAGACCGACTGGTGCACGTGCATGCCAGAGCCGTTGTCACCTACGACAGGCTTGGGCATGAAAGTGGCTGTTTTGCCATATGCATGGGCCACGTTTTGCACCACATACTTGAGCAACATGGTCCAGTCGGCACGTTGCACCAAGGTGCTGAACTTGGTGCCAATTTCGTTTTGGCCCGCACCTGCCACTTCGTGGTGGAACACTTCAACTGGAATGCCCAAAGACTCAAGGATGAGCGACATTTCAGCACGCATGTCTTGGGCGCTGTCTACGGGAGGCACAGGGAAGTAACCGCCTTTCACTGTAGGACGGTGGCCTTTGTTGCCGCCTTCCATTTGCTTGCCCGTGTTCCAAGGGGCTTCGTACTCGTCAATCTTGACGAAGGAGCCCGACATGTCGGCGCCCCAACGCACGTCATCAAAAATAAAGAACTCGGGCTCAGGACCAAAGAAAGCCGTATCACCCAAGCCAGATGCCTTGAGGTAGGCTTCAGCGCGCTTGGCTATGGAGCGTGGATCGCGGTCGTAAGACTTGCCATCGCCGGGCTCCAACACATCGCAGCTCAGAAACAAAGTGGTTTCTTCAAAGAAGGGATCAATGTTGGCGGTGTTGGGGTCGGGCATGAGCAACATGTCTGAGGCTTCAATGCCTTTCCAGCCCGCAATCGATGAACCGTCAAAGGCGTGACCTCCGCTGAATTTGTCTTCGTCAAAGTGGGAAATCGGCACGGTCACGTGCTGCTCTTTACCGCGGGTATCGGTGAATCGGAAGTCTACAAATTTGACTTCGTTTTCTTTCACCATTTTCATCACGTCTGCGACGGTCTTTGCCATCAAATACTCCTGGTTGGATGGTTGGTCAAAAAAAGTTTCGGTTTTGAAATGCAGGTTCTGTGCCAATCATGACGCCGCACCGCAATTCCCTAAGCCCTATATTGTGCATCGAGTTGCTCACTATTTAGTTTGAGGTGAACTTGGCATTTGGAATGAACCGCGTTGAAAACCCCAACATCATGACGCACACTAATGGTGCAATAAAGACCAGTTTCAGCGCTCGCGCACCAATTCGGGGCCAAGCTTGGCAGCAAGTTGGTGCAAGCCATGCAGCAGTGAGGGATAAGCCAAGTCCACCGCTTGGACGGGGCCTTTAACGCCTAGCTCAATATGGCGACCATGCTCGGGATGGTCTACGCTGGGCAGGCTGAACACTTTTACTGCGCTGTGTCGTTGTTCAATCTGCTCCATCAAAGGCGTTAATGTCGCTTCCATGGCACCGTACACGATCACTGAGCGTTCCACTTGAGAGCTTTGGCTGAAAAACGCACGGTAATGGGTGTCCAGCACCCACTCCATCATGGGCCATGCCATGACAGGAAAACCGGGCACAAAGTACACCCGCCCCCCCGATGTACCCGCACAACTGAACCCTGGGATTTTGTTGTAGGGGTTGGGAATGATGTCGGCATGCGCTGGAAAAACGCCCATATTCAGGCGATGGATGTTGTCAGGCCGGTCGGGATCGTAGGTGGTGCCTTGCTCGCGCGCGGTGTCTTGCATACGCTCACGAATCAGCGCCTCTGCCTTAGGGTGCAACACCAGCTCTTGTCCCAAGGCTTTGGCCGCACACTGGCGGGTGTGGTCGTCAGGGGTAGCCCCAATACCGCCGCAAGAAAACACCACATCGCCTGAGGCAAACGCACGGCTGAGGGTTTGGGTGATGAGCGCGGGGTCGTCACCTACATAACTGGCCTGGGCCAAAGCCAAACCGCGCTGCCCAAGCAACTCAATGAGCTTGGGCAGGTGCTTGTCGGCCCGCTTGCCGGACAAAATTTCGTCACCAATGATGATGATGCTGAAAACAGGGGGTTTAGTGGTGGATTCAGATGTGATGGTCATGGACGTGGGGGTGGACATCGGTCAACATTTCAGACGAGGCAAAAGCCGCGGGACCTGCGCCTGTTGATTTTTCAGCACGCAAGGCTTGCAAAGCAGATAAACAAAAGTGGGTAAACCATAGCACGGAGAAGGCAAACACCAGCGTGTAAATCCATATGGCCAACGGCACCAGAAGCGGCGCAAACACCACCGCCATCGCACCCACAGTCCAGACCATACCTGGCGCCGCCCCCAAAAAACCGGTCAGAACACCCATGAGCAGCAGGCTGTAGCGGTGCCTCTGCATCAACTCATGCCGCTCTTGCGAGCTGGCGTGATCTGCCAACACGTCAAAGGAATTGATGCGGTAAGCCAACCAGCCCCAAAGCAACGGGGGCAACACCACCACCAAAGGTGGCAGAAGCCAAAGGGGCATGCTGATGACCAATGCCACCAAAGTTAAAAGTGAAAGGCCCAGAGAAATTGCCATGCCTTGAACAAAAGAGCCGCCGTGCAAACGCTTGAGTCCCTCAAAGCGGCGTTGCGCCACCAAACGAACCATGGCGGGCGTCATGAGCCAAGACACCGACAACAGAGACAACACAATGATGATGGGCAGCACCAGCATCAACAAACCCAAAGGCGCCATAACGCTGCGCAGGCCCTGAGCGCCCAGTTCATCAAACCACTTGAATAAGCTGCTGAGCAAGGCCCAGTCACCCATCAGGTTTTGCAACTGGCTGACCCCCACATCCCAAAAAAAATAAATGCCCAGCCCAGAGCTCACGATCAGCAAACACAGCGGCAGCAAAGACAGCGCCATGACCTGAGGCATCAGGCAATAGGCCACGGCTCGCCAAAAAGAATCGAGAAACAAGTTCATGCAGCAAAGAGCATAAACCCGCCAAGTGAAGCTAAGCCCGCCCTATCAAGCGCAGCAAACCCAGCCATTGCTGCTGCCACAGGCTACGCCCGTATTCGCGCCCCTGCTCTAGCTGGTCGCGCACGCCAGTGGCGGGGTAGCCGGGGCTGAAGTCGGCCGTACCCCAAAGCATGTCCCACCACGGCAACAAAACCCCAAAGTTGCAACCGCCCAGCCTGGCGGTTCGGGTTTGAGGGTGGGTAAATTCATGCCCAATGCCTATGGCATGGTGTCTGCGGTGGAACCTTGGGCTGACCCACAAGCGCTCCCCCCAAGCACCCCAGGACAAGCGCACATTGGCATGTTGCAGGCTTTCGCTCAGTTGGGTGATAAACACCACCCAGACAAACTGCTCAGGGGCCACGCCAATCAAATAGGCCACGAAGAGCAGCAAAGTATCGCGCAAAATATCGTCTACCAAGTGGTTGCGGTTATCACTCCACAGCGTCATTTGGCGCTGGGCATGGTGCAAGGCATGCAGCTGCCACCACCAGGTCCATTGATGCTGGGCGCGATGTATCCAGTAGTCGCAGGCATCAAACACCACCAGATACATCAGCAAACTTACCCAAGCCACATCGGTCCATCCAGGCAGCATTTGGTCCATTTGCCATGTAGGCACCCCCCAGTTGCGAAGGGCAGAAAACCCTAAGTCCAACACGGGGAGCAGCGTGAAAAACATCAACAATCTGAAGCCGCCTAAGCGGTGAAACAGCGTGTAGACCCTGTCGGTGCGCACAGTGGCGGAGTCAGTGACAGGCTCCACAGGGCGCCAACGCTCCAACGGCACCAAGACCACCAGCAAAATCACCAACTGAAACAAGCCCATCATGAACCAGCCTGTGGCGTTAAAGGCTTCTTCCAGCCTGTGCCCAAGACCCATACTGAAAGCCAGCGGCACCACCGCCGCCTCAAACAGCGACTGCTGCAACTCCGCCCAAACTTCCAAAATAAAGTCCATAGGTACCTAGTGTGGCTAAAGTCAGCGAACCGGGCTCGCGCCTATGGCATTAAGCCCAGCCGATTGGGCTTGAATCCAGCCTTGGTAGTCGGGGTGGTCGCGCAGGGTTTTAAAGCAAAAACCCCGCGCCTTCAGCCCGACCAGCAAAGGCTCCAGCACCGCCGGGGCCCAGGGGTCTTGCCGCGACCAGATGCCTAAATGGGCCATCAAAATGTCGCCGCTGCGGAGCTGGCGCAACGCTTGGTTGAGCAGCTGGGTGTTGGGGTAACGGTCGCTGGGCAATTCGTCTCCCAAAAAACCAGCGGGGGCCCAACCCACGTGCCTATAACCGCACTGCTCAGCCGCTTGTAACAGGGCTTTAGAAGTTCTGCCACCCGGTGCACGGTACAGGGGCAGCGTGGCTTGCCCAGTGATTTGGGTCAACCTTAGCGAGGCCGCACGTATTTGTTGGCAATACTGCTGCGCTGTCCAGACCGAACTCTTGCCTGCCTGCGCCCCAGCACTCGGGCGCATTTGAAATGAAGCCGCCTCAGTGGCACCCCCAGGCAAATCGCGCTGCCAATACACATGGTCCAGGGTGTGCGAGGCAAAGGCGTGGCCCTCAGCGGCCCGCTCACGCCACCAGGGCGCCCAGTGCTCGCCCAAACTGCCCTCACCCACCTTGGTGGGTTCGTGGGCCGCAAAAAAAGTGGCTTTCACTTGCTGCTGCTTGAGCACCCGGGCAATCTCGTCGGCCACCCCCATGTGTCCCGTATCGAAGGTCAGGTAAAGCGGCTGGGTGCATGGAACTGTATCTTTGGGTTGGGCAATCACACCCCCTACCAGGCCAAAGCCAGCAGCAAAGACACCCAAAGCACCTTTAACCCATTTACTGGCGTGGCGCATGGTCCAGAGTCCACACCCCGTGGGGCGACTTGCCTACCGGCACTTGGCGCACCACTTGGCGCGTGTTGGTGTCTATGACCGTAAGTTTGCGGGCCCAACGAGAGGTCACAAACAGCCAGCGCCCATCAGACGAGAGGTCCATGCAGTCGGGCCCGCTAGGCGCCACAAATGAATCCACCACCTGAAAGGTTTGGGTGTCAATTTTGCTGATGGTGTTTTCTACGCGGTTGCTCACAAACACATGGCGCCGGTCTCCGGCAGACCGAAACGCATGCGCACCTTTGCCGGTGGGGATGTAATGCGCCAACTTGACAGGGGTCGCGTTCAGGTCATAAACCTCCACGCCCTTACCTCCTGTCAGACCTACCAACAGATAACGGTTGTCAGGCGTGCCAAACACATCGGCAGGCATGGGACCGGTAGGGCGCCGCCACAACAAGTTTTGGGTGTTCAAGTCGATGGCCACCAGCTCATCGCTGTCTTGCATGGTGGCGTACACCTTGGTGCTGTTGCTGTCGATCCACAAATGGCTGGGCGTTTTGCCAGTGGGCACACGCTTGGCCAAGATGGGCTGGTTGCCATCCCAGCGGTAAATGTCCACATGGTTGAGGCGGTTGGCCGCCGTGACAAACCATTTCATATCGGGCGAAAACCGCAAATGGTAGGGATCTGCAATGCCGCGCAAGGTGCGCTGCACTTGGGCAGTGCGCGGGTCTATGAAGGTCAACGAGTCGCTGGCCGCATTGGCGATGATGAGCGACTTTTCATCAGGCGTCAGGTACAGGTGATGAGGCTCCTTGCCTGTGGTGATGCGTTGGCTTTCTTTCCAGGTCGTAGCGTCCACCACGCTCACACTGGCGTCCAGTGAGTTGAGCACAAACAACGGCGAAAGTTTGGTTGCGGATGCAGGCGCTGAAGGCGACAAAGGGGTTTGCGCTCCACCCCAATTCCAATAACTCGCCAGCACCAGCGCAATGCACGGGGCTGCACGCCAATTAAACAACTTGGAAATATTCATGTGGCGATGAGTTTAGCCCCGTAACAGTTGCAACTCTTGAGCCGTCAACCAACGCCACTGCCCAGGCAACACATCTTCTGGCAGTTTGAGACCCCCAATTTGAGAGCGGTGCAATGCCTCCACGCGGTTGCCTACTGAGGCCACCATGCGCTTGACTTGGTGGAACTTGCCTTCCGTTAGGGTGAGTTGTAAATGCGTGGGGCTGAGCAGCTCTGCAGCTTGGGCTTTGACGGGTTGGGGGTCGTCTTCCAATACCACCCCTGCGCACAAGCGCGCGAGCATGGCGTTGGCCATGTCGCCCACCACCGCGTGCTTTAGGCTCACTTGGTAGACCTTGGGCATGTGGTGCTTGGGGGAGGTCATGCGGTGCAAAAACTTGCCGTCGTCGCTGAGCAATAGCATTCCCGTCGTGTCTTGGTCCAGCCGCCCTACAGCCTGTACGCCCTGCACTTTGCCAGGGCAAGGCCTTTGGCGCAAAGGCGCAGGCAGCAAGGTGTACACACTGGGCCAGGCAGATGGTTTTTGGGAACATTCAATGCCAGCGGGCTTGTTCAACACTACATATGCCAAGCTTTGGTAGCGCCAAATGCGGCCATCCACCTTGAAGTTAAAACCATCGGGATATAGCGATGGTTCCCAGTCGCTGGAGGCATCGGTTTCTAGGTGAAAGACGTTTTCGGAGTCTGCCACTTCCACGTGCCCGTGCTGCACCAAGCCCGCACAAACGCGGCGCGTGCCAAAGCCTTGCGAAAACAAAATATCGTCTAGGCGCATGAGGTGTGAGCTCGGTTCAAAGGGGGTACGGCCAGCGCCTAGTGTGGCGTTCCATGCTTGAGGTAGGCAAACACATAACGGTCGGGTCGCAAAATCACGGCACATGCGGCAGCACTGTCCAATGCCTTGGCGATCACGCCTTCGGCATCGCGCACCCAAAGCACTTGGGGCGAGCTTTCTTGCATAAAGTCGTCTTCGTGACGAAGCACACGCAAGGTTTTGCAGGGCAAATCGGGCAGTACCAAGCTGGGCTGCAAGGTGGCTTCATGGCCCCACTGCAAAACCGCAAAACCTTGTCCCAACAGTTGGTCCAAAAGCACCAGCTCGCCGCTGGGCAACTGCACTTTGGGCTGCGGCATCAGTTGGCCCGGCGGCACCCAAGCCTGATGGCCGGCAACCAGAGGCATAAAAAAACCTTTGGCGAACTTGGGCTTGGGTTTGAACTTGAGGTGCAAAATGTAATCGCGCGCCGCCGGGATCAGGCACACCAGCTTGAGCAAGCCTTGCGACAAAGCCGCCCCCCAGCGGGTTTTGGGCTGCATGTATGTGCCTATGCGCAAGGCCATTTGAATCAGGGCCCAAGCATGGGGCTTGCGCTCTTGCTCATAGCTGTCGAGCAGGTCTTCAGGGGCTTTGCCCTGTACCACGGCAGCCAGCTTCCAAGCCAGGTTGTGCGCATCTCGAATGCCGCTGTTCATACCCTGCCCTGCAAATGGCGGTGTCAGGTGGGCGGCGTCTCCAGCCAGCAGCACTTGGCCCACCTTCCAACAATCGGCCACGCGCGCATGAAAGGTGTACACCACCTTGCGCAAAATTTGCAGCTGTGCGTCTTCAGGGTTGCGGTCATGAATCCACTGCCGCACCAAAGGTTCTTGCAAACAAGCGTCGGGGTCTTCACCGGGGTGCAGCATGAATTCGTATCGCACCGTAGTTTGCGGGCCCGGAAGCCGAATGGCGGGACGTACCGGATCGCAATAGGTGCGGGTGTGCCTAAACGCGGAGTTGCGGCCAATCAGGTCGGCAATGAGCCATTTTTCGGCGTAAGTGCTCCCGTTGAGGCTGATGCCCAATTGCTCGCGCACACTGCTGCGCCCGCCGTCACACCCCACCAACCAAGCGGTTTGGATCTGCAGCTCCTGGCCTTGGTGGCGCAGGCGCAGATTCAAGGCGGGGGAAGTTGCTGCTTGCTGCCAATCCAGCAACTCGTGCTCAAAGCGTTGGTCAACAAACTCGTGGCCCAAGAGCGCGTTGCTCAAAGCCTGAACCAGCAACTGCTGGCGAAACGCATTGCGCTTGGGGTAGCCATATTCCTGAGACTGCGGCTCAATTTTGG
>Ga0214921_10007105_pt1 | contig 15038 bp, 16 predicted proteins | sample LL1505_MetaG_FD_177992 | JGI IMG/M metagenome (GOLD analysis project Ga0214921, IMG submission 177992) | Freshwater microbial communities from Lake Lanier, Atlanta, Georgia, United States - LL-1505 | ecosystem: Environmental > Aquatic > Freshwater > Lake | place: USA: Georgia | collected... | reverse complement strand
TGCAAATCGTGGGGTCAACGGCATCGATGGTGTCGTTTCGACTGCTGTTGGCGTCGCGCTCGCGAGTGACTTACCGACTTTCTTATTGATTGGTGATCTGGCATTTTTACATGATTCAAATGGTTTAATTAATTTAATCTCAAGAAATATCGACTTGCGGATAGTACTAATCGATAATTGTGGTGGCGGTATTTTTTCGTTTCTTCCTCAGGCGACGGCCTTAGAGAATACAAAATTTGAAAAAATATTTGGTACACCGCATAACACTGACTTGGCGCTAATTGCCAGGGCGCACGGCCTGGAAACGACAAATGTGGCGACCCTAGATCAATTATCAGAAGCGTTGTTGATTCGCGGACCCCAATTAATTCGAGTTGTAACTGACCGAAGCGAGAATGTGAGAGTTCACGAGAGAATCAATCAAATAGTTTCGGTGGCAATCCGAAATAGTTAAGCAACTTGTGTAATGGCATTCAGCATCGCTTGAAACTTTGCATCTGTCTCCGCCAATTCGCTGAGTGGTTCGCTGTCACCGACGATTCCGCCTCCGGCAAATAGTCGCGCCTGAAGCCGATCATCAGTAATTTCGGCGCAACGAATAGATACCGCAAAACATCCATCGCCATTTGCATTGAAATAACCAACAGCGCCGCCATAGCGACCGCGTTCAAAACCTTCAACTTTGTGAATATGTGTTAGGGCCTCATGACGCGGGTGACCACCAAGCGCAGGGGTGGGTGTCAACGCATAGGCGAGTTCAAGAACTGATGCTCGGGGTTCACTTAAACGCCCAGAAATCTCGGTTCCGAGGTGTTGAACGTTTCCGATTTCGACAATCGATGGTTCGGGTTGCCAGTCGAGATATGAGCACCACGGCAATAATGTGTCGTGAACCATGTCAATGACTATGCGGTGTTCAAGTTGATTTTTTGTACTGGCGATTAATTGATCGGCTAGTTGTTTGTCTAATTCTTGATCACCGGTTCTACGCGAAGTACCAGCGAGGGGGTTGCTGGTTACTTCTGAGCCATTTACCGAGATCAGCAATTCTGGGGACGCTCCGAGAAATCCATCAAACAGATATCGATAGCTCGATCTATATGAGTTCTGCAAACGCAACAGCACAGTGGTCAAGTCAATAGGGCTATCGCAGTTAACTACTAGATCACGCGCTATCACGGCTTTAGCAAAGTCTCCGTTGCGTACGGCATCTCGTGTTAGTCGCACTGCTTCTAGATAGTGCTCTATTGATACTCCAGGTGAGACCGAATATGTAACCGAATATGTAGGTGTACATGACGTATCTGTGATTTTTCGATCAAAATCAGGTTCAGCGTCGTCAATTATTGTGATCCACTCCTCATTGTTTGGTGTTCTACCGACAACGATTCGGGGAATTACAAAATCATGGGGCTGCTTAATATCGAATGGTATGCAACCAAGAGCAATCGGTGCCAGGTTTTCAATAGATGACAAGTTTTGGTGCTCGATCTTATTTAGTGTCGACAAAGCGTCAATTGGCTTCACGCGAATGGCGACCCCTTGTGCTGCTATACCAATTTCGTGTTTTGCGAAAAGAAAACCATTGTCCTTGGCGAAACTGGTGAGGTCTAACTTATTGTCTGTGATTTGCGAGAGTAATTTGGTAACTGCGCGCATTTCAATTTCGGGTTGCGGTAAACAGTTGAGTCAATCCACCCGAAAGTTGCTCGTGTTTAACATCAGCGAACCCAGAGCGTTCAAGCATCTCAACGATTACCTCAGGCTTTGGCAAGTAGGCGACACTACGTGGTAAATATTTATACGCGGCTCGATCTGAGAATATGCCGCCAATTAATGGCACGATTTTTCCGAAATAGATTGAGTTACCAAAGCGGACAAAACTATTAGTGGGCACACTGACATCTAAGAGTGCTACACGTCCTTTAAATCGTGTGACTCTGGCGATCTCGGTAAAGAAAGTTTGTAGGTTCTCAAGGTTCCGTAGCGCAAAGCCACAAGTGACGCCGTCAACACAAGCATTCGGAAACGGAAGACGCTGAATATCGGCCTGACTTCTTGGCGACCCACTTCGGTCAGCCTTCAACATTCCTAGTGAAATGTCAACTGAATATGCGACTAGTCGATTTTTTTTGAGTTCGATACAAAGATCACCAGTACCACTCGCAAGATCTAAGACTCGAGATCCAGCGGGCAGAAGTAGTGAATCGACAGTTCGTTTACGCCATTTCGCATCTAATCCGAATGTCATTAGGCGATTGACGAAGTTGTAGCGCGGGGCGATGGCATCAAACATTTCTTGCACAGCGACAACTTTTTCTGCACCTTGAGGCAGGTCATTACGATCCCACTTGCGTTTCTGGCTGTCTGGCGAATTCATGCCATGGAGACTACGCCAAATTAAGAGATATACCGATGACATTTTTATCCCTCTGATCTGCCAAACTGACAAAGGAGATTTTTATGATTGATTTTTCATTTTCACCCGAAGTCGAACAAGTTCGCTTAAGGGTCCGCGAGTTTATGGATAGTCGGGTTCGGCCTGATTGGGAAGCGACCGACGAAAAAGATCGCGACGCTGTGGTTCGCACGATTGTCAAATTGCGTAGCGTGGCTCGCAAAGAATGGAATTTATGGTTGCCGCACATGCCCGCAGAGTGGGGCGGCATGGGTCTCGGACCGACTGCAATGGCTGCAGTTTCGGCAGAGGCCGCCAAAGTAAGTATTGGGCCATTCGTGTTGAATGCACAAGCGCCGGATGAGGGAAACCAACACACACTTTTACATTGGGGCACCGACGAACAAAAAGAAAAATATCTTCGACCATTATGCGAAGGCACGTCGAGAAGTTGCTTTGCGATGACTGAACCAGAAGTCGCTGGTAGTGATCCAACACTAATTAAGACTCATGCCTACCAAGATGGCGATGAATGGGTGATAAATGGTCACAAGTGGTTTATTTCTGGTGCACGCGGAGCAAAATTCGCACTGTTAGTAGCGCGAACTGAAGATGACCCGGATTTGCCTCAAGCGGCGAACTCTTGCTTCATCGTTGATATTCCGAACGAGGGTTTCAATATTGTTCGCGATGTCGAAACAATGTCCGGTGGGCATAATCATTGCGAGATCGAAATCAAAGATCTACGAGTACCTGCCAACAGTATGTTGGGCGGACGTGGGCAGGGTCATCTTTTAGGCCAGTACCGCCTCGGACCAGCGCGTTTGGCTCACTGTATGCGTTGGATCGGTCAAGCCGAGATTGCACTTGACATGATGGTTGACCGCGCACTTAAGCGATATTCACACGGTTCGATACTCGCCGAAAAACAAGGTATCCAATGGTTGATCTCAGATTCTGCAATGGAGCTTTACCAATGCAAATTGATGGTCTTGCACGCAGCCTACAAACTTGAAAATGGTCATTCGTTTATTTCAGAAGTTTCAATGGCCAAACATTTCGTCGCGAATAGTTTGTGGAGAATAATTGATCGTGCAATACAGGTGCACGGTGCACTTGGTTATTCAACTGATACGCCACTTGCGCATATGTTGCAACAAGCACGATGGAGTCGCTTCGCAGATGGTGCTGATGAGATTCACCAAATGCGTATCGCACAACGCACGATTGCTGCATATAAAGATCACGGTTCAACTAAAACCGCGACAGGAGATCTGCCTTTATGAGTTCAGCAAAGCAACACATCACTTTTGGTGTTTTCATTCCACAAGGTTGGAAGATGGAATTGCTAAGTATTGCAGACCCGGTAGCGAAGTGGCAGAAAACTATTGAGGTGGCACAACTTGCCGAAAAACTCGGCTACGACTCAATTTGGGTTTACGACCATTTTCACAATGTTCCGCGACCAGCCCATGAGACTGTTTTTGAATGTTGGACAGTAATGGCTGCTATCAGTCAGTTGACGACAAAAATTCGGCTTGGTCAGATGGTTGGTTGCAATTTATATCGCGAACCAAGTTTGCTGGCAAAAATCACTTCTACTATCGACGTGATTTCAGGCGGTCGTCTTGATTGGGGAATCGGTGCGGGTTGGTACGAAAATGAGTGTCGAGGCTATGGATTTGATTTTCCAGAGCCCAAAGTGCGAATCGCGATGTTGCGCGAATGCGTTGAAATTGTACGCTCAATGTGGACCAACGAAGAAACGACATACGACGGCAAGCACTACAAAATGGTTCGCGGTAATTGCGACCCAAAGCCATTGCAAAAGCCTCACCCACCAATTTGGATTGGCGGTGGCGGCGAGCAACTCACTCTTCGTGTCGTAGCCCGATACGCAGATTATTCGAATTTTGGTGGAACCCCCGAGGAGTTCGCGCACAAGGTTGAGATTTTAAAAGGACATTGTTTAGCGGTCGGTCGTGACGAATCTGAGATTCAAAAGACTTGGTCACCCGATGTATTCATACGTCGCACCGAAAAAGAACTCAAAGAATATGGCTCGCTTAGTTTGCGAGGTGATGGGTTTGACGTCTGGCAAAATGCAAACTTGGTTGGCACAGTTGAACAAGTTTCAGAGAAAGTACAAAAATACATCGACTTGGGTTGCAGCGGATTTATTCCGTGGTGTACTGATTATCCAAGTACTGAAACTGTCGAATTATTCGCCGAGGTAATGAACAATTTTCGCTAGAAATATCTCTGAAAAATATTTCTACAGGTAATACCTGAAAACAACTTCGGCCACGCAAGATGGCTTCTTAGCGTTTTCGATCTCAAAAGTAGTTTCAAGTGTTACTTGAACACCTCCAGTCACGTCTTCAACTGAAAGAAGTTTGACCCCCGCGCGTAATTTTGAGCCAACTGGCACTGGAGATGGAAAGCGAACTTTGTTAGTACCATAGTTGACTCCCATCGCCACACCTTCAACACCAAATATTTGTGGAAGAAATACGGGTCCCAATGAAAGCGTTAGATAACCGTGTGCAATTGGTCCACCGAAAGGGCCAGCCTTAGCACGTTCAACATCTATGTGAATCCATTGATGATCGCCGGTTGCATCTGCGAATCGATTTACCTGATCTTGTGTGACTGTCAAATAATCTGAGTAACCGAGGTGATTGCCAACTAACGATTTAAGTTCGTCGACACCTTTGATGATGAGTCTAGTCATAGTTAAAGTTTGGCATATTTGCCCACTTGCGATCTAATTGGTGATCTAATCGGCGGGTACTTGATTTATCTAGCGGTACCAGATTCGTTGATGAGATCTACTCTGCGTATGTAGCAGTAATGCGCACAAAGCGATCTCGAAAATCAGGCTCGTTGTGTTGCCGCCGCTGATCTTGCTATAAACACTTAGTTGTCCGCCTGCACGACTGGCCAAATCACTTAGCGCCCAATATCGAAGCACGAAAGGCGAAAAGGCAGCCGCGACACCAAATTTATATCCAAGTTTACGATCGTTAGCCATCAGTAAGCCACCAAAAGCATGTAGAGCGACAACAGCCAATCCGACTACGAAACCAAACCAATACCGATCGCGAATGTAGCCGAGATAGTCATTGTGATCTACGACGCTCATCAACGCGAAAAAACCATTCAGGTAAAGCAACATCGTTGAGATCTGCAACGTCTGCGGTTGCATTCTGTCGAACCATTTACGCCAGTCAATGTTAAGCACCATTCAATTGTGGCAGATCTTGTAATGATTAATCGGTAGCCTTCTGTCGTGCAGACGGCGTTTATTTCCCTTGTTGGAAGACCCAATGTCGGCAAGTCAACTTTACTGAATGCCTTAATTGGTAAAAAGATCAGCATTGTCTCGGATAAGCCACAGACCACGCGTACAAGAGTTCGCGGAATCGTAACAACCGATGACACGCAGTTGGTGTTCGTTGATACGCCTGGATTACATAAAGCAACTACTGCACTTGGAGAACGCGTTAACGCCACCGCACTTGAGTCAATGCGCGACGTTGATGTTGTTTGCCTTGTGCTTGACGCGACGCAAACAGTTGGTAATGGGGATAAATGGGTTAGTGAGCAACTCGATGTCTCTAAGGCAATTATCGTATTGAACAAAACGGATGCCGTATCGTCGGCCAAGGTTTTAGCCCAGTTATCCGCAGCGTCTTCGCTGGGTGCTGCTGAATACTTTCCGGTGTCCGCAAAAACTGGCGAGGGTATTGAAGCGTTGTTGTTAGCTTTGCGGCAGAGAACTGTTGAAGGTGATGCAATGTTTCCGACTGAAATGGTGTCCGAGACGCCACAAGCACATTGGATTGCCGAACTCGTTCGTGAGCAACTGTTGGCAGTAACGCGAGATGAATTGCCATACTCAATTGCTACGAGAGTGACAGAGTGGGAGTGGCCTCGAGTGCGATGTGAGATTGTTGTTGAACGCGAGAGTCAAAAAGGAATGGTTATCGGAAAGTCCGGACAGGTATTAAAGAAAGTTGGCATCGAGGTACGCAAACAAATGCCTGACGGTGCTTACCTTGAGTTATTTGTAGTCGTTGATAAAGATTGGCAACATCGCGCAGAGCGAGTTGAACGACTTGGTTATTAGTTTTTCTAGTTCACTGGCCGTTGCGGTCGGCGAGTAATGAGATGTAGTCGTCGTAGCTGACTGCATCGCCTGGTTTACTCAGATCGCCTCGTCCACGTGGCACTGCAATCGAAACGCCGTTAACACTAAATTTGGCTTGACCAATACCGGGTCGACTTGTAAACGTGAGAACAAGTTGTGCAATTGCTAAACGCTGGTCAATTGGTGATAGTCCGGCCAATAAAAAATTATTTGCATCGATTAAGACGATTCCTTTTGTGACCTCAATTTTGGCCTGAAGCGATGCTGCGATTGCACTACGTAATCCCGAACCCGAGTCGCCCGAAGGTGGGCCAGCAACTAGAGCCGTGAGTACCTGAGTTGTCGTAGCCGGACTTACGATTTGAATTTTGGTAGCTACTAGCCGATTGGCAATAATGAAATATAAATCAACAGTCTCATTAACAATCTCGGATACCGCATTTGGTGTATCTGATCCAGATGTACTCCCGTCGAGTACTACCGGTATGGTCGTCGTGGTCGTCGTTGTGGGTGTGGCATTAAGTTCAAATGGAATATTCGTATCTGGTATTTGAACGAACTCACTTGACGTAGGTACTCCGCAAGCATTAACAACGAATATCAAAGACACCGCAAGGACTGATCTTCGACCGAAGTGATCGCATTGTTTATAAATCTTTTTGAACATCATAAGTTTGATTCGTTTGTGTCTATAGGCGACTTTCGAGCGATTGAAACAATGAATCTTGCGCCCCCAGAGCTACTTGTTTCAACCCACGCTTTACCGTGCAAGGCACGAGCGTGCTCTTGAACTATTGCAAGGCCTAGTCCACTGCCAGTGCTATTTCGTGATGACGTACCTCGTGCGAATCTTTCAAAAATTCGATCGCGTTCACTCTGCGCAACTCCAACACCTTGATCTTCAATGCTGATGATCAACTGATTTTGGTCTCCGGTTACCAATATCGCCGTTGCCCCGCCAGCATGGTCACGAGCATTTTCAAGAAGATTCAGCACTATGCGCTCAATTCTTCGGCGATCCAAAACAATCTCGTCACTTAAATCAAGAGTAGATGTAAAGTTCACACCGCCAAATCCATGCCGAGTTGCAACCTGTTGAACGAACTTCGCAAGATCAATAGTTTCCTCGTTAGTTGCTCCTGCACCGGCATCGAGTCGAGAAAGTTCAAGCAAATCTAAAACAGTGCGATCAAAACGACGCACTTGTGTCGCAATTATGTCAAAAGCCTGTTGATTTCTTTCGCTGAGCTCGTCGCGCCGTGCTTGAAGCACTTCAATGGCGGCCGCCAGAGCAGTCACTGGTGATCTAAGTTCATGGCTGACATCGCTAGCAAATCTTGTCTCACGTTGAATTCTCGATTGCACCGCGTCAACCATGTTGTTGAACGAAGTCGCTAGTCGCGCAAGTTCTGGATCTGTCTCGTCAGCTAATCGAATGTCGAGCCCACCGGACGCAATGTCCGTTGCTACGGAAGTTACTCGTCTAAGTGGGCGAAGCACTCGATTACTAATGCTTAACCCGAGAAGACCGGCTGTAAGTGTGATCAATAGAACACCGAGAGTCAATGTGTTTCGAATCGTTGACAATGTTCGAGCAACATCACTGAGTGGAAACGCTTCAAAGTATTGTGCGTCGATCGCTTTAATGTTTACGCCAACGGCCTCATAAGGTTCTCCGTCAAACAAGAAACGCTGTCGACCGGTGACTCCTGACAACGTTTTAGCAACAAATTGTGTTGGCATATTTGACTGAGTAAATCGCAGTGGCTCCTGCGGATAAAAAGAATCAGATTCACCAAGATGTAGCACAGCGTAACCGCCACGCTCACTACGAATATTTGACATTAAATCACCGGCATCGCTTGAATTAAGTGAAATCACAGTACGCACAAGTTGAGCGTTGTTGAATGCCTGACGAGTGGCAAATTCTGTTCTTTGTTTAAGTAGATATGTGCGTGTTGATGCGTAAGTAACAATGCTGAGAGCGAGGGCCGCAGCAAATGAGGCAAGACTAAAATACAGAATCATTCGTCCACGAAGACCACGCCAGTTGCGCAGATTCGCGCTTATCGATGCTCGCGAAATCACAAGTCGGGTATCTGGAGTTTGTGTCACGTCTTAATCATTGCGGATAGCCGTTAAACCCCCACCGACGGGAGTCAAGGGGGAGCATGACTTCCCGCCGGTGTGTTAACTAAATACTGCTGTCTTGATATGACAAAACTCGTTCGAAAGTGTGCTTTTTATGTAACAATTTAAATTGTTGAGGCAGAATATGAGTCATGCAGCGGCTTTTGTTTATCGAAGATGATCACCACATCCGGGCCGCATTAAAGCTCGCGCTTGAAGACGAGGGCTACGAGATCATCGAGGCTGCCGATGGTTTGAAGGGTCTGTCGGCGTTTGAATCAACTTCGGTGGATCTGGTTTTGCTTGACTTACGGTTGCCAGACTTGTCGGGGTTTGAAGTTTGTCGCATGTTGCGCGCAAAAAGCTTAGTTCCGATAATTATCGTCACTGCGCAAACAGACACTCATGATTTGGTCGCTGGACTAGAAGCTGGGGCTGACGATTATGTGACGAAGCCTGTTGTCGCTAAAGAACTAGCCGCGCGTATTCGGGCAGCACTGCGACGTACGAATTTGCTTTCGACGGCAGGATCAACCATAGAACGATTTATTGTCGGCGATATTGAATTTAGACCGCACCAAGGAATAGTTCTCAAAAGTGGCTTTGAACTACCACTAACTAAAACCGAGTATCGATTGCTGCAAGTGTTTTTCGAAAATCAGAATAATGTTTTATCTCGTGATCAATTACTCGAAATAGTTTGGGGATACGAATATCTCGGAGATAGTCGATTAGTCGACGCTCATATTCGACGTCTGCGCGTCAAGATTGAGAACTCGCCAGATGATCCTAAAATTATTGTGACTGTACGTGGAACTGGCTACAGATTGCTTACTGCATAACTCAAAAACTCTTGGGCGCGTGCGTTGCTTTTTGTGAATTCCATCGGGGGCAACATTGCAATAATTGATTTGCCGTAACCTTTGGTCACGAGCCTCGGATCTAGTACCGCGACAACGCCCATGTCTGTTTGAGTTCGAATCAGTCGCCCAGACGCTTGAGCAAGTTTCGTAGCAACAATCGGAATATCAATAGCGGTAAACGCCGATTTGCCATGCACTTCGCGCCGAGCACTCATTAGCGGATCAGTCGGAACAGGAAAAGGTAGTCGGTCAATAATTACGAGACTTAAAGTTGATCCAGGCACATCAACACCTTGAAAGAAGCTTTGTGTCGCGAACAAGCATGTCGATTCGCTATCTGCAAATTTACGTAGAAGTTCCATTTTCGGCAAGTCATCCTGTTTAAGTATTTCAAAATCAAGTCGGTCACACAGATCGGTGTATGCCGCGTTTAATCTGGCATAACTTGTGAACAACGCAAGCGTTCGCCCGCCAGCCGCGATTATTAACTGTTCGATTTCAGCATGAACTGCTTTGTCGCGGTTTCCTTGCGCTGGGTCAGGAAGATGCGCCGCACAGTAAAGCAAAGCATTTCGTTCATAATCAAACGGACTAGCAACATTATGCACATCGAATTTTTCGGTTGGAAGGCCTATTCTTGCTGGCAAGTTTGCGGGGATTGTCGCACTCGTCAATATCGCAGTTCGCTGCGACCATACCGATTCGTATAGTGCGGGGCCAACATCAAGTGGTCGCATTTCGAGTGAGCATCTATCGGTAGTGCCAGACACATATGCGACGTATCCCGCACGGTCTTGGAGTGCAAGATCTAGATCTCCAATCAGACGTGTGCAGAGTGACTGGGCACGAAGTTTGCGTTGTTTTGCCGAATCATCACTGGTTGCAATCGTTCGTAGCGACTCAAGTGCTTCGTTAACACGACCACGTAATTCATTGAGTATTTCTCTTGACTCGCCCTCAAGTGGAAGCGCGACTCGTTGGTTAATTATTGGCGCAAGTTGATCGCGCAGTCGGCTTGCACTTTTCGCGAAATTTCCTGAGATTACGTCTTCGCGAATAATCGCCCGCACTGATGAAGCGACACCAGTGATGCGACTCGGGCTAATTGCTAGGCCAGATGACTCACTGACCACATCTTCTAGTTCGTGTGCTTCGTCAAAGATCACTACATCATGTTCTCCAATGATCGTTCCTTCGGCGTTGATGTCGAGTGCGTAAAGCCATCCATTAACGACAACAATGTCGGATGTCTGGGCGCGTGCTCGTGCACGCTCTGCAAAACATGAATCTCCTTGAGGGCAACGTGAAGCACCTGGACATTCTTCGCTCGACACACTGACCATTGACCACGCTTGTCGCAGGGGTTGCCAGTCAAGCTCACCCTCGTCGCCACTACTTGTTGTGACTGACCATTCAACGAGCTTTTTTACTTCTGCTTTGCTCTTAGGCGAGACATCATCGAGTTCTAATCGAGATTGCGCGCGATCGGCTAACTCCGCAATTCTTTGTTTACATAAATAATTGCTTCGACCTTTCAAAACCGTCCAAGTAAGTGGATGATCAAGGGTTTCATTGAGCGCGCTTGCTAGCAGTGGTAAATCATTTTGCGAAAGTTGATCCTGCAAGGCCTTGGTAACCGTTGAGACGACAACTCTGCGGCCTGACTTCACTGCTGGCACTAAATAGCCGAGTGTTTTGCCAGTACCAGTTCCTGCTTGAACTATTAAATGACGGTTATTGCGGAGTGCCCGGCCTACAAGCACGGCCATTTCATCTTGACCTTGTCGCTCTTCTGAATTTTTAATAGTGTGAGTTACTTGATGTAGAGCGTCAAGTAACTCTTGGTCTGCAGGGTTATTTGGCATGTGTTTGTGATCAGTGATTAATTAATGCAAGTGCGGCATCAAGTTCAACAGCATCAAAATCGGGCCATGGACGGTCAGTAAAATAGATTTTCGCATTAGAAATTTGCCAAAGAAGAAAATTAGAAATCCGCGATTCTCCCGAAGTGCGAACCAATACATCAACCGGTGGGAGCGATGTGTCGTATAGATGCTTCGAAAGATTCTCGGCATCGAGACTTTGACCACTTTTCACTAAGTTTTGTGCCGCTCGCGTTAACTCAGCTCTAGAGCCGTAATCAAATGCAACAGTTAGCACCATTCCCGTATTGTCGGCAGTGTCTTGAATTGCTTTTCGAATCGCACGTTGGACATACACCGGTGTTTGAGAACCGACCTCGTCAAACGGTCGTCCAATCCAGTTAACACGAATGTTATTTTCGTTGAGTTCGGCGATCCGTCCGAAGAGTTTTTTATGGAGACCAAGAATGTGTTTGACTTCTGCTCGAGGGCGCACCCAATTTTCCGTTGAAAACCCGAAAACCGTCAAGTAGTCAATTTCTCTTTTAGACGCCGCTCTTACGACATCAGATAAAGTTTCTTCGCCCGCAGTGTGTCCTGCAGTTCGAGGCAGACCCCGTTTGCGTGCCCAACGACCATTACCGTCCATAATGCATGCGACATGAACTGGCTTGCTACTCACGTCAAGAACGCTACTAACTGAAGATTAAGCATCAGGTGCTTAATGGGCGAGAGAATAGGTGAGAGAATAGATCAATGCCCAACACGAAACGTAGTCAATCTGGGGACTTGTCGCATGTCCTTGTGTGTGCGGGCACTCTGGCTGAATGGCTGGTCACAACTCCAGAACAGTGGAAAGTTCAGATAGACGCATTGGTGCGTGCAGTCAGTGGTGAGAACGTTAGATATCTGACGATTTGCCCTTATGGCGGTGAAAACAATGCCAGCGATAAAGCAAAGATCTGCAACACAATTGTTTCTTCACAAGGTGGTCAGGTCACTGTTGACCGTATTTCGATAATTGCATCTGACGGATTACTCGTTGTGATTGATACTTGCCCCGATGGTCAACAGCGATTTGTAAATGCAGTAGCCCAACTCAGTAGTAATCAAATCATTGATGAGGCGAAACTTTCGGCAACAATTATTGCACCGGCATCTGGTGAACCAGATTTAACTCTGATCCTCGGTTCGCCAACGAAGATTCCGAAATCTCTAGTTTGGGAACTCGCGTACAGTGAAATTGTTTTTTTAGATGTGCCTTGGCTTCGCTGTGATGTTGAACATATCCAGATGGCAATCAACGATTTTCAAAGACGCGACCGCAGGTTCGGTGGAATTGATTCGTGAGCCTTTATCGCGATAAAGCAGTTGTGTTAAGAACATACGATTTGCGTGAGGCAGATCGAATAATTGTGATGATGACCGAAAACTATGGCAAGGTTCGAGCTGTTGCTAAAGGTGTTCGCAAGACAAAATCGAAATTTGGCGCGCGACTTGAGCCACTCAGTCATATTGACGTTTTACTTTCTACAACTGGCAGAGATCTCGACATTGTTAGTCAAGTTGATTTAGTAAGTTCTGCACGCGGGTTGTATACCGATTTAGATCGTTTAACCAGGGGCTTGGCGATGCTTGAGGCCGTTGATCAGCTCGGCATGGATAGAGAGCCAACGTCTCACTTATACAAAATGCTCGCTGGTGCGCTGACTTGGCTTAATGAAAATGATTCTTCGTTAGTGTTAGCGGCTTTTTATTTCAAATTATTAGTTGTCGAGGGTGTTGGTGCCCAAGTAGATAATTGCGTTGGTTGTGGCGTAGACGGCCAGCACTTAGTTGCATTCGACATGTTTAAGGGTGGGGCACAATGTCGTGATTGTCGCACAGGAACGAATTTGTCATTAGAGGCCTTCAAGATTATTCAGGACATTGTTGGTGGTCAATTAAATAAGGTTTTGGCATTGCCTGAGAATTTTGCTACACGAGAGGTTGCAGAACTTGCGACACATTGCATGGAGCATCACCTTGAACGAAAATTGCGCTCGGTTTCAGTTTTTGAAGATCCTGAACGCTAAACATGGCGTTAATTTAGTCTTTGATGTAATAGCCTTAATGCGTGCCAGCGAAAGATCTCGACCAAATAGTAAGCCTTTGTAAGCGTCGCGGATTCGTTTATCCGAGCGGTGAAATTTATGGCGGATTTAGATCGTCGTATGATTACGGCCCGCTTGGTTCACTGATGTTACGAAATGTCAAAGATGCGTGGATCAGATCTAATGTGCAGCAGCGTGACGATGTAGTACTGATTGACGCTGCAATCCTTGGCGCACCACAAGTGTTTGAAGCCAGCGGTCACCTAAGCAATTTCAGCGATCCATTAGTTGATTGCACAGTTTGTAAACGGCGCTTTCGCGAAGATCAACTAGAAGATCGCGAATGCCCTGAATCGAAAAAGGCTTGTGTCTTTACGCCAGCCCGAGCTTTCAATCTGATGTTTCAGACCCAAGCCGGGCCTGTTGAAGGCGAAGGCGCAACTGTTTATTTGCGTCCCGAAACTGCTCAGGGAATGTTCGTTAATTTTGCAAATGTGTTACAAACAAGTCGTAAAAAACCCCCATTTGGCATAGCCCAAGTTGGCAAAAGTTTTCGTAACGAGATTACGCCGGGAAATTTTATTTTCCGAACACGCGAATTTGAACAAATGGAACTTGAGTTTTTTGTTCCGCCAAGCGAGAGCACCAAGTGGTACGAGTATTGGTGCCAGACACGCATGCAGTGGTACATCGACTACGGAATTCCGGCCGATATGTTGCGTATTCGCGAGCATGCCAAAGATGAACTCTCGCATTATTCGGCCGGTACTAGTGATATCGAATTTAAATTTCCATGGGGTTGGGGTGAACTTGAGGGTATTGCACAACGCACTGACTACGACCTAAAACAGCACGCCGAACACTCGCGTCAAAAACTTGAATATTTCGATCAGGCGACAAACGAAAGGTATGTACCGTTTGTCGTAGAACCAGCAGCAGGTGTTAACCGCACGATGGCTGCGTTTCTGCTAGCGGCTTACGACGAAGATGTGGTGAACGATGAACCACGTACCGTACTGCGCTTGCACCCAAGGATGGCGCCGTATCAAATTGCTGTGTTGCCGTTGTCAAAGAAAGACACGCTGATGCCTCTTGCTAAAGAGATTCACATGCTGTTGGGTGCGCGTTACATGTGCGACTTTGATGAAACTCAAGCAATCGGTCGTCGATATCGCCGCCAGGACGAGATCGGTACCCCTTACTGTGTGACGGTTGATTTTGATTCGCTCGAAGATAAATCTGTAACGATTCGTGAGCGCGACAGCACAAATCAACATCGAGTCGCGATTGATTCGTTGCTCAGTGAATTTAATATGATTCTTGGTTTCTAATTAGAATAATTCAATTAACAAAGGAGTGAAAATGTCACAGATTGCAGTAATCGTAAAATTGAAAATTAAAGAAGGTCAACTCGAAGCGTTTACCAAGATTGCGCTTGAGGGAGTTGAAAACACAAAGACAGAACCCGGCACATCTATTTACGCGGTTCATAACGATTCTGTAGAGGCGAATGTTGTCTGGCTCTACGAACTTTACGCC
>Ga0214921_10007104_pt1 | contig 15041 bp, 30 predicted proteins | sample LL1505_MetaG_FD_177992 | JGI IMG/M metagenome (GOLD analysis project Ga0214921, IMG submission 177992) | Freshwater microbial communities from Lake Lanier, Atlanta, Georgia, United States - LL-1505 | ecosystem: Environmental > Aquatic > Freshwater > Lake | place: USA: Georgia | collected... | reverse complement strand
CATGTCGCCTGAGGGACTCGCATCAGTGTCTGGGATAGACAAGAAACGCATCGTCGGGGGCGACAACCTCGTCAGATACAACAAGATGGGAAAGGAGTCGATCGACTTCGTCGTACACCCTCGTGGCGGGCTCATAACGTCGTGGTCGACCTCACTGTCGGCCGCCCTCCATTTCGGTCGCACGGCGCGCAACAGGTACGGCGGAGAAGGTGACGTCATCGCTGTGTACGAAGCCTCGACGGGTGACAACGATGGATCCATGCTCGATCTCGACGCAATTTACAGGAAGGTGGACCATCCTCTCATGATCGATCGCTTCAAGGAGCACGAGGTGTGGGGACTGGGTCCCGTGAAGTGCAACCGGGTTCGCTGGTACGAGAAGTTCTAGATCTTCAAAGCGAGGTTATTCACATATTTCTGAACATCAAAGTGTGATCCTCATATCTCTTGAACATGTAGCAGAGGGCCTTAGGTTCTTTGAATGATGTGATTCTGTCTTTAGATCATGAAGCACAAAGAGCGCAAGATTGTTCTTAATAATCACAAGAATTATAGTTACTCTCTGTGCTTAGAAATTAAACGGAGAATGACATGGACGAAGACATGATTGCGACTATTAAACTATTTGCTGGAAACTTTGCACCACTAGGTTGGTTCTTTTGTGATGGATCACTGTTACCCATATCACAGTATCAGGCACTCTATTCGTTGCTTGGCACAATATACGGCGGAGACGGCAGGACAACATTTGGGCTTCCTGACCTCAGAGGAAGAGTTCCGATGGGAACAGGGCAAGGGCAAGGCCTGACACCGCACAACCTTGGTCAGAAGTCGGGAACGGAGACGAATGTACTGACCAGCACAAACACGGGTGTCTCGTTCGTCCCAAGCGCATCATCTACGGGAATAGGTTCGATGACAGCAGTCCCAACAGGTCAAAATGCACCAGTCAACAACGTTCAGCCTTCGTTAGCACTCAACTACATCATCTGCTGGCAGGGTCTCTATCCGATGAGACCGTGATCAGAAGTTGTAGCGATGCGCTAAGCTGAACAAAAGGAGAAATGAGTCGAATTTGACAGCTCCTCTTGGTTTTCAAACACCATAGGGTGAAAAATGAATGAAACTGCCCGAACGGAGAGTCTCGACGGATATGCAAATAAGACCTAACTCGATAACTTCGCCGAATTACAGGATAATTACTTAAAGGTTAAAAATGTCAGTTGTAATTAAAAGCCCAGTCACAATATCAGGTTCTATGCGCATAGGACCTTACCAATCGTCCGCGCTGATTGTCTCAGGTGAAACTGTTTTGTGGGATGCAAGCTCACTCACGACAGACTTGCTAAGTAACTCGATAACAAATACGTCGAGTGTTACTGCAAGCACTTCGGTAAAGACAATAGGTAGTCAATCTGCACTGATAAATGCTCGATACCAGAGGCTGACCTGGCCGAGCAACTCAGCTCCTGGTACTCAAGACTTTTTCTATGGAATTTGGGCAAGATGGACCAGGTACGGCGCAGGCAACCCAAGCTATCTTGTAGGTTTCGGAGACGGCAAGACTGCTAACACGCAGATGATAATTGCCCAAAATCCAAGCTATTATTCAACCGGGTTGGTGCTGTATACGGGCAACAACTATACGTCTTATGCCACAAACTATGTCCCGTCAGAAAATACATGGCACCACGTCGCGCTGTCTCGTCAAGGAAGCACATACAGAATTTTTGTCAACGGAACAATCAGGGGAACTTTCACAATTAGCGGGTTGAACTTCTCAGAACCTTTCAGGGTAGGAAGCGGAAGCCCGTGGTGGAACAATCCTGGCGCCGCCGGAGCCGAAGCTTACACGAACGGATACATCAACACTGCTCAGCTTGTGATCGGACGTCCCGTGGTGACGAGCAACTTCACAATAGTGTCTCCGGACTATAGATTGACCGTTTAGGTCGGATGAAATAATTGTGAAAATTTGTCTTCTAAGGTTGTGCTCCCACGACCGTGAACGAGAGCCTGCTTCACAGATATATCGGAACAATCCTCGAGGATGAGGTGAAGATCATCGTGAGAACTCCACGAGCGCCGCGGCGAGGTCGCTGTAGGTCTTCGCGGCGCCGAGAGCGGCCGCTCCCTCCGCGTTCCGATAGAAGAGGGTGTGCTTCAGGGTCTCGAGGGAGACGACGAAATATCTGTCGACGTCGACGATCACCTCGGTTCCCGTCGGTGCGGTCACAGGCCAACCCGTCTCGTAGCCGTCGATCACGGCCTCGAGCTCTGCATCATCTGTCGCACCCTTGAACGTCACACCGAGGTCGTCGACGTCTCTGTTCCAAGCGGCGGTGAAGGGTTCGTCGGGAACCATGATGGATGATCCTGCCCCGAGGGTGGAGTGCGGCTTGCCCACGGTGGCGTAGACGAGGTTGGTGAACCCGAGGGAGGACACCAATTCCTCCATGAATCTCCTGTAGCGGTCGTCCATCCTGAGGGAGAGCCCCATGCGGCCGCGCCTCCAACCCTCAGGCTCCGCGGTGACCACCACCACACCCGAGGACTTCGTCTTGCCCGTCGAGTGTCCCCGATAGAGGAGGGGAGCGGACCCCAAGGCACCGCAGCGGGAGATCACCTCCGACAGAATCTCCTCGAGGACGGCCGGGTGTCCCGCCGCGAGGTGGGGAAACTCGGCGGCCGTGGCACCCTTGACGGGAGCGTAGTGCGCCATCTCGGAGAGTATGGATCGGATGGCGGCACGGAGGAGGGGATGGTCGTCCATGGAGGTAATTATGGCTTCACTCAGGGTCCTCTGCAAATAATTCGAGTAAATTCCCCACAACCTTCAACATCAGACATTTGCAGCAAATCCCTCCACCTCCCGGGCGCGGACAAAAATCAGAAGCGCGGAGGGGAGGGCGACACGATCGGAGGGGGAGACCCGTAGGGGTAAAGGAGACGCCAAGGGGAGGGCTGCCGGGGAGACCATCGCTGGTACGGCCGGGTCGACGGGCTCAACAAGGGGAACCGGAACGGCATCCACCCCAGAAACCCATCTGGCGACCGGCGGCCTGTGTACACGTGGACATGCATGGCGCATCGTGGTAGGGGTCTGCATCACGGGCATTTGGCGGCTGCCTACCCGTGGCACGAAGTGTCAGAAAGTGGTAGGGAGTGGCGGCGGCCTGGGAGGGAAGCACTGGGGAGGAGGAAGGAGAGGGGGGCGGCGAGAAGTGTGGGGACGTGTGGCGCCTTAGCCCAATCAACCGTCTTTTTTCTTCAAAGCCAATGCAAAGTCGCTCCTCCAAGTGATATAACATAGGAGACTGCCACACAGAATCACTCAAGGAGCCGCAATGACCAAGAAGCACCCGTCCCTCGACCACCTCGCATTCTCCGGCCTCACCGTCGGCTGCACCCTCCCGGACGTCCTGTCCCCCCTCCCCTCCGGAATACTTAATCCCATGGCTCCCCTCCCTCCCCCTCCGACCAAGCAACCCTTCGAGCCCGTCCCACTGGAGCTCGAGCTTCCTCTCCCTCCTCTCCCCTCCTCGGGGTCTTCTCTTCCCGCCGGGGAGGAACCGAGGTTCATCGTCGTCGATCTGGGGGAGACGGGCGATTGGATCCAGCTCTGATCCCCCTCCCCTGGCGCCTTCCTTCCTTCTGGGATTTGGTCATGCGCCCGGTTGCAACGAGTTGCAATGGTCCCCTCCTCCCCGCCCGTGTACATCGCCTCGGCAGTGGGGTACAATGTCGTCATGCATGCTCCCCCTCCCCGCCGAGTCACCTACACCCATCCCGACCTTCCGAGCCTGACCATGACGGGCACGGTGGCCCACGACGAGTGGGAGGGGGCCGAGCTCTTCTACCCCGACGACGAGTTCCACGACCGGCTCTTCGAGCTGTACGGCTACGACGCCCTCGCCGGACTGTTCCTCGGGGGTGCCACCGTCTCCCCCTCCCCCTGACCCCCTCCTCCGTGCCCGCCGTGCTCCCCCACGTCGTTCCCCCTCCCCGGCGTCTCCGGCTCCCTCCCCCAGGAAGGCGGACCGAGCGTCGTCGTCGTGGTGGACCTGGGGTGCTCGGGGGACTGGATCGTTCCCTGACCTCCTCCCTCCCCGTGGGGGACCCATGAACGGAGTGTTCCTCGCGACGATGTCCGACCTGGCGTCTCAAATGGTCCTCTCTGCCCCCGCGGCACAGGCCGACCCCGCCGCCGAGAGGGGCCTCCGTGCCCTCCTGATGACCCTCTGCAGGAACATGGAGGACGTGGCCCCGAGGAACGTCTCCGTGAAGGCCGCACACCGCGGCCGCTCCCTCGGCATCGACGACCTCCGGCGGCTCCACTTCGACGACGGATGCCGGATCCCAGGAGGACGCAGGTCGAGCTCCCTCCACTGGGAGCACTGGTTGCCCGTCGCAGAGATGCGGCGTGAGCTGATGTCCCTGTCGGACCCGACGCCTGCTGCATGCCGCGCCGTGCTGTCAAAGGCACGGCTCTGCTGGATCCTCAAGGAGGAAGACGATCGGCTCTCGGAGCTCGGGTTCAGGTCTCGCAGGCCCGATCCGGATGCTGCCTACAGGGCAGCCGGCATAGAGCTGGCATATCCTTGGGACGGTGTCAAATCTGCGGGAGGAGAATACTTAAGGTCATGAAGAACTTGATCGTGGAATTCGTTCGTGAGGTGTTGGCCGAGAGGTCAGGCAAGAGGAGCAAGAAGCCCGGTGGGCCCCGCACCGACATGGGAGCGATCAGGCAGCTCAACCCGGGAGAGTTCTCCGTCCGCGTGAAGGGTGCAGTGGACTCAGCCGGAGGAGACGTCGAAAAGGCGGCGAAGAACCTCGACGTCGCGACGCGGACCCTGTACCACTACCTCGAGACTGAGCCCGGTCTTGGGAACGTCGAGACCTCTTCCGAGAGGGAAGACGCCGAGGAGAAGGGAAAGCTCCGGCCGGGACAAAAGAGAGGAGAGGAATGATGACGCTCCCCTCCTCCGGTCTTTGTGCAACGAGTTGCACACGCGGCTGACCCGCGGCGGCGCCTACTCGTCCCCCTCCCCTCCGCCCAATAGGTCGAGGGCGTCGACCGACACCCATCCCCATTTGCTGGAGGTGAGCACACGCTGGAATGTGTGCCACAGGTAGTTTCGCGGACCGGGCAGCATGAAACCTCGGTCGCCATGAGTGAATTCATAGAGGATTGTACTGAGGTCTTCGTCGTACATGTGGGCGACGGAGCACCCCCTCTTCAGGGCAACAGGAATCGCCTCGAGGTTCATGCAGCGGCCTTCGCTCTCACAGGCCTGCTGCTCTTTAGTTCAGGAGCAGCTTTTCGGACCTTGAGGGCTGCCTTCTTGGCGCGTGCCGCCTTGCGCTCGGCCTTCTCTGTGGCGATGGTCTCCTTGTCGCGGTTCTTCGCACCCTTGGGACGACCTCGACCCTTCTTCTCCCCTGCCGGCTTGACCTCTTCGGTCTCGATCGGATTCTTGCGGGGGCGACCGCGCTTCTTCTTGGTGGAGACGTCCACCTTGCCGAGGGCGAGCTTGAAGACCGTGCCAAATCGAACGGACTCCTTCCAGTTCATGATGGCATTGTGGTCCGTCTGCTCGTCGAACAGGTGCATCCGGCCGGTGAACTCATCCATGCGGACGACGCGGTAGGTCTTCGTGTCGAGGTAAGGCTTGCCCTTCAGGAAGCTCGAGTACCTCTCGATCACGATCTTGTCGCCCTCCTTGAATTGTGCCACACCGCCCACGATCGCATCGGGGAGGCGGGAAATGTCGGGCTTGTTCGTCGCGGCCCTGTTGCCAAGGGCGTCCAGCGCCTCAGGGGACACAAAATCGGAGGGGGTCTCGATGTCGATGTTGGTCATGGTCTTACCTTATCACTTTCGAGCAGAACTTTACACTCCACAAGGGGCCAATCCTTCCGGACTGTCCCCAGGGGTGCAACGAGTTGCAAAGGTCAGAAGCGCTTGATGGGCGGCAGATCCGCCACGTCGATCTCCACGATGTCGTACAGATCATGGTCCTTCAACCATCCAGAAGGCTCGTGTTCGAAGGGAAGCCCCTCGACGAAGAAGGCCTTAAGTTGAACCTTGTCCCATCCTGGGAGGGGAGCACCGGTGACGTCGTCGTAGGTGCCTCGAGGGGAGGAGTAGGAGTTACCAGTTCCGTCAGCGTACCGAACAGTAAAAATCCATGGGTTTCCCGGGTCGCCCCCGCGCCAATTCTTGGTGGTCAACTTCCAAGCCTGCACCGGAGGTGCGGCGGCAGCCTTGGCCTTCGCGGTGCGCTTGTCTCGGGCCTCGGCGTTGAGCTGTTCCTCGAGCCTCGACAGTTCCTCGCGGCGGGCGGAGTACTCCTCAGAGAGACGCTTCTCCTCCGCTCGAATTTCTTGCCAGGTGGTGAACTTGGGGGTGCTGGTGTTGGTCATGGTCACAGTATAACCTTTCCACTACGAACTTTGCAGGAACTTCGAACTTATTTTTCAGCGGCGGACGCCGTCGGGGGAAGTCCGCTGGGCCTGCATCTCCTCGAGCTCCGCGAAGAAGCGCTTGAACTTGGGGAGGGCGTCGGCGATGCGGTCGGCGTACACCATCTCGTTCGACGAGATCTTGAAGTCACCCTCCACCGCTTCATCGAGGAGGTCGATGCACTGCTCCAGAGCGAGGTAGGTGTTCTCGAATGCACAGTAGCTCATGTTCGCCATGTTGGCCTCCGTTGTTGATGAAACCAGTATACCACTTCAATCACGAACTTTGCAGGATTTTCGATCTTTTTCTTCTTGATCGTCAGTTTCAACACCACAAGGGGCCAAGCCTTTCGGCCTGTCCCCAGGAGGTGCAACGAGTTGCAAGGTCAGCCGGTGAGCTGGTCCTGAAGCTCCGCGATTCGACGGAATCCTTCGAGGGTGAGCTTGTATTGGCCCCGCTTCACACGATACCAATAGGTGCGACGACTGGAGGCACCATTGATTCCGTGGACAATGTTGCGGGTGGCATCAACGTCCTTGCCTACGAAACCGTAACCTCCGAAGGAGGAGGTGTTGAAGAGGTAGGTGAATTTCAGGGGCTGATTCCGCCAGGCCTGGAGCTTCTTGATGATGTCCGGGGATGTGGAGATTCCGGTGGGGGATTGAAACATCAGAAGGAGAGTTGCATCATGGTTGTTGACCTTGCCGGCCTTGAGGTCCGTGTAGGTGTCATGGGAGAGACCTGGGAGGATGTTGCCGTTGATCATGAGATTACTATAACCTTTCCTCGATGAACTTTGCATTTTGTGATTTGCTTTTTTGCCTTTGCCGCTGCCGCCTAGCCCTGCCTTGCGCCTTGCCTTTCCTTGATCATGACTCTATATTAACATTTCCTTGATGAACTTTGCATTGACTTCGAAAATCTTTTTCTTCGAAGGTCATTTTTCGAAGGTCACTTCTTCGTGACGCAGACGATGCCGGTGGTCGTGTGGTCACAGCGGACCGAGCCCTTGGGGGCAAAGTTGGACCACCACACCTGCTCACCGATGATGTTCGCGAAGAAGAGGCCGACGCAGATGAAGAACACCTTGCCCTCGGGGAGCTTCCACATGTCCTTGAGCGTTTCCATGGTCTTAGTATACCACTTCACCCCTGAACTTTGCACTTCCGCAAAATTATTTTTACTTGAAAGTCGCTTTCAGCAACTCCCAGAAAAAAAGTTGTTGAAAGTCGCTTTCAGTGCAAAGTTCAATGAGGAAGTGATAAGGTAAGAGACATGGAAAACGACAGGGACACCACCGAACACGTCATGAACCTCCTCGAAGACCTGCACGCCCTCGAGGCTCGACTTGCTGGGGTCCGCCAGGCCCACGGTCTCCTCGCAGGTTCTCATTATCTTGCAGAAATTGCGGTGGGCCTCAAGGCAAAGGAGGAGGGCCTGCTGCGTGGAATCCTCGACATCCGTGCCGAGATCGTTCAGATCGTCGTCGATGCTGAGGTCGAGGCTGTCAAGGCTGCCAAGCGGATCGACGACATCGAGGCCGCCCTCCGAGAGACCCACCCGAAGGCTCCTCCCATCTGGAGCGGCTGGTCACTGTAGACAGTGCAAAGTTCAACCCCGAAGTGATAAGGTAGGGAACATGGACAACAACAAGATCTTCGCAATCATCGCTGGTGAAGCACACGAGGGCTATGCCGTCCGCGGCGTGTACACCTCCTACGACGACGCCCTCCGAGACGCCGCGATCTACGCCGCTCGCGAGAACGAAGAGGGCATGGAGTACGAGGCGCGGTCCGGTGAGGGGCGTTGGCTCGACGGCAGCTACTACATCGAAGTGGAGGGGTGGCCTCTCGGTCGCCTCCTCGCCTGATCAGTGCAAAGTTCACCCCCGAAGTGGTATACTGAGACCATGGAAAACATCACCGTCGAACTCACCCCCGAGGAAGTGGCCTACCTGCAGGAGGCTCTCAAGCGCACCCGCAAGGCGGTCGAAGCCGCCACATGGAAGCTCCACGACGTGGACTACGACGACCTCTCGGACAACCAGATCTGGGAGATTTCGTTCGGCGACCGCCTCGTGGAACTTGCGGCAAAATTCCAGAAGTAGTGCAAACTTCAACTCTGAAGTGATAAGATAGAACCATGGATCCAAAGGAATTCTACTCCAAGAAGTACGCCCTCCTCATCCAGCTCGCTGACGCCTTGACGGAGGCCAACAAGATCTCCATGACGATCCGTGGACTCGAGGTCCGCGGCGCTGCCGATCCTGACTCTGGGCTCCTCTACGAGCTCCGCACCCTCTCGAAACACCTCGAGGATTTCGAGAAGTACGCGGCGGATCAGGTCTCGGGCCTACAGCCTTTTACTTCGTGATAGTGCAAAGTTCACGATCGAAGTGGTAAGATAAGAGACATGAAGATTTACAACCTCATTCGCGCTACGTCCTGTGGCAATGATCGTCCCATCGTCGAGACGCTGACTTCCATGTCCTATTCTGTCATCATGGACAAGTTCTATGAGTTCGCTGAGACCGTTGGCAAGGATTCTGTCACCGTCATCGTGGAAGAATTCAACATGGATACGGCCGAATCGGTCTCCCTGCACTACTTCGCGGGGAACGAAAAAGATCTCTGAGATCTGTGCAAAGTTCACGATCGAAGTGGTATACTGATTTCATCAACCAAGGAGCTCAAATGGCTAAGTTCGCAGTTCTCTTCACGGATGAGGATTCTGGTGACATCAAGGTGCTCGGCCTCGCGGAGTCCAAGGTGGAAGCCATCTCGCTCCGGGCCAAGACGGCCATGTCGGTCATCGAGGAAGCAGGGTTGGATGAAGAAGATGAGGAGACTGCCAACTCGGTGATCTCCTCGTCGAAGGATTCCTACGCCGAATGGAACGGCCTCGTGTTTCAGGTGGTTCCGGTCTTCTGCTGAGGCAGCTGCCAACTCAAATCATCCTTGGGGACAGTCCGGTAGGATTTGCCCCCTTGCGGTGTTGAAACTGACGATCAAGAAGAATAAATTCGAAGTCAGTGCAAAGTTCAATCTCGAAGTGGTATACTAAGATCATCCACCAGCCAAGGATTCCAGCACATGTCGAAGATGAACCTCAACGTCGGGATCAAAGGTCTCAAGCACGGCACCAACATCAACGAAATTGCTGTACCGAAGCAGCTCCGCGACCGCAAGAAGATTGGCATCACCTGGTTCGATGACGCCCTCGGTGGTGAGGGCTTTGTTCCCTCCTCTGTCATGATGCTCACCGGCACGCCTGGTGCTGGCAAGACCACCCTCCTCCTTCAGTTGGCCAATGCCATCACGGCTGCTGGTCACATCTGCCTCTACAACACCGGCGAGGAATCGCTTCACCAGGTCAAAATGGTTGTCGACCGACTCGGTCTCCGCAACGGATTCATCGTCGGTCAGGACACAGAAGTGTCCGACCTCATCGCTCACGCCGACAGCCTTCGCAAGTCCAACCCCGGCAAGCAGGTCTTCATCCTCCAGGACTCTCTTCAAACCTTGAACGACGGCAAGTACGGCGACCACACCAACTCCATGACCCCTCTCCGTTGTGCCGAGATCCTTACGGACTGGGCCAAGGAGACGTACGGTTGCGTCATCTTCATCGGTCAGGTCACCAAGGGTGGAGACTTCGCCGGCAAGAACGGCATCCTTCACGCAATTGACGTCCGCGGCCACCTCTACATCGATGATCAGAAGAAGAGCGAGACCTACGGGGAGCGCATCTTCGAGGTGACCAAGAACCGCTTCGGTTGCAGTGGTCGAGCCTACGTCTTGGGCATCCGCCGAGAAGGCCTCTACGAAAAAGGCGAGATCAGCTAAATCTTTCTCAATGTAAAGTTCACCCCAAAAGGGGTATAATCAAACAAACAACGGATCGATCAAGGTCCACAATTACGGAATAGGAACAGGAATATGTCTGAAACCAAAATGAGTGCAATCGAAGAGGCCCTGGCAAAGGCACGTGCCCGCAAGGCGGCCAAGGAGGCAGCAGGCCTTCTCCCTGAAAGTCCGGTTGTTGCTGCACCCAAGAGGGCAGCAGCCAAGGAGAACAAGCCCGCAAAGGAGCCGACCAATCCAGACCGTGCCGCCGAGAAGGCGAATGAACGAGCGGCCAAGCAGGCTCAACTGGAGGCCGACCGCGAGGTTCGTCGTCAGGCCCGTGAAGCCCGCAAGACCGAAAAGGCCGCAACCAAGGCGGCCGCTGCTCCTCGTTCAGCCCACATGAAGAAGGTTGAAAATGCCCGGGCGAAGCTCATGAGCCTAAACAGCGAGGCAGAGCTCATCTACAATGAGATCGTCGCCAACTATTCCGGAATGATGGTCAATGCCATCGCGGAGCACCTCAAGCTCTACGTCCGAATGTCCTCTACTCAGCGTGCCCAGTCCGCCGCCGCCTTCAAGATTGGCGCCAAAGTGACCATCACGGGAGGCGACCCGAAGCACATCGGTAAGGTCGGCACTGTCACTAAGTCCCAAAAGCTCCGCACCTTCGTTGATGTCGGTGAACGCAAGGAAGTGTACATCTTTACGACGGATGCCAAGGTCCAAGAGGAACAGGCACAGGTGGCGGTGGCAGTCTAAAGGCTGCACCGATCCGGAGACCTTCGGGAGCGATGGTGGACCGGTGGCAAAAGATAATCTCTCCCAATCTTTTTGGATAGAGCATCATACTTATTTGCATGATCTGCAAATATTGTAACACTGAAACCAATCTATCCGGCGGGGCACAATCAAACCACGTTGCCTGGTGCGACAAGAATCCTAAAAGAGCCGAAAGGGCTTCTGCCTTAATCAAGGCGAGGGCGGCGAGGAAAAGCACCCCAGGCACGAATCAATACACGAAGGCAGCCAAAGAAGGAAGAAAGATAGAGGTTTCCCAGGAAACAAGGGAGAAAATATCGAATTCAGGAAAAGGCCGACTTCATTCAGAAGAGACCAGGATCCTCCTCTCAGACCAAAGGAAGAAGTGGCTACAGGAGAACCCAGAGCTCCACCCTTGGAAGAGGAACGATAAATTCAAAAGTATTCCATGCCAACATCTAAAGGATCGACTAAGAGCTTTAGGTGTTCCATTCGAGGAGGAATACACGCCCTTGGAAGAGAGGGCATTCTCAGTCGATATTGCATTCCCTGAGAAGAAGGTGGCTGTAGAAGTAAACGGTGAGCAACACTACAATCGTGATGGAACTCTTCGAACTTACTACAGGGAAAGACATGAGCTCATTGTAAAGTCCGGCTGGCATGTGATAGAGTTACACTATACTCGATGCTATGCCGAAGACGTGATTGAAGAGATAGTTTCAATATTGCGCTCGTAGCCTAGAGGATCAGGCAGCAGACTTCTAATCTGTACCACGTAGGTTCGAATCCTACCGGGCGCGCAAAGGATGGTGAGGAACCTGACGAGGACACGGTCGCTCCGTTTACCTCAAAGACTACCAAATCCATCGCCTCTACGCTCCAAGCCGGCCGGATTGGACAGAGAGGAAATGCACCTTACATGCTCAATGGCAGAGCGGCGAGCAATGACTCGTGGTTGTGGGTTCGATTCCCACAGGTGCACCTCCTGGAACCCTCCAGGTTTAATCGAGAGAAAAAAGCATGAACAACATCAACTACGACACCGCTTACGTCATCCGCAACTCTGCCCGCCGCTTCCTCTCCAACTCGGACACAAATTCGTGGGGTGCGATCGGTGAGAGTCAGATCTTCTACAACTACTATGCCGCTCGTGAGGTCGCCGGTCGGACCGCAGGCGCCGGTGTCCGACATGTGATGCTCAAGCCCGTGAAGCGCTGATCTTCCCACCCCTCCGGGGGGAGACATGCTCAGGTGGCGGAACGGTCTACGCAGAGGATTTAAAATCCTTCGGTTAACAGCCTTGTGGGTTCGAATCCCACCCTGAGCACTCGTGCAACGAGTTGCACACACGCACGTAGATAGTGCAAAGTTTCTTGCTGTTGTGGTATACTGTTTTTCATGGGCTACTACGTCAACAACAACGGTAAACTTCTCATTGGAACTGTGATTGCTGCAGCGGCCGCCGAGGCAGTGACAGGTGAGGACAGCGGCCTCGCTCGAGGATGTGCAATCGGTCTTGTTGCTTGGATTGGATGGGTAATCTTCTTTTTCACTATGATGTTTTGGATCATCTTTCGATGAGAACAGCTCAAAGGAAAGCCTCGGAGCTCTGTGTCCCAACTGTCATGCAGTCCATTCTGAAAAGTTCATGCACATCGGTCAGAAACACACTGAAGAAACCAAGAAAAAACTCAAAGGTTTCTAATACTTGCTCTCGTAGTTCAGCGGATAGAACGCAGGTTTCCTAAGCCTGATGCCGGAGGTTCGAGTCCTCCCGGGAGCGCAAGAAATGAAGGAGATTCTCATGGACGGATACGAGGTTCTCAAAGCGGTTATGGACGCCACCGTGATCGTCACGGTGGGATACGTCGTCATCGAAGCAATCCAGAACTGGAGGATGAAGTGAGTTCGAGAGTCGTGGATCTACAGCGGTCCTTGGTCCACCTCGAAGCGGCCCGCACGTTGGTCCAGGACAGTGACAGACGGTGTCCCATCAGCGCCGCCATCCGGCACGTCGAGGGGCTTCTCGAAGATGCGCTGAACGAGGCTTCGCACCCCCGACGGCACAGACGGTGAGGCTGCCAACCGTGCCTCCTTCAAAATAATCTCTTTCTTCAAGTTGTCAGTGTAAAGTTCCCCCTCGAAGTGGTATACTGAGACCATGGAAAACGACAACTTCATCAAGGTCAACGAAAACTGTGGTTTTGGTTTCGTGGTTCATCATGACGGACGACATTCCGCGTTTCTCCTCACGAACGTCGATGACGTTTCCAACACATGGGGATCCCCTGTCTCCCTCAACCGGTTCGGTTACAAGTACTCTGTCAAGACCCCTGTCCTCTCGAACAAGAAGAAGTACGAGGTGTTCACCCAAGAGGATTCCATCACTGTTCTCATGGAAGAGGTCCGACTCGGGATCAAGAAGTGGGAGGAGAAGACTGACCTCCGGCCCTCTGAAGTTCGATACCTAGAACTTCTCAAGTCTGTGATCTGAGTGCAAAGTTCATCCTTGAAGTGGTAAGGTAGTTCTATGGTCATCCACAACGCAACGCAGTTCATCGGCCTCCTCATGATGTGCATCGGCGCAGGTGGCCTGGGTCAGTGTTTCTACAACTTCGTCAACCCGGAGGGATGAATCATGGACAACCTCACCACATACGAATGCAGGGGTTGTGGTAGAAACGAGCATGGTACGTACTCATCTCTACCATGCGAATGGTCACGAATCGAAAGAATCGATGGCCCAAACGGTATCTGTCCAGCATGCGTTCATGACCGCCTTGATGATGTTCTCAAATCATTCCACGATGATGGCTACGAACATGCACACGTAGTGCAAAGTTCACGATTGAAGTGATAAGGTAGGATCATGGAACTCAACGAAGTAGATCTCAACAACCTCCTCGAGCTCGTTCAGGACAAGATCTCCCTCCTCCGTGGCCGAAGCCTCGAGGAGATGATCTTCGTGGAGGCATCGCTTGAGGAGTTCGTTGCCCTCGAGACGAAGATCCTCAAGATGCTCGAGTGAGTGCAAAGTTCAACAGGGAAGTGATAAGGTGGGAGTCATGAGCTACAGCAGCACCTACGACGAGAATGGTAAGTTCATCCCCTACCACAACTACAAGATTGTTTGGAAGCTGAAGCACTTTTCTTCCCATACGAAGGAATGGATTGTGATGGAAGAGGGCCGATCCTACGTCACCACGACTCGTTCCTCGGAAGCGGCCGAGGCCGTGTTCCTCAGTGAGCGGACTCATCGTGTAGGTCGTAACACCACCTACCAAATCGTCTCTGTTGAATACGATGGAGAATCCACATACGGTGGACCACGTTACAGGAATGGTTGGTATTGATAATCCAGTGCAAAGTTCACCCACAAAATGATATTCTACTATCATGAAACGAAACAAGCCCCGCAAGGCCCGCAACCTCGACGTGATGGAGATGATCCTCACCCGTAAGGGTGGTCCCCACCGCGACCGTCGGGACAAGCGCTCCACCAACCCCAAGAACATCGACTGGGAGTGACCATGAACACCTTCGCAATCGGCGCCGTGGTCTCCTACCAAGGTCGGTGTTGGCTCGTCACCCGGACGATGGGTGCCTGGCTCCGCCTGGTGACGGCATCCACCCCAGGCAACTACCACTCCATTGACCTTCCACGGTCCCAGGTGTCCCAGAACCTGACCGCCACGGAGTCGGCCCACCACGAGATGTACTGTCCGTTCACGAAGAAGAAGCAGTAGTTCCTGCAAAGTTCAACCTTGAAGTGATAGGATCGAATCATGGACAACGAATACTTCGTCGAGCTCTCCCACTTCTCCTGCGACTCGTGTGATTACGAGGGTCCCACGGCGACCTACCACTGCCGCGCTGTGCCGGTGCTGTCGCAGTGCCAACGGTGTGACCCACGTGCCTGGGAGAAGGCGGGTGAACGGGCACGTGACCAGTGGATGGCGGGTGAGATC
>Ga0214921_10007103_pt1 | contig 15045 bp, 14 predicted proteins | sample LL1505_MetaG_FD_177992 | JGI IMG/M metagenome (GOLD analysis project Ga0214921, IMG submission 177992) | Freshwater microbial communities from Lake Lanier, Atlanta, Georgia, United States - LL-1505 | ecosystem: Environmental > Aquatic > Freshwater > Lake | place: USA: Georgia | collected... | reverse complement strand
CTTGATCTGGGAAATCGCCTTCGACTTCTCCTTGATGAACTGGAATCGGGCCTCGAAGTCCCGGTCTAGTCCGATGGCACCGAGATCCTCCTCCAGAGCACGGATATGTCCCATAGTGGCTATGACACGCCATCCGGGTCCCAGGAATCCCTGGATCTTGGAGCACTTTGCAGGGGATTCAACGATGAGTAGTGACATGTTCTTACTGAGCTGTTAGCAAGTTGTATGGACAATTTTATGACTGGGGCTTCACGCTAATGCGAATCCAAGAGCCCAATGATTTTCAAGACTCCGAAACAGAGAATGTCCAGCAACGGAACAGTCCCTCCCTGTCTGATCATGGACGACGACGAACTCGCAGAGGATCAGACAACTACGGGATGGAGACGAAACGGCGAGGAGTTGAAAAATACTCGCGTGTTCGGTATTGACACAGCGGCACATTTCCCTAGCGCATTCCAGACCTATCGGCCAGATCAGGCCCGCTCCTTCCCTTTTCAAATCGGCAAGCGAGCAAAAAAGGCCGAAGAATCTGAGGAGCTCCTCGCAGAGCAGCAAAAATCTAAGGAAGCCCGCGCAGCCTTTTATAATTCCGAGAAGGCCGAGCAAGAATATTCCTACAGCGAGCGCACGCCTACGGCAACACCTCAGCCAGAGCTTGTAAGACCCGATGAAGAAGTTAGCAAGGACTGATACGGTGCCTGTTGCCTAGTCTCATACGCATGAGCCGTATAATACGGTCCGTGCGAATGATAGAATCCGTGCTTCTTATACCATTCTATCAGCTTGGGCGAATCAAGAGGCCACAGATGAAGACTCTTTCGCTCTCTGCACGAGTTCCTACGGAGAAAGTCCAGTAGCCTGTTACCGAGTTGCTGGCCGCGATAGGCCGAGTGAATCGCGAAATAATCAATGTAGCGGCTCTTGCCGCTGCGCTTGTGGAAACTCGTTATGGCGAATCCGAGCAGATCGCCCGCGTGTGAGAAGATACCGTAGCTATTCGCCTTGTTACGCCAAGAGATACCGAGATCAGAGGTCGGCAGCTTTGATGCGCGAAAGGCGTCGCAGAAGATGTCGCGGACGGACTTGTAGTCTTGTGCTCGGAGGCGTCTGATATGTGTTGAAGACATCGTGTGTTTGCCAGCTTTAGACTGGGGCGCGGCATCAATTTTACTTGCCGATGATTGACCACAGACAACCTAGTAGAATATAGCAGCAGCCACAGGTGGTGGCGGGAAGATTCTCCTGTGTAGCTGGGGGCTCCCTACTTGAAAGGGGATTGGTAGTCATCAGCATTCTACAGGGGTTTAACGGCGCATTTTAGACCGGCGGGCGCATGCAAGCATACTGATGCGGCAGCATCAGTATGCGAACACACGACCTTCGGTCGCATGCAAGCCTATTAAGCTGCGCTTAATAGGCGAACATCATGCCTCCACGGCCACCATACACCCTAAAGACATTATACGTCTCCGCCCATACATACACCAAATACCGCGGCACCGCCGTCTTTGACGAAAATCCCGCAAACGGGCGCATATCCAGCTGCAGATTGATATTCACAATCTTGTCCAAGTTCGCCTCTCCGCACGGCTGGCTCGGAGGCAAATGACCGGAACCGAACGCAAACGGCAGATTGTAGTAATACCGATTCACCCACGGCGACTTCCGCTGCTCTAAACCGGGAATGAGAGACCGGAATATAGACGGCGATGTAGTGCTGTAGCGATACAGAGATCCCTCATAAATCAGTCGCAGACTCTGGAGCGGCTCCGAGTTCCGAAAAACATAGCCAGGAATCATCTCCGTCTGAATCCGCTGACTCAACGGCGAGGCATTCGGCCACCACGGAGCAATCGGCGCATCCGACCCCGATAAATCGCGCGTTCCCAAGAATGGCGCATTGTAATACGGGGCCTCGTAACGCTGCAGATAGAAAAAGAGGTTCCGCGTCGGATTGGGAATCTTCAAATAACAGTTGGCCGTATCCAGACCGTTCGTATCCACCGGATCAAAGGCATAGTGCTGCAACACCGGAACCTGAATGTCTGCGAGACGGAATCTGTTCGCCTCGGGTCTGTCCAGATAGATATACTCGGCCATGATATAGGTGTCTCCGAGAACCTGCAAGAGCTGCGTAGTCGGCATCGTGATATCAGGCACCACGGTGACCCGGGTGGTCCGGTCAGGATTTCCCTGCAGGCCAGAAATATCAGTTCCACTGACGGAGTTCGTATAGTAGAACGGGGAATCGGCAATAGGAAAATAGGCCTCCGCCCCTGCAGGAGGTGCCTTCAGACCCTGTGTGCTCCGCTGGGCCGTGCTCACATACAGAGTCGCCGGTGTTGCGAAGGTTATATTCATCTTTACAGCGTCTGCCTGGAGTGCATCGAGCGGCAGAAATGTTCCCGCATCTCCGCTGCTGAACCAGAAGGGGAGCGGCGTCGTTGCCTGTGTTGCCGCCGTGCTCCCGAATTCTCCAGGAGAAAACCCCGTGGAATCGCGTGGAAGAAGCTTGTCCATCAGACTCACCTTCTCTATCGGAGTGTAGAACTCGTCTAGAATCTCCAGAAGTTGGCCATTGATCTGCTCCACGCGGCTGCCTCCGATGTCTATGGATGCCGACTGCAGCAGCGCATGTCCTACAGAGTTCGTCCAGCCGAACGTGGGTCCCGCAAATGTCTTTCCGTTGGCCACGCACCACGCCTGGGCCGCCAGCTGGGGGGTAGAAATATCGGGCATCGTCGTGACAAGATAGAGGCGCGAGAGCAGATGGCCCTTTCGCGGCAGTGTGATTGTCGCCATAGTTCCGAGCGTCGGGCGCGTGTCAAAATCCAGACGAACCCATTGCGTTGTAAAGCGACCGGCGCGCACAAAGACTTTTACAAAATAATCCACGCGGGGTCGTCCTTTGGGGCATAAAAGTCGCGAATCCTGTATGCCTCCGTTGATAACTCGCAGCAGCGCCGCTACCATCTCTTTTAAAGAGGGAGAGTGGAATCTTAGGCCACAGCAAATATCATACGTGACAGTAGGAAGAATGGTCGCCGAAACCGGTGGAGGCATTCCACGGATTATACATCAAATATGGATCGGGAAAAATCCCATGCCGCACGAATGGATGGATACTGTAAAGGATTTTGCTGCGAAACACGACTACGACTATAAACTATGGACCGAGAGGAATATTAAAGATATGGACATGAATGCAAAGCTTCGCGCCGAATATGATAGCTTTGAAGGGGAACTCGCTGGTCGTGCGGATATAATCCGGCTTCTGGCGCTCAGCATCTGTGGTGGTATCTATATCGATGCAGATACGGTTATAGTGAAGCCCAAAAAATTCGCCGAGTTTTTAGAGGAGAATAAGGCGGGAGTCTTCTTCGCCTGGGAGAATCTCTCCAAAGCCCGCACGAAGAAACTGGGGAATCTCGGGCCAGGGCTCACCGCCCAGCGGCGTCTTGTTGCCAATAGTGTAATAGGGGCCGAGAAGGGTCATCCCTTTATTGAGAAGTTACTTGACGGTATTGCTAATGCAGCAAAGGATGGTTCAAACAAGACGGCAGCATGGAAGCGGGTCGGGCCACTCTACGTCACTCGCACATACATACGCACCAAGAAGGGTTTTCCAGATGTTCATATTTATCCAATGAAGTATTTCTATCCGATGCACTGGGGTGGTATTACGGATCCTGAGCTCCATAAAAAAATGAAGATTCCTGGAGACAGTATGTTGTTTCAATACGGCTATTCGACAAATAAATTCGCCAAGATATTTGCGAAGCGCAACCGTAGGCGGACCCGCAAAGCCCGTAAGGATTAATGGGCAAATTCGGCGTCAATCTCATCATAGGCGATTTGTAGGAGTCCAGTGCGCAAGGCGCGGACAGGGTCCCACACCGTCATAAGAATCTCCTGCTTGAGCGAGATGCCGAGGGCAGGATCCTTAAAGAACATTCTTGCTTCTGCCTTTTCCATTGCGCGGCGTGTGGCACGCATACCCGACTCTTCCGTATGATAGATTCTCCAGCCGTGCTCGATTTCATAGGGGTATATAACCTCTGGATGTCCCGGAAAGACGGAAAGAGTGTTGAAGGCCGGGCGAAGAATGGTATTGACCTCACCCCATTTCCGCCTCATATCGACAAAGTTTCCGGTTATCATATGAGTGGTATCATCCATTTCCATGATTCCTCCATAGTAGATGAAGTATTTCTCACCGGCAACGAGCTCGTTGAGAGGAACTTCAGTCATAAGCATCTCGGCTGGGGGATACCTGCCTCGGCGGGCAACCAGCCTTCAATTTTTGGCCGGCAATTTAATCCTCGAACATAGCATTGGCCATACCGTTCTCAAATCGGAGCCAGTTTATCGCATTACAGAACACTTTCACTTCCCAGTTCGCATCGAGCACTCCTCCTGGTGGTTTCACATCCAGAATGAGTCTGAGAGAATTCACGCGGCTTGCATTGAAGCTGCCACTCGGCTGATGCTCGCCAGGCCGTCTGGCGAAAGGATAGCCATAGAGGAATGCAGAATATGCTGCCGCACCGCCTCTGTGCGCCGTCGCAATCAGCTGTCGGTAATACTGTTCATCTGCATCACAGAGTGTCACGCCATTCGCCTGCAGAATCGCATTCTGGAGGAGCGGCTGCTTCGCCTTCGCCGGATTCCATTCCCTCTCCAGAACCGACGTATAGTTCGTCCAGCCATTGTTGTCACTGGTTCCCTTGCGTCTGACAAACCAGATGATCTCCTCCAAAGGGTGGTTCGCCTCCAGCGGCAGCAGAATCCGGATAGTATCGTTGCCACTGCGCTTGCCTACTGCATATTTCAGCGGCTCGTCGAAATAGAATGTCTGGATCTCGCGATGCATGAGTTCAAACGGCTGGCGCAGAAGACGCTGCCGAAAGTTGCCCTGCACGATTGCTCCGTAGGTCAGAAGCTGGACAGAACGAAAGGTAGGCGAGGCATAACTCCAGTCGCCCACCACAGAATTTAAGAGATTCGTTCCGTAGTTCAGTTGAAAAGTGGGAGCCTGAGGAGACCATGTCACCTTCGCCGCGCTCCAAGAATATGTGGAACCGTCGGCAGGATTCAGGTAGGTGAAATCGAACGTGGGGGCTGTCGTGCTCCAGGTCGTTCCAGACCAGGTTGAAGACGTCCCAAAGGTCAGATTCATAGTAGGCGGATTGGCCCACGATCCGCGCAGAGTTCCGGGATTATACGTCCAGTTACTTACAGAGGTTCCGCTCGTGTATGTCAGATTCGTTCTCGGAAGAATATCCCACGCGCCGCTCTGGGTCAAAGGATTATATATCCAGTTCGAGACTTTTGATACGAGCCCGAAGGAGGTATCGAGCGGAGTGCTGGTGCAGGTGTCGCGAAAGCCGCGCATCTGGCGCACGCATTCTGCGAACGGCCTCAGTGTAATATGGATTTTTACGATGCCCTCACGGGCGGCCGTCATCGGGAGACCATCCTGCAGTTTGTTGCGCATGTAGAAAAAGGGGAGAATGCAGTTCAGAATACCGTTCTCAGTAGGATACAGACTCGGCTGGCGCGCGACACTTATGAGACGCTGGATACTGGTCCTGCCGATGTGGTCGTAGGATACGCCGAGTTGCGTATTGTATTCTGGATAGAGAATACTGAAGGCGTTAATGAAGTCTCCGTCGATGATCTCTACTGTCTTGCCGTCGATTTCGAGCTCGGCCTGTTGAATAATAGATGTGCCGAGGCTGTTCGCGTATTCCCAGGCGAGAGTGGGCTGTGTATAGGTCAAGCGACCCGTTTGATACAGGAGCTGGGTCTGTGGATCCAGCCAGTGGTCTAGATGGATCTGGAGGGCTGTGCCCAGCATGATATCCCCTACGAGAATGGAGCCGAGATCAAAGGAGAATCGCTGGCCGAAGGCGCCTGGACCGCGGAGAGGAATCTCCTGCAGAGTGGGTGAGAAGGAGAGAACACGGCGCTGAGTGTCGCGCGTGAACCAGGTCAGTTCGGTTGTCAGAGGATGCTGGTCATTTTCCTGGAGATCACGATCCGTTAAATCCAGTAGAGTAGTTATTTCACCAAGAGGACGCTTGAGAGTCGTGGCTGGATAGGGAACATCCGTATTATCGAAGGCCTGGTCGGCCGTTATTTTGGTGACGTTAGAAGGGGTGGAGCCCTTGCTGCCTGAGCCAGAGCCCTTGCTGCCTGAGCCAGAGCCAGAGCCAGAGCCCTTGCTGCCGCTCGAGCCCGAGCCCGAACCATCGATAATCTTCTGCAGATAGGCCTTAACATCGGCAAGACTCGGTCCAGACCCACGCATTGTGTTGCTCGGTGGCGCAAACAGATTCGCATACAGATTGAGTGTAGATCCTTGACTATTTAGCCATGCAAGCTGCGCCTTGGCATCCTTAACCGACAGACTCGAACCGCTGCCGCTCGAACTGCTGCCGCTGGAGCCGCTCCCAGCCGCAATAACACCCTGTAGATATATCTTCATTTGTTTAATCCGCTCGAGTGCGAGTGGAAGACCAGAGCCACTGCTGCCCGAGCCACTGCCCGAGCCCGAGCCACTCAGCCCCAAACTTAGAGGCTGAAATGCCGTCATATCCACTGCTGATCCCTGGCTATTCAACCATGAAAGCTGCGCCATCGCATCCTGCCTAGATAAGCCAGTCTTGGGCACAGCCGCAGGGCTACCTTTTTCCGCCGACAGAAGCCCAGCCAAATATGAGCTCACCTGTGCCACCGATGGACCAGATCCTTCCGCACCATTCCCGTTCGAACCAATGGAGGCAGCGGCCATCGACCCTCCACTCCCTTGTTGAAATGTCTGAATCTGTTTCGCCCATGCAATCTTCTGAGCCAGACTTGCCCCCGCGGCAGCCGCCTGCATTTGTGCATCTGTAAAACTACCGGAGCTCCCGCTCATTCTCTGGAATTGACATGTAGTTTTGTTTAGGCGCGGTCGCCGCCACCTCAGTTCCCGTATTTGAGAAACCCTCTGTCCTTTTCAATGCAATATAGTGCCCACGTATCCACGATTGCGACCATCTCTGTGCTCGGCTTCCCGAGAATTGTGTCATTTACTGTTGCGCTCAAACTCGTATAGAGTGTAGGCCTATCCGCCGTGCTGAAGTTCACGCTCCCCTCGGGCTGTCTCTCGTAAAACGGCGCCCGCCGCTCATCCCCTCCGCGCACATCCCCCAGATCCCATGACATTTCGCCGATACCCGCACCCGGGTCACGATCCTCCTTGGCGTGATGTGTTATGAGCCCCCATATAAACGGCGTAAACAGAGTCTCGCGATCTCTCCCCGCGATAATAAGCGACTCTGCAGAATAATACTCGCCCCCAGCGTCATCAGTAATCTTCCAGCGCCTGCCCGCCCTAATATCATTCTGCGTCCGCATGAACCATATGATGCGCGAGGCCGGATGCTGTCCATCTATCCTCTTAGTCACCAGTGCCGGCACTCCGCGCACCAGTGGAGCATAATCCGTCGCCCCGAATGTGAAGTTATTCTCGTAAATCCGCGCAAACGGAATCTCAATCGCGGCCTTCCGCAACGCCAACTGCGATTCTCCGTCCGTGTAAATATGCCGCGTCTCCAGCTGCAGAGTCGGTGAAGGTATCGCGTTTCGGGCAACAGGCCGGACAGATCCGGGTGGATTCGTTCCGACCGTGAATGCCGGCACGAGCCACGGCGCAGGCGCAACCGTCGCCGCAGGATTCGAAGATTCTACGATCTGCTCCAAAGGGCGGAGTTCAAGACGAATCTTGAACGGCTGCTTTCGCATTGCAATACTGGGAAATCCGTTCCGTCCCCCGATAAATGGCAGCTCCAGACGGAGTCTTGGAGGTGTCGCCGCCGCACCAATAGAGGCCGCACTGCCGTCGTGCCATCCTGCGAGAGTGTTCTCAAGATAGGCGGAGTTCAGAGTTCCGCGCGCTGCTCGGGAAGCGAATAGAGCATCGCCACTGAACTCCATCAGCAGAAGTTTATCCTGATAGATCTGGATCCGGCTGAACAGGAAATATGCGATTCCATTTGTGTAGCCGTAGGCGAAGCCGGTTGCCGTATCCGTTATAGAGGTATAGGGGTTGATAGCGGCGACTTCGGGCGGAAACCAACTGGGAAGATCAATGAGAATCGTCGGCTGGATGAACATATCGCCGGCAATCTCCATATCGAACTCACAGCTGCGGCCGAACTCTGCGCCATTGAGAGGAGGAATGCGCCTCAACTCGTGGATAACGGGCGGCGTCGGATCGTAGCGGTTCTCAAAAGGGTTGAGGGCCTTGTCAGGATCTTCCTCGAAAAAATAGGTATCTTTGTTCCCACGGGCGACGGCCTCATATAAAGCGCCTTCGCCTGTGAGACCTGCGCGAGTCGAGGCCATTCTGAAGAGAGTAGAGAGTTCAGCTTAGGCTTGAAGCTCAGTCCGTATCCTCTGGAGCTACGATGGCCTTCAAAGCAATCCCCGCGGCCCTATCGGCGCGCCTAGGAAGTTCAATCTCCGCACGCCGGCCGTGTCTGGGAAACTCCACAGTGGCAACGACCTTCTCGCCGTCGGTGACCCACTGGCTGAGAAGCGCCTTGATCTCCATGTAGCCTGTGTCCATCTCCGAAAAGCCGATCTCCTGCAGTTTCTGGAGTAGCCGAATAGTCTCCTTCAGGCGCTCGGCCTTTGTCTTGTCTGCAGCGCCTGGCATTCTCTACAACTGGAGCTGCCGTCGCGTTTAGGCTCCGAGACTTCTTTCCTGTATTGTATGCAAATCTATGGGCAGCTTGGAGAAAATATACGTTGATTTTGACTGTGTGTCGGATCCTGTGCCTCAGCTGGCGGCTCTGCGCGAACTACGCCGCGTGCAGCCCGAAACGGCCTTTGAGATTGTCTTGAAGCGCGAGCCTGTAGGCGATGCAGAACATTCATATCTGCTGTTTTTCGAGGAGTTCCACCCAGTCCGGAACGGAATAGCTAGCAGCCCACCGAGCACCGTCGCCGCAGCCCCGTTCAACATGGCGCAACTGGATATTCCTACAGAGCCATTTCTCCCAGTCACTGGAGAGTTTCTGCAGTCGCTGTGCGACTACACTGTCGTAAATGCCAGAAAAAAGAAGGAAATACACGACTGGATTACCGTCGCGGCCCCCATTGACCGGCAGTTAATGACCGAGTGGGTCGATCTAGCAACTCCTCTTGACCGGCAGGTATTTACAGAGGTTGAATGGCCGGCGAATGTGATAGCCACCGCAAAAAGTCTATTCGTCTATCCTGATACCGATCTTCTCAAGGCAGTGATTGATCGCGGACCGTGGCCGGCCCTTCGGCTCATCGTTATTCATAATGGAGACGATCCCGTGAATTACGAACTCCTCTTGCCATTTTTAGAGGCGAATCCGACCATCTATGCCTGGGTTCAAAACAACGTAGTGACGCATCCGCGTATTCGTAGTCTCCCCATAGCCGAACAGAATCGTATGTGGCGCGAAGGGACTGCTGAGGTCGATCCGCCCATAACAGTATGCCGCTCCAGCTCACGCGAATACGGTATTCTCTATCCATGGTGCTCCAATACGCATCATTCCCGTCGCGAATGGTATCAGCAGGCACGTGAGCTGAGAGGACGACTCAGAGACATGCACCTATTTACTGCCCCACATCCAAAAGACGACTATATAGAGGCGCTGGAAAGCGCCCATGCCGTGGTCTGCCCCCGTGGAAATGGTCTTGATACGCACCGCCACTGGGAATCTCTATATAAAGGTGCATGGGCGATCGTTCCTGCGAATGCGCATACGACCTGCATGCTCCGAGAGTATCCTTCGCTGCCGCTTATACCGATAGAAGGCCCTAGCGACTTGGCAACTCTGACGCTGCCGCCGGTGAGCCCCAGCCCTTTCCATCCCATGCTCCTTAGACCGTTCTGGCAGACTCTATTTCGGAGTTACATAGAGGCATAAACACAAGCTGGTATTCCATGCAGAATGACATCGATCCCTATCGTTTTTATACATATCGGGGGCGAGCCCCCAGAGCATGCCCGCATCGCCGTGCAGCAGGCGCGCCGATGGAATCCGTCCGCGGAGATCGTATTTCTGAGCTCGGTGATTCCAGACCGCGGATACGGAGCAGCAGAGCAATGGATTGCCTTGGCGGATATTCCCAAATCCTCCGTGCATTTGCAGTTTGAGAAGGTGACCCAGCTGGATGCCGTCTGGAGAAACGGATTCTGGAAAGTAACCACGGAACGCCTCTTTATTCTGGAAGAATGGATGCGCTTCAAAGGTGTCCAGGAATGCTTCCATGTTGAAAATGACAATATGCTCTATGCGGATATTTCGGAACTCGTGCCCGTGCTGCGCGCAACGAGCAATGGCATCTCAGCCACATTTCAAGGACAGGGGCGTGCGCAAGACCGACTCCTCCTGTGCTTTTCCGTCCTGTATTGCAAAGATGTGGATGCTCTGACAAATTTCCTGGTGTTTTTGGCCGGCAACCCCATCAACAAGGATGAAATGCAGCGGGGCGGCGACTACTGGTCGGAAAACCAGGAGGAATGTTCCGTTATGCCCTCCGCACCGGTGGGAGTCAAGCTTGTGTCCGAGGACCGGCGCACCTGGTTTGAGAACGCGCGATTCCCCTGCCTGTTTGACTCGGTCACGCACGGGCAGTATGTATGCGGAGTAGATCCCCGTAATCTGTTTTGCCCGGGCCCAGGATACGTGAATGAAGACGGAGATTTCAAGGCTGACCAGTTCCTCTACGGCTGGAAGGCGGATGCAGCGGGCAGGCGCTATCCGGTGGTGACGGATGCGAACGGGAAGGAGTGGAAACTCGCAAATCTTCACGTTCATAGTAAGCGTCTTGCCGATTTTATGTAGTCTTCAACTCTGGCATCCGCAGCCAGTTTTCGTGCAGCTATTGCATGCCTGGGACCCTACAACCACCTGCTGTTTTTCAGCGTATGTCGGGTATCTTACCACGCAGCCAGTGATAGAGCTACACGTGCTGTAGTTGCATGCCGGCTGCGTGCTAAGATTCGTAGTGCGATAATAGGCAAAGATGGCCTTTGCTTGCTTTGTGCGAAGTATATCACTCTGGTCCATGGTGCGGCTGTTAATCTAAAGATATGCCATAGATTCTTTGGTAGGAATGTGTGGCATATGGTATTATCTTGGAAGAGGTTATTCCACCGATAAGGCGCGAAGGATGGTCCAAACCCTACACGCGCGCGGACCCGAGGGAACCCGTATCGTCGATCTCGGCAGCAGCATTCTCGGATTTACGCGTCTGGCTATTAATGGACTGAATCCGGAAGGAATGCAGCCTATGAGCCGGTCCGGTGGGGCTACCACCTGGGTCTGCAACGGAGAGATCTACAACTGGCGCGCTCTTGCCGCCGAGTATTCTATTCCCAATACCTCGGGCTCCGACTGCGAGATTCTCGGCGAACTCTACGAGCGATTCTGTGAGCTCGAGATTCCCTTGGCCGGCCTTTTCCGGGCACTCGATGGTGTTTTTGCAATCGTTATCGTGGATACAAAAAGAGGCCGTGTCGTGATTGCGCGTGACCCCTATGGAGTTCGCCCGCTCTATACCGGATCCTGCGACGGAGGCATTTTCTTTGCATCGGAGATCAAGGCGCTGACCCCAGCATGCCACAAAGTTTCCGCATTTGCCCCCGGTCAGTATCAGGTGCTTGATATTGCAACAGGGGCTACCCGGATCTGCGAAAGATTCCATACAGTTCCCACACTATCTAATCCCCTCTTCTCGGCTGAAAACGGGCTTGAGTCCGTGCGCGAGTCGCTCGTGCAGGCCGTCCGCAAACGCATGATGACAGAGAGACCCGTCGCGGCGCTTTTGAGCGGAGGCGTCGATAGCAGCCTGATTGCCGCCCTCGTGGCCCGAGAGTTACGCTTGGCCGGTGCGCCCCCCCTCCGGACCTACAGTATCGGAATGAAGGGCAGCACAGATATTGCCTACGCCCGAAAGGTCGCCAACTGGATCGGCTCCGAGCACACGGAGGTCATTATGACACCCGAGGAGTTCTTCGCAGCTATTCCACAGGTTATCCACGACATTGAATCCTATGACACTACCACGGTGCGAGCCTCTGTAGGAAACTGGCTGATCGGAAAGGCGATTGCCGAGCAGTCTCCTGAGTGCAAGGTTGTGTTCAATGGCGACGGCTCCGATGAGACCTGGGGCTCCTACTTGTATTTGTTCAAGGCCCCCTCCGATGCGGCATTTGAGGAGGAATGCACGCGTCTTCTCACCGATATCCACTATTTCGATGTTCTGCGCTCAGACAGATGTATTTCCTCGCACGGACTGGAGCCGCGGACACCTTTTCTCGATAAACAGGTCGTCGCCGTTGCGAGAAGCATGGGAACGGCATTGCGAAGGCCTGTGCGCGACCAGAAGCCCGAAAAATGGCTCTTGCGCAAGGCGTTTGATGACGGTGAGCTACTGCCCCAGGAAGTTCTGTGGCGGCAGAAGGAGGCCTTTTCCGACGGCGTGAGCAGCGCGGAAAAATCGTGGTTCCAGATCGCGAAAGATATGGCCGAGTCACGTGTCGAGCCGAACTGGCGGGAGCTGGCGGCGAGAGACTTTTCTGTGAATCGTCCTACGACGGCCGAGCAATATTATTACCGGCGCACCTTTGAGGCTTATTATGGAAAAGAACTCGCGCAGGTGAATGTTCCCTATTTCTGGATGCCGCGGTGGTCGGAGACAAATGATCCGTCAGCGCGAACCCTCTAGTTGTCGTCATGAATGCTGGGGAGTGTATTGAGCATCTGCTGGATCTGGAGGAGAACGGACATCGCGAAACAGAGAATGGAGAGGGCAATCCAGATAGGGTCATAGGGATACGGCTGAATGATGAAACTTACGATGGCCATACAGAGCAGTGAAACAGCGCACAGGACAAAGCAGTAGGATGTGCGAGTGTAATAGCCGTTTGTCAGCTCGTTCTCGTATCTGATAGGAATGACGTTGAACATTTTGATGCATGACCTGGGGTAGGTCAGCGAGTAAAATTTATCGCCGCGGCTGGGGAACTAGGAAGCACACTCATGGCGCAATGTCTTGGTCGCCTCGTGCGCGATACCCCGAAGGGTGTCTGGATGCTCTCCTTCGAAGAGGGTGGGCTATTTCATCTTCCTATTCGATGCGATCGTATCGCTCTGAATAGTGGAGGCGGCTTGTGCGGTGCCTGCGTCGAAAGAGAGCAGAAAACCCTGGAGAAGCTGCGGGATATTCGGGGCACGACGATTGGCGGAACACTTCCCTCGTATTTGATGGGGCGTGTCACGGAGCCCATTCCGTATTGGAGTCGTCTCTATGATGGAGCATGGTTCCGTCTAAAGATGGAAGAAGGTGCTACACTCAGTAGTGAAACCATGGCAAAGATCAAGGTTGCGGTCGATGCGGCCTACGCAGGTGTTGCCACTGTGCCGCCGGCAGAGATGCCTGGGGGCGTCAAGAAAATGAGGAAGCTGAAGGTCAAGGGGAAGCTGAAGCCGTGTGCATCGCCTGTTGCAGAGGATGACGAGGTTGAGGAGGCTCCTGCCGTGGTTCCGCTCGCGGTTCCTCCTCCCGTGGTCGAGGCGCCTGCCGCTCCTGTTCCCGCGAAGAAGAAGCGGCAGCCAAAGAAGGTCGCTAGTCCCAGTGTAACAACCATAACAGGATTTGTGCCTCGACCCGATGCAGTAGAAGAGCCAGAAGATGTTGTGACGATTCCTGTCCGTAAAACTACGATTGACGGACGGGAGTTGTATTTGGATCCCAAGAAGGACAAGCTCTACGATCTGAAGTTCAAGTATGTGGGACGCCTGAAAGACGGGGCCATTGTTGCCCATCCAGATTCGGATGCCGAGTAACAGATCTATAAAAATATGTAATCAATCTTTTTATAAGATAGCGCCGGATCGATCAAGCCAAGCATAGGCACATTCTCTTGGGAGTGAGAGGAATCTGAACCACATTTATTTGGTTCCATAAAATTTGATAGGCGCTCGTATTGGTATGGAATCCATAGCAATATGAGTGCGGCAGCTTGTTCCTTCTGTCATGAGAGTGGTCATAGAGCAAGTAAGTGCCCCGAGCTGATGTCGGATCTGTGGCCAGGCTTCTCACATGAAAATGGCGCAACAGGACGCGAGGATCCTGACGAAGATGACGCGCTCTACTCATCGCTGTCGAGTGGCCTTGTTAAGCATTTGAACATGATATACGCCAGAAGGAATGAACCAATAATAATGATTACGACGATTCCAGGATCCATAGTGTAACATGTTCTGAAGGGGCCCTCAAAATCAATTTTTTACTAAACCCTGCGTCACCTGCCACAGTCCATCTGCCGATGCATTTCTGGCCCACCAATCACGGCAAGCCGCCGACATCACCGTCCAGCGCTCGGCGGTCACCTCGGCGACAACACGCTTCACATCGACCGGGTCTGCCACGCGGAAATAGTGGAGTCCCTCCTGGGGAGGCTCGGCATAGCTGCCCATATCAACCTCAGGGGCGACGACCGGAACGCATCCCATTGCCATACACTCAATCTCGCGATGGCACTTGTTGCCGTAGCCGGCCAGACAGAGACCGTATTTCGCAGCGGCGAGCTTGTCCAAATACTCGGTCTGGGAATATGGATAGGGCTTTGCACCATCCACATGGACGAATTCATCGCAGGCAGGAGCCCAATCAGCCGCCGTGCGCCGCTTTCTCTGGACTGCATTCTCGGAGCGGCCGTAAAATACGACGCCCTTGTCACGGGTCTCCCAGGGACGGGTCGGAGCACCTCTGGCAACGGCGGCCTCCACAAGACTCGGGCGACGGGGCCAGAAACTCCAGGCGGAGCCGCCTGCAGGAGGAACAGGATTCCCAAAGAGCCCGCGAGTCCATTTCGGATCGGTGGATGCAGTAAGCCACTCCATAGTCGGCCTATCATATAAAAGGGTATCGTCAAGCCAAACATGCTGGGTCTTACTTGGAACAATATCCACAAACCCTCGTTCAGCCCAAATTCCAGCC
>Ga0214921_10007102_pt1 | contig 15045 bp, 17 predicted proteins | sample LL1505_MetaG_FD_177992 | JGI IMG/M metagenome (GOLD analysis project Ga0214921, IMG submission 177992) | Freshwater microbial communities from Lake Lanier, Atlanta, Georgia, United States - LL-1505 | ecosystem: Environmental > Aquatic > Freshwater > Lake | place: USA: Georgia | collected... | reverse complement strand
CGATAAGAAATGAGGCCGGAAATACAAAAATGCCGAAAGCGCCAGCAAAACAAAGAGCGCAGCCAGCGCTATGTTCATCATCTGCTCGGATTTCATTCTTACATTACCGTGGGAAATTAGGAAGACGCAGAGGCAGAGGCAGACCACTGGCCTTGTAGTTGCCGAAATTGTTCCTTGAGTTTCCTACATGCCGTCGCAATAATTAGACGTACCGATTGTTTCTGAGTCTCGGTATCATCGACCGTTACTCCGACTCGCACGAACATCTCGGGACGCAGAGGATGCGGTACTTTGTAGCCGACGTACGTAGCCTTCGGCTCATCGCCACCATCAATATGATTCTCTACAATATACGTTTCCATCAGATTGCCGAGTGAATGACTTTCGTTCTGGAAGATAACATCTACGGTAGGAAATCGGGAATCGCCCTGCTGTACGCGAACATTGGGAGCAAGAACTCCGTCCAAATCCTTATATTTATCCACGAGGCCTTCGCAGGCCGCAATCGCTGCCTTGACAATCTCGGGAATCGGAATGACGCCAATCGATTCTACAAAGAACGTGAAATCATTCGGATCGCCCTTTTCATTCGTAAAATAGCAGCGCTGAATTTCCATCGTATTAAACTCACGTTCCAGTTCTCCGCGACGAGTCTCATCGAGCGACGACGGATCGACGATTTTCTTATTCGTCACGAGCCACTTATCGAAGACGGCTTTGATATGCTCGGGATTGTTATCCCGCGTGTATTCATACGAACACTGACTCACCGGACACCACCGAATATTCTCCGCGCCCGTGCTTACAGAGGCCTTCGCCTTCAGAGAAATACGCTCATTCGGCGCCGTAGGGTTCCACTGCGGTCTCAGCCGTGTAATTAGACAAGTATCGCCCGTAATCGGATCGGCGGGAAAGAACTGCGCAGCCGGTACTTCCGTTGGTGCCTCCAGCGGATTTTCAGGATTACGCATAAAGACCTTGAAATCCGCCGCGCGTACATCCATAAGTTCTTTCGTATTGTTTTCCTTATCCAGAACAAACTCGTAACGCGCTGGATCGAAGGTCAGAGGGTCGGCATAGATAGGTATCATACCTACGCGATGTACAATCATATCATTGACGAGCGGAGTTGTATTCGTTTTCACCACGACATCCGATTTCTCGTACGGCTCTGTACGAAAGCCAACGGAGGGTGTAAGCGTAAGGATCGCGCGGCGAAGAGTATTCGCCATTGTTACATGAATACCTTTGACGCGGAACGAGGCGCGCAGCTTACCGTTGTTACCAAATAGATTCGGACCATTTTCGGAATATTCGGAAAACATATTATTCTATACTTCTATCATTGGTTTAAGTATTCTTCATTTTTTGGGATGGCGAACGCGTGTTTTTTGTCGGTTTGAAACCCCCGCAACTATCAAGATGAGTAAGCATAAACTTTTCTACAGCACCCGATGCCGATTTTGCCAGGCGTTTCTGGAGGAATTAGCCGCGACGCCCTTTGTGCCGGAGTTTCAACTCATCTGCGTCGATCCGAGTCCATCCCGTCCGCCCCTACCTTCCTGGTTAAAATCGGTTCCGTCGATGATGGCGGTTGGTGAATCGACGCCTCGTATAGGCCCCGGTCCTGTGAATAATTGGCTCTTCGAGCGGAAACTCGGCAGCAGCGGAGCGCCTAAAACTCCGCAAGAAGCACTGGAAGAACGCAGCCGGCCGATGGCTCCACCTGTATATAATCCAGATGTTGCTCCGAGACCCGATGCTACGGCGCGTAGTGCTGCGCCGGCTCGGAGCGCAGGATCGATGCCCGCTGCGATTTCTGGTTCTACGAAGGCCGATCCGTCGATGCCTGGAGCGATCGGAGCGGCCGCCGATGGACCCGCAGCCTATCATAATACCGAAATGGGAGGATCCAAATGGTCGGATAATTATTCGTTTTTAGGCGGAGCGGAGTTCTCATCGGATAAGGGCTACGATCCGATCTCGCGAAATTTTGAATCTCTGATTCCGACTGGCGCGAGCGCATCTACATATAAACCGCCTGCTCCAAAACGTACCGCAAAAGAAGACGAACTTCTCCAGCAGTTTGAGCGCTACACCGCTTCCCGAGATAAGGATATTCCAGGTCCAGTCGGAAGACGCTAATTACCCGGTTTAGACCAACGGGCATTTCAAACCGGCACTTTAGCCAGGTAGAGAGTGTGTAGAAATCCACTTCCCATCCACTTCACATTCACACTCTTTCCAGGCATTCACTGTGATTCCTTCTTTTTTATGAGCCGAATAGAACAATCCATTGTTTCCCCATCACGGTTGTAACATGGTTGTCTCGTACAGCCTTCTTGAATACATTTTTTTACTTACTACATTCACCACCCCCTCCTCCTTATGAGCCGAACAGGACAATCCCTTCGTTTCGCCTTCGCGATTGTAAGATGGTCGAAGTCTACAGCCTTCGTGTTTACACATTTGTTGTAGAGTCCCAAATACAGTTTTGCTTTCATTTTTTATTGATTCGCAAGTGTAGGAAATCAATACAATTCCTTTCTCCATATCACCGCCAATTGAGAAAAATTGAACGCCGGATCCGGTCAAGTGTGTTGGTTATTTTCTTTCTTTTTCTGAAATGGATGAGATTACATCCGAAGCACTACGCCGATTGGGGATGGAAACGCGTGAAAAAGCAATTTTGGAACGCATGAACGAACTAAAGCAGGCAGCACTGCCTAAGTGTCGGCACGGGGTTTTGTTACAAACTGGACGCCGTATACCTCCGACGTGTAAGGAATGTCTTGAAGACATGCGGAATGCGGAGCTGCAAGAAAAGGAAGCAAAAGAAGCCTTACAACGAAAGGCGATAGAGAACGAACGTCTGATACAAGAGAAACAACGTCTACGTCAAGAGGATATCGCCAAAGTCACTCGTCAATGCCTGAAACAAATACGTGAAGTCGAATTGGAGGGTGCACCAGGTGTGATGAACTTTGTCGGATTCGGCAGTGCAGACAAGATTTATATTCTCTGTGGGAAAAAGCAAGCCGTTACATACAAACCTTCTGAGTACGGATACCCAAGTCTTGGAGCGATGGAAATTGACTTGAACGGACGCCGACGTAGCCTTCTGGACGGTGGACAGTGCCAAGTTCCGAACGAGTGGTCTTCCCACTTCCATGCGGGGAAGATTCCATTTCCCGCACAGTGCCCCTTTTGTGGGAAGCAAAACGTCATGTACTCCGAATATAAAAAAGATGGAGATGGACGCCCGGTTCAAAGCTGGGGGTTTACAGGTAATATTGTCCGCGTCGGATGCGACCACTTTCACTGGGATGCGAGTACGAATCTATTCTACAAACACCATGCCGTTCGTTATCCACTCAAAGGTCATGAGACGCCGATTGACGAACTGTGGAACGATCATACAGCCGAATCCAAACGATGCCCGTACGAAAACTGTAGCATATGCCCTACACTGACTGTGCCATACCTGCCTGTGCCTCGTCCGGATATCACGTATGAGAAAACTCTTTCGGAACGCAGGGAAGCGGAACGTAGGGAAGAGTTACGCAGGGGGGACGGATCTTTCGGAACGCATGGTCGCGTAAGACAGGGCACATCGACTATCTAACGTCCCTACCCGCCGATCCTCCGAAATTTTAATACTCCTTTGGACATTTAGACCGACGAACATTTGAAACGGGCATCTCTGATGCCCGTTTCAAATGATTCTGTCGGGCTATTGACCGGACGTACCGATTTGAAATGTTCGCGGGTCTAAAAGTAATTCTAGAATAAATTATAAATGGCAACACCAGTCAGTGCGTTCAATAACCAACTCACGGCGTTCGTGGAGGAACTCGCAGAGACCTACACGGAAGAGAAGGATCTCAAGACCGCATTGGATGCTCTGAAAGCTCTCAAGCGCGCGAATCCTAAACTTCTTCATAGCGCCTTTATGGAGTATATTTATCCAGAATTCCACGGTCCCGTGATGCTCGAAGACGAAACGAAACTTATTGAGAACGGACAACGTATTTTGAACAGCGAATACAAAGATTACGCATTTGCCTACGTAATCTTTAATCGTCACTGGACAACTATGAGCGAAGTGAATAAGAAGGCGATTTGGAATTGGTGTAAAGTTCTTGTAGTACTCGCCGAACGCGCAGCGGGTATGCCTGCGCGTACGTAGATACTTAGACCGACGAACATTGAAAACGGGCATCTCTAATGCCCGTTTTCAATGATTCTGTCGGGCTATTGACCGTGCGTACCGATTCCAAACCGGCACTCAAGTGCCGGTTTGGAATGTTCGCGGGTCTAAAACCCTATTCATGCGTTTTATTTTACGAAACCATCTCTGGACTTCCAACAGCAGATGTCGTCCGTTGCGAATTTCACCATGACTTTTACGCAGTTTTTAGATGAACTCAAAGCTACATTTCCGGAATACACTCCGGCGCTAATGCTCGCGAGCTCACTTCCTGATACGCAATCCCGATTTCTAGACGTATGGCGAACTCATACAACCGATGTCGCCAAACAGAACGGCGATATTTTCCAGGGAACGGGAATCGAGTTGGTGCCTGGATTCGTGATGACCAGCGCTCTATGGAGCGAACTGAGTGCGACGACGCACGCGGCGATTTGGAAATACTTGAGTTCGCTGCTCCTATTGGCGGCTAGCGAATCCGATAAGGGTCTTTGGGATATTTCGGGTTTCCAACAGGATATGGAAGATATGATGAAGAAACTGAAGGAAGGCGAGGGTATCGGTGGAATGATGTCCGATATTTTTGCGAAACTTGGTAAAATGGGCGAAGCCTTCGGTATTAAGGATCTCAGTGGCGCCGCCGGTAAATTTAAGATTCCTGAACGTCTATTCAAAGGTCATATCGCGCGGATCGCCGAAGAACTCGTGAAGGAATTTAAGCCCGAAGATTTCGGAATCTCGCCCGAGATGTTGGAATCCGACGATCCCGCCCGTGTCTTCACGTATTTACAGGAGGTTTTTACGAAAAAGCCTGAAACGATGATGGCCGCGGCCCAGAAAATCGCCAAGAAAATTCAGGCCAAATTCCAGCGGGGCGAAATCAAACGCGAAGATATTATTCGTGAAGCCGAAGAACTTATGGCCGAGTTTTCCGATAACGAGGCGTTCTCCTCGATGTTCGGCTCGCTCGGTGAAATGTTCAAAAGTTCCGAGAAGGAATCCGGTAATGAGGGTTCTGCGCGTCGTCGTGAAGTACAGGAACGTCTGCGTAAGCGCCAGGCAGAGAAGGAGTCTCGTCGTGGAGCGGGGCCTGCCACGAACGTCATTGTAACCGGTGAAGCCGAAGCCCGAGCGAATGCCGCCGCTGCGGCGCTACTGCTCGAGGAAGATTCCGCGAAAGTTACGAAAAAGAGGAAGTAAAATAATTTGATTTCGTTCAGTTTTACAATCACGAATTGTAGAACTGAACATAGTCATTCCAACAGTCTATAATTTATAGTAATTGCTCTTTGCGATAGACGCCGGTCGTGTAAAACCTCCAAGACGTTCGCTCCATGTATAAAGTTTCGCGGGACCTTTATAGTTTTTAGTCGTCCCTAACGATTCCACAATCATTCCTTCGCACACAAGATTATCCTGTAAATAATCCGCGCATTCTATATGCCAATAGGTGACTGGTTTTCCAACATCATATTGCTTCACTTTCGGATTGACTTTCGCGGCCCGTTCTGGTGAAATCCATACGCCTTTTCGTATTTGGATTTTGTGGGTGGGAGATAAACAAATATCTTGCCCAGGTTTGTTCTTTCCAAACGCGCCGGCTTCAATCCGATACGGAGCAGACAATGTATCCGTCGTTGCGAACTTCTGGTGTCGGAGAACATAATCGATTGTCCGTCCATCTGGCGTGACAATCAGATCTTTATAAAGGAGTGTTTCAATTGCTTTGTATCCGTTACTCGTTAGGACACGCGTTCCATTCACAAAGCATGCTGGAGAGTTCCCACCGGTATTCGGGTATAAATAATATGAACCACCGCTCGTTAGTACGCTACCAACAGCATATACATCTGTATTTGATGAACTTCCTGTACTATTGCTCGCAATTCTATAGCCGTTCTCAAATCCAGCAACACTAATAATTGTATAATCGCTACTAGTTATTGAATTTGTATAATTAAGCGCATCCTGTTCCGACGGATAATAACTTATTACGCCACCAACAGCCAACCCATATTCATTCATAGGACCGAGCAACAGACGAGGTACGCCAGTAGTATTCCTTGTCTCGTGCGAGATACCCTCATTGAAAACAAACGCTGTATTGCTCGTAATCGGATAGGAGGATGTATCAATACGAAGTTCTCCAGGGCTATCATTCAAATACACTAAATACGTGTTTTCGAACCGTGCTGAACCTACATCCACGTGAGGAGCCATATCGCCCTGAATCCAACGCATCGGAATCTCCGAAATACTTGACATATCTAACCCAAGACGTGTATGTATCGCATTTCGGATTGATTCGGTGAGTTGTATTTTAAAATAGACTTGCGATGTTGACACCAGTTTTTCCTGTGCCGCAACAACATCCGGAAGTTTCAATATATATTCCAAATCGCTCTGCGAAAATACATTCGTATATTGCATAACTTTAATACATAAATTCCTTCTTTTAAACAAAATTTATTTCCGCAGAAGCACACGGAAGAAGATAAACTTTATAAATTTGCTATCTAGTAGAAGATGAGCGCATCCCGATGCTCTCCATTTTGGTTGGATCAACCTAGTATTCTGTACAAAGAAGCCAACGATTTCTTTCCGTTTCATCCACGCGCGCGAAAATGTACCGCGACCGCACTGAATTCTCTGACGCGATTTGGTATTTATCTAGGAGTGCTACTCGCCGTCATATATCGTAGCGGAATGTATCTCGGAATATGTTTAGGTATCGCAGCGATTGCTGTAGCCGCCTATTACGGCATGAAAGAGAAGAGTGCGCTCCGCGAAGGCTTTGATACGACCATCGTTAGCCCTACATTATTTACGGTTCCTGGAACTGCGTCCCCGAACCTTATTGGTGGCGCCGATGTCGCAGATAAACCTATAGCCGATGTGATTGGTACGGTCGACCGTACGCTTCCAACCGGACAAAATCCGTTTATGAGTATGCTCGTCAATGAAATCAAGGACAATCCGATGAAACCGCCGGCCGTCGATGTAACTACGCCCGAAATGGCGCGCACAATGTCCGATGAATTCCAAACCCGTATGTACGGCGATCCATCCGATGTATTTCAGCACACCCAAAATCAACGTACTTGGATTGTCCAACCTTCTACAAGTATTCCGAACGACCAGGATTCGTTCCAAAACTGGTTATTCCGCGTACCAGGGAAAACCTGTAAAGAGGGTAATAACGCAGCGTGCTTTTCGGGTACCGAGGGTGGCGTCGTGACGTGGTTAGGAGCACCGTAGCGAAAAAACTTGACGATGTAAAGAAAAGAGAATTGTATAGTAATAGACAATGCCTCTTACGAAAAGAACTGCTGTAAAGAACAGTGTTCGTGCTCCTACTCCTGCTCCTGCTTCTATTCCTGCTACAAAACCCACTCCTACGCCGCCTCTAGCAACGTTTGGCCAAACCGTAAAAGAAGGACTCGCCTTTGGTATCGGACAAAGTGTCGCGCATAATGTTATTGGAAGTATGTTTCGAACAGTGACAACAGTAACAACAGCCGCAGCACCAGTCGCAGCAGTCGCAGTCACGGAAAAACCTGAATATACCCAGTGTATGAAAGAATCATTTGGAGATAAGGAACTGTGTAAGCAATTTCTATAGAATAAAAATCTGTATTTCCTACAGAGTATGCCGAATACCTGTAAGAAACAGCGCTTTGCGTGGAAAACTCGTCGCGTACAACGCAGTCCGTTCAAAACATTGGCCAACGCAAAAAAGGCGGAATCCGCTTTTTGGTCCGGAAAATCGGTCGGATTCACGGCAACAGCCTCTTTGAAATCGATGGGACGTATTCCCCGTTCCGATGGTTGTTACGAACTAGGTGCTAAGTATCGCTAGAAGACGCGTAGAACGCGTCGAAACGCCGGTGATACATGCGCATATTTTAGATTTTGAATCACGTAGGGTCCGTTATCCGAATCAACTACGATTCCCCATACACTATTCGCGCGCTGGTGTTCCAACGCATAGCGAACGCGTTTCTGAAGCTCGATATTTTGAATCCGATTTAGAATACGCGCTTTCGCCGCATCTTTCATCAAACTATGATAGCACGTATCCGGATAGAGTTCATACGCAATATCACGAACAGACAGAATGACAGACATTTTAGTTCAGAATGTTGCGAGAAAACCCGCAAACGTGCGAGCCTTCATTTTTTTTAGCACACGACGTTAGAATAAATGTCTGCCGCACCCTTTCCTCGTGGCGTAGCCATTCCGAAACAGGGTGAATTCGTAGTCAATGAATTTACGCGTACGTGGGACGATAAATGCGAAGTTGCGCAACTCACACGTGATTCGTGGGGCCCCGGCAAATATCAGGTTACCAACCTGGTGCCGTCGCAGGAATCGGCGGCGCGTGTCGAATATCCGAATCCTACAATTCTCGGTCGCGAAGGCTTCGGATTCAACAATCGTCAGATTGATTCCGACTCGCGACTCCGCCAGGAGGCTACACAGGCCGGTCGTCAGCGATGCCCTCTCCACGTACAGAGCCGTCCGTTTGCTACCGTTCCGTATATGGGAAATGGTCGCGGTAACCCGGATGTGGAGAGTTCGTTGATCTATTCGGAGTTTGCGCGTATCGAGCGTCCCTGCGGCACCGTGACCGAAACGTCCTTCGATGGTCTCTTCACTCCTCTCGTACCCCACTTAGCCGCGCACGTACAGAATCCGTCGAATTTGATTACGGAGGTAGCGGCGCAAGGCTGGATACGAGGTGGCGTGCCATCACGAAGTTTTCTGCGCGATCTAAATTGCTAAAGTAATTTCATAAAACGTAATCATTGGAAAGCATTGCTTACAAAGATTAAATATTTATTAGCACACTAGGTTAGAAGCATGGAAATCTCTAGCCAATCGGCTCCTTGGAATAGTGCGTGGAATCGGATCAATTCTACAGATATGATGTTTGTGAAAGACCAGCAGTCTCAGGGTATGTTCAGTTACACCCAGATGCCCGTGAAATTCGAAAATCCCAACAAGTGCCGTAATGCGCTCGGACTCGTAGGAGGCTCCGAAGTCAGCAATATTAACGGCAACCTCGTCGATCTCGAATCCGATTTATTCGGTATTACGCGCGCGCAGAGTAAATGTATCGCGCGCCAATACATTCCTTCCTGCGCACTCGGTGGTCCCGGCTGCCCTGATGTACCTGCGCCCTTTTCCTTCACCAATATGCTTACGGGAGAGACGCGGACAGTGGATACATCGCCGCGTAATCTACCTACGTGCCAAAATACGACGTTACCCGGTGTAGGAACGCCAGAAGCCCTACGTACCGGCGCGTGCTATCCCAATCGGTTCTAGAGTGAAGTCGAAATAAGTTATTTCGTTGTCCTAAACAAGATGGCTGCGCTACAAAATCAAGCTTGGAATCGTCGTCTCTACGACGGATGTAAAACATCCGATGATTTACGAGTGACGACGGGTCCCGGTCGCTATCAACTCGGTATGCCTCCTAAATACTGCGACGCGACCTTTGCGCCAGAGCCAACCATCCGTCAGCAGGCGTGGGGTGCGTCGCTGAACGCCAACTACATCAAGACCGATGTAGAATCCGATTTATTCAATATCAATCGTCCTACTACGAAAACGGTCTGTAATCAGTACAATCCCGCGACGGATAAAATCAATCAGACGCCGACTACCAAAGCAAAAGAAGCGTCGTTTCCGCAAACGTTTTCCCGGTTGGTCGATCCTCCCTGTACGGGTCGTTCCTCAGGCTGGAATCGCTGGGAGTGGCTCTGTGAGAATCCGCAGGAAGGTGTAATGATGCCCTTCGATAATCAGGTGACGACGCGTCTCGCCGCGAAAGATCAGTTCCGTCCTTGTATTCCGAAACCTATCGATTCCAGCGCGGTGCTACCGGCTCCTACACCTTACCAGCCGAATGACCAATTTCAGGGTTTGGATACCAGCGCACTTTCAGAAATCAGTGCATCCGTATCACGCGCCTACACACAGTATCCGCGTGGCGAAGATGTACTCCCGGCAGTACCTTCCAAACTCAGAGGTATTCAGGCAGCGAACGTCAATCCTCCCTCGGTCGCGCTCGCTCCGCATGGTGTCGCGAATCGTCTGTAATACAGATGTATATTCTACTCGTCTCATTTCTATTCAAATGAGACGAGTTATGCTATAGTAATAAAATAAGAGCACAACGGTAGAAGTTCTTCCATGGAAACCGTTGCTTTTCTTGGCCTGCTAGGTCTAGGCTATTTTGCCAGCCAATCTCTTCCGAAAGACGAAGAGGGTTTTACGGATTCGACGGCGACAGTGTCTAAAGACCGTACGCCGATGGGCGCTCCTACTGTTCCAGGCTTTCCCCGCCAGCCTCGGACCGCCGTCACGGGAGAATACGATACGCAATTCCAATTACCCGCCGGCGGTTCGCTCTCCTCCGAACCTAATCCTTCTGCTCTCCAAGCCGGTCCGCTCCATTTACCGGTAGCACCGCCGACGCTGCCGTCCCAAATGGATCTCGCGTCACAGGCGATTCTCCAAACGCGTCCCGATCGTTGGGAGGATGCTACGCAACGTCCCGCCTTTGTATCGCCACTATCCGGTATTGAATTCAAACCCGGTGAATTCAAGCACGCCAATATGGTTCCGTTTTTTCGCGGACAGGCGAAGCAAAGTATGGTAGATACCGCAAATAACCAGGTGCTCGATTCATATACCGGTGCGTCAAAGACTCTGTTTGCGAAACGCGAGCAGACACCGTTTTTTGAGCCAACCAAGGAACCTATCGGTAACCCCTACGGATTTGAATCAACGACAAATTTTATGGAAAGTCGTATCGTTGAATCACGCAATAAGGCGAACGAACGTCCTATGGAATCTATTCGGGTCGGTCCGGGTCTGAATCAAGGTTACACCCACTTAGGAAGCGGAGGTTTCCAACAGCAGGCCGGCGAGGATTATGTACAATCGCGTATGCCACGTACCAACGATCTGCGCGTAGCAACCAATCCTAAGTTATCCTACGATGCTCCAGTTGTACCTGGACAGCATTTTATCGCAAATTCCGGCGATGGCGATACGATAGGTGAAGTTCGTAAATACAATCCTGATAAGTTCTTTATCAACGAAAATGGCGAACGTAACTTTGTAACTGTCGGTGCGGACCAGAAAGCCGCGATTCGTTCGGCGCAGGTCATCAAACATACGACGCGTCCCGAAACAACCAAAGCCTACAGCGGTATTGGTGGCCAGGCGGAAGGTAAAGCTACCTATACAATCGGCTCCACACGTACGCCTCTCGTGAAGCAAATGGGTTCGTGGGGTTTCCGTAACGCCGATTTATCGGAGAATTTCAATCCTGATACCGATGCTCCTGAAAACGACTACGGTAAATCCGGCGTAGAGATTCGTCCCAACGAGCGATTCTATACCGGTGAGCGAGTCCATGCGACCAACGTAAAACCCGATGCGGGTGAAGTCGAACTACCTCTTCAGGATGTTGCGCGTCCTACGCGGGCCGAAGAACTCATTGATAACGCGTGGATTGGTACCGTCGCTCCTGCGAGCGCGCAACCGCGTTTAACCGTCTATGATCCCAACGATGTCGCGCGTACAACGATTAAGGAAACTACCGTCGATAACGATTATCTTGGTATTTCGGCTCCCGCGGATCGTGCGCAGAAACTAACCACCTACGATCCCGATGATATCGCGCGTGTCACCGGTCGTAATACTCTGGACGATTGGGATACCTATCGTAATGCGGGACGCGCCGATACTCCAGAAGGCGCAGAAATCCGCTTACAGGATGCGGTTCGCAATACCCAGAAAGCGGCGATTTCCGCAAAATCATCCTACACGGGAACGGCGGAAGCCGTCGAAGGACGTAAGTTCGAAACTCGTCTCCAAGATAACGTACGAAATACTCAGAAGGCCGCCATTTCCGCGAAATCATCCTACACTGGTATCGCGGAATCTACGGAATACCAAGCCGAAACGAGCCGCGTGGATGCGATGGCGATGCGTCATTATGCGCAACGCGAAAACGTAGCGCGCGGTCGTAAGCCAATGGGTTCATCGACGAAGGTCTTCAACGGCGAAGATAATATCAATCTCCAGTATCGGCGTATCGTAGCCGATTCGATCAACGACCGCGAACCGGCACTGGACAACGTAAATTCGGAGCCAACCAGCGCCGAAGTCATTGGCGTACAGCGTCCTCGTACGGTTCTGAAGCTAGATGTTAGCGCCATCCGTAATGAACCCGTAATGGTTGCGGCACTGGAGCGTAATCCCTACGTCATTCCGCTTCATCGCGCGGCGATGGTCGGCGGCGCGAACGCACTCTAGACCTACAAGTCTAAACCATTCAATTGTAATTGTAATAAATGATGACAGAACCATTTATTACAAGTATCAATCCACAATCGCGAGTCGGTAAAATGATTCAGGAATATGTACAGATAGAGAAAAATAACGGTATTTATATCGGATTTGTATTTGGACTACTGACCGGAGCAACCGTAGGAATTTTAGTATCGATATTTTCGAAAAAGTGATTGACCGTTCTTTTCGTATCGGTGATAATAGAATGGGTATTGATGTGTATCTGGAACGCGGAGAAGGTCCTTATTACGTAATGGACTTACCAGCCTATCGTACTACATCGCAGCGAGAATTCTGGAATACAATTCTTACCGGCATAGAGTTTCATGATTATTCACGGATACCGTTCCAAACGGTTTTCTCTGCGATAGAATCTCGGGTCAATCAATTGACACGCGAAGAGATTCTTCGCGCGTATCTAGAAGATACTCGGGGAGAAATACCAATTTTGAAACTATATCGCGATGTGTATGAATACAAGGACGAGCAGGATTTATTCGTCCAGTTCCGCTGAAGGTCTAAACTCACACGTTTTAAACAACACAAAGAATGCTTGATTCGTCCAAATACGACCCCCTCTCTCCCAAACGGATAGATGAGATCGTTGGAAATACAGATACCTGGTCGACCCTGAAACTCTCTATTTCCAACAATACCTCATCTCATATTGTACTCGCGGGTCCCGCAGGATGCGGAAAATCGCTCTTTCTACGACTTGCGCTCGCTGGATTTCCAACACTCGTCATTGATTGTACTGCGAATTTCGGATTGCGCGACGTTCGTGATAGTATTCGTATTTTTGCGCGGGGTTCGCGTACGTCGGATGGAAAAATGCGCTGGGTCGTGTTTGAGCACGCAGATTCTTTAACCGCGGATACTCAGGCCTTTCTGCGACGTATGCTGGAAACAACCGCCGCGACGACCCGTTTTGTCTTCGAATGTAGAGAAGCGGGAGCCATCTCAGAACCTATTCTGAGTCGCTCCTCTATTACAACGGTCAATGCTCCGGATCTCACAGAAATTCGCTACGAACTACAGCGTCGTACGCAGAATCGTTTATCGGAAGCAACACTGGGTATGATAGCGAAACATTGCTACGGTAATGTTCGTAGCGCACTACTGAATGCGCTCGCGAAATCGTATTGTGATTCGCCCCTGGTTGGCGTCGATCATAGTACGATTCATTCGCTCCTAGCGGAACGTGGAGTGAAAGACTGGGTCAGCTGGGCCGTTCATACAGAAGAAGTATGTCGTCATCAGGGTATCGATTTACGTGATATTTTACGAATCGGATGGCCCGCGAGTCCGACGGTTGCTAATACTTGCGCGACGTGGTCCCGGCTCGGTGGAACGAGTCCGCGCACCCTATTCTTTGATTGTATCGCGTCTCTGCGGTTGGCTTCTTAAGTTGCTATCACCAGCCAAACAGAATGGAATCGGTGTCGCTATACACGGAGGCGCGCAACGAGTATCTAAAGCAACTGAGTCTATGGATTGTACCTCCGCTAGTCGAATTCTTTCGTAAAGAATACAATACGATTGCGGAAAAGGATTCTCGAAAAGCGATGGGACAATTCCAGGCGTTTTGCGCCGAAGTGCCACGCTGGAATCAGGATGTTATCGATACCAATACCGGCGCGTTATTGGATACTTGTCGATGCGATTACGTTGAAGAACTTATGACGGCGGTATTTATTGCGCATACGAAAATGCTGACGGCGATTCGCGTAAGTACGAAACATAAAAAACTTCAAATCACGTTACCGAAACTCGATCACTTTTTACACCGCGTATTTATTGAATGTGCGCGGTCGTTTTGGAAAGCGCCGTTTTTATTTGCGTCGGAACTTTCGCCAATTGAGAAACAGAAGAATGTTTTACAAGCGGAGGCTATGTGTACGGAGTCGTTGAGCGGAGCGGTCCGTTCGCTTTTACCGGTCAAGAACATTCTACGTGATTATCTGGACGATGAAGAAGGTGATGATAAACCTGCGGAGGAGAAAGCCGCGAACGAATTGGAGGACGAGGAAGAGGTTGTTGCGGAAGCCGTCACGAGTGACGAGACAGCGGCAGCGGCTGTGACTACAGCGGCTACAACGGTGCCTGCGACAACAGTGGCTGTGACTACAGCACCTACAACAGCGCCAGTGACAACAATGGCTGTGCCTGCGGCAGCGACAGCGGCTGTGACTACAGCGGCTACAACAGTGGCATCAGCACCAGCAACTGTAGAGGTAGCAAGCACCGAACCAATCATCGAACCGAGTGTCGAAAACAAAGTCGCAGCAACAGCAGTCGCAGCAACAGAAGCAGTCGCAACAGTCGCAGTCGCAGCAGCAGTCACAGATGTAGTCCAGGAGCCAAAAGAACCCGTCATAGTTCTCGAAAAACTCCCTACGCCTCCTGAACTACCTGTAACTCCAACCGTCAGTGAGCACGCTGTTACAACTCCTGTCGTAACG
>Ga0214921_10007101_pt1 | contig 15048 bp, 13 predicted proteins | sample LL1505_MetaG_FD_177992 | JGI IMG/M metagenome (GOLD analysis project Ga0214921, IMG submission 177992) | Freshwater microbial communities from Lake Lanier, Atlanta, Georgia, United States - LL-1505 | ecosystem: Environmental > Aquatic > Freshwater > Lake | place: USA: Georgia | collected... | reverse complement strand
AAGGATCAGCAGAATGATCAGGATCAGGCCCACCAAGCCGCCGCCTGCGCCAAGGACGGTGTTCCCGCTCCGGAAGCCGTAGCCACCGCCCAGCAGGGACAGGATCAGAATCACGACAAGGATCAGCACGATCGGACTCACCGTTCGCTCCTTACAAAGGAAGAGTTATGACGACCTCGTGGACTCCCTCCCCCTGACATGCGGAAGACCTTCCGTTCCTGCCGAGTAACACGCCAGTCTCTTTGCGTGCGCTCCCACATGCCCTGCGCGACAGGCTCCTTTCGCACAGGGCATGTGTTCGCGTTTTCAGCCTCCGACGCCCCGACGGCGGGCCGCTACGGCAGGATCACCTTGTCGATGACGTGAATGACGCCATTGGAGGCGTGGATATCCGAGTTCTGGACGTGCGCCATCTCCTTGGCCGTGCCAATATGCACGCCCGTCAGCAGATGATGCGTCACCTCGAGGTTCACGCCGCCCGCCGTCTTGGCCTCCTTGATCTTCTTCACATCGGCGATCAGCAGATCCCCGGGCACCACGTGCATCAGCAGGATGGCCTTCAACTGTTCCTTGTTTTCCGGCCGGAGCAGGTTGTCCAGAGTCCCCGACGGCAGTTTCGCAAACGCCTCATCGGACGGGGCGAACACCGTAAACGGTCCCTTGCCCTTCAGCGTCTCGACAAGCCCGGCCGCTTCGAGCGCTTTGGCAAGCGTCTTGAAGTGGCCCGCTTCCACTGCCGTGGCAACGACGTCTTTCGTCGCGGCCAGGGTTCCGGTCGCCCGCTCGCTGCCCGGTTCCGCATGCACGTCGGTCGCGGCCATGCTGACCCCAATCATCGCCACCATCGCGATGGCCCGAACTACAAAAACGCTCTTCATGGGTCAGGTACCTCTCGGAGAAAAAACCCGTCGGCCCAACGACTGAACCGGCGCGGTCGAAGCAACACTAGAAACACCAGCCGCAAGGCGACGGGCGAGTGCCCTCCACGTCATGGTTTTTCGCCTTTTGAAGCAATGGACATTTCAGAATGATGGGGGTGACGTGCCTCGCCGCCCGACGAATAGCGCGATCACGAAGAGAACCAGGAACACGACAAAGAGCAGCCGGGCGATGTCTGTCGCCGCCGCCGCGATGCCACCGAAGCCGAACACGCCGGCGATGATGGCAACGATCAGAAACAAGATTGCCCACCGAAGCATGGCCACGCCTCCTTCGAAAAAATCGAGGCGATCCAATGCCGGAACACGCTGCGTCCTGACCAGGATGCAGGACACCGCGGACGTGTCGTCTGACCTGGCGCAGCAACGCTACGTGTCGGCCCCTCGGGCCGGCCGCGACCGCGTGGTTACGGGACAGGAACGCGTCCCACGACGGGGAGACACTGCCCTTCGTTCAGCGGAATGGACCGCGTCGCAGGATTCGCGGCATTCCCAGGAGTTGCCCCCAACGTGAACGGACCCCTGAGCGGCAAGTGTCCTGTATCGCCCGGCCCGCAGGACGACGGGCCTGTCCCGCGATTCGCGAGGAAAGACGGGGCAAGCGCTATCGTCGTCCTCGCAGAACGCCGGCCGCTGGGAGCGGGTGACCTTGCACCCGGTAGCCGAGGCGACCTTCGGAACGGTCATGGGGTCGCGAGCAGGGAGGGCTCTCGATGCCGCGAGGCCAGAAGCGTGCGGCCGCGACAGTGCCGATGGGCGCCGTCGGTCAGCCGCCGTCAGGGACCATCGACGCTGCCCGAAGCCCACGAAAAAACGCCGAACGTGCCCACGGACCCGGAAACTCAATACCCCCGGCAGGGATCGAACCTCATCAACCTGCAGCCGGCGTGCACCGAGCGGTGACCCTCGGCCAACGGCCCTGCAAGCCTTCGGCCTGGTTTCGGCACTGCGGGGGCAGGCACTCTCCGACCGGGAGGTTCGCACGCAGGCGAAGGCCGGCTCCGAGGCCCTCGCCTGGATGTGCTATGAGGCGCTCATCGGGAGCGAATTTGAACGGCACCATGGTTGGCACGTCAATCTCCTGCCGCTCTCCGTCTTGAAGGAACTTCCCGAGGGGTGGGAGGAGCGTTCTCGGCGCACGACGTATGGGAAGTTGACGGTCGTCGTGCCGGCCGCAAGTGACCTGCTGGCGCCGAAACTCCGGCGCAACGAGCCTCGCGACCGGGCGCACGCCGAGTGGGCGAGGCAGGTTGGACTCGTCTGACCCCGGTGCCTCATGCAGTCAGCCGACCTTCGGTTTGGTCATTCGCCGGAACCGTGCTAGGCTCGCACGCGGTGCCTGGTTCACCGTTCGGAGCGCTCTCGTGCGACGAATCCTCTATCAAGACGAGGCCCGATTGGAGTACGGGCGCCGATTCTGGCGGGACCCATCGAAGCGGGGGCGCCTGCTGCGGCACTGGCTGGATCCGCGACATCCCTACCATGAGCGTTTCCGCAGCCAGTGGATGCCATGGGTGGAACGTGTGTTGTGCTCCGACGCGGCCGACGATGATCGTCTCGACAGGGAGTTGCAGGAACTGGGATTGAGCCTGCGAGTGGTCGTCAAGGAGATTCCGCCGGTCTTTGGGGCATTCTTCGAGATCGGGTAGCCCGGTCACCTCGTGCCAGCGTAACACCTGCGAAGACAAGTACCCCCGGCAGGGATCGAACCTGCGGCCTACGGTTTAGGAAACCGTCGCTCTATCCACTGAGCTACGGGGGCGCGGGGCGTTTTCCCGGACGATTGTAGCGGCCGGTGGCGCCACCGCGATCAGCGGTATCATGGACGAAGCCCACCGGACAACGAGGCGGCTTCGCCCGATGTCGGATCCACCCCTGGGAGCACACGGATCGTGGCACGCGCAGCGCTCGCCCTCGAAGACGGCACGGTCTACGTCGGCGACTCGTTCGGCGCCCGGGGCACCGTCTCCGGCGAGGTCTGCTTCAACACCTCGATGACCGGCTACCAGGAGATCCTCACCGATCCCTCGTACCGCGGCCAGATCCTCACGATGACCGCGCCCCAGATCGGCAACTACGGGGTCAACCCCGCCGACGTCGAGAGCGGCAAGTTGCAGATGGCGGGCTTCATCGTCCGCGAGGCGAGCCGGATCGCGAGCAACTTCACCGCCACCGGCACGCTCGGCGACTACCTGGCGAAGGCCGACGTCGTGGGCCTGGCCGGCATCGACACCCGGGCGCTCGTCCGCCGGCTCCGGATCCGCGGCGCGATGACCGGGGTGCTCTCGAGCGAGGTGCTGGATCCTGCGCGGCTCGTGGAACTGGCCCGGCAGGCGCCGCCGCTCGTGGGCCGCGACCTGGTCGGCGAGGTGATGCCGCAGGACGCCACCCTCTGGGCCGAGCCGCTCGACGAGTGGGCCATGCCGCTACCGCAGCCGACCGAGGGGGGCGAGATGCCGGCACGGCCGGCGCGCGGTGCGACCAAGAAAGTGGTCGCGCTCGACTACGGCATGAAGTGGAACATCGCCCGCCATCTGACGACCGCGGGCTGCGACGTGACCGTGCTGCCGGGTCGGGCCACCGCGGCCGAGGTGCTCGCCCACCGGCCCGACGGCGTGTTCCTGTCCAACGGCCCGGGCGACCCGGAGGTGCTCGGCTACTGCGTCGAGACCGTCCGCGGCCTCGTGGGCAAGGTGCCGATGTTCGGCATCTGCCTCGGCCACCAACTGCTGGCACTCGCCTGCGGCGCCAAGACGTTCAAGCTCAAGTTCGGACACCGCGGCGCTAACCAACCCGTGATGGATCTCGCCACTGGCAAGGTGGAGATCACGTCACAGAACCACGGCTTCGCGGTGGACGAGGCGACGCTGCCCGCGGAACTCGAGGTGACCCACCGCAACCTCAACGACGGCACGATCGAAGGCCTGCGGCACCGGTCGGCACCTGCCGCGAGCGTCCAATACCATCCCGAGGCCGCCGCCGGCCCCCACGACTCGGCCTATCTGTTCGGGCGGTTCCGCGGGATGATGGCCTGACGAGGGGGGCGGCGGGCCGAGTCCTTCGGCTTGCGCCGGGGGCTTTTTATGGGGCAAGGCCGGCGCTGAGCGGGATCTGGGCCCAGCCCGAACCCGTTGGCCTGTCTGGCTTTCCGTTCAGTGAATCAGGGAAGCGGCCCGGGAAAACGCGGGTTTTTTGACATTCGGCGGCGGCATGCCAGAGTTGGTTGGAATCGTGGCTTCCGCCGCGACACCGCCGCCGGGCCGATGCTCCGGCGGTCTCATCCGCCCCTTCTCTTGGAGACCGGCACCATGTCGCGGCTTTCCGTCCTCTCGCTCTCTGGCGCCGCCGCCATCCTTCTTTCCGCCGGGTCAGCCGACGCCGGCCTGCGTCACCGTCATGCCGCCGAGCCCAGCTGCGGCTGCGAGCAGGGCTGCGTCGAGCCGGGCTGCTCGGCCTTCGAGCCCACCTGCGGCGCCCTGGAGCCCTCGTGCGGCGCCGACGCCGTCTGCCCGACGAACCCCTGCATCAAGTACCGTCACAAGCACGCCCACCGGCACAAGCGCGCCGCCGGCTGCTGCCCCGAGCCGACGTACGAGACGGTGCTGACGCCGACGAGCCCGGAGACCTGCGCCACCGTAGCCGTGCCCGTCTGCCTGCCGGCCTGCTGCCAGGGCTGCCCGTGCGAGACCTCCCGCAACACGATCCTCGGCTGCGGCCAGGTGCGTTACGACTACGCCTGCGGCTGCTCGGTGATCGTCCGCTTCCAAAAGAGCGGCGACATCCTCGTGACCTACGAAGGCTTCTGATTTCAGCGCCCGCCGGGCCATCCATGGCCCCGGCGGGCTTGGCGAGGCGGAGGGCACGCCAAGGGTGCCCTCGCCTCGCACGGCCGCCTTCCTGGCGGCCAGCCGTCCACGGCCTTGGCACCTCGCCGGCCGCACCTCCGGGCGGCCGTGTTCGTGCGGGAAGCGGCGGGCGGCGTTCGTTCAGACGAATCCGCGCCGCCGTTTTCGTGCGCGGATCTTGAAGCGGCGCTGCTTCGCACGCATCCCTGGGCCGCGAGGGGTTGCCCGTGCCAATCGAGCGGCGTAGGAAACCGAGCGAAGCAAGGATTGCGGAGCGAGGTTTGCTTCGAGCGACCGAAGGGCACGATGCCCTGAGGGAGCGTCCGGCGAGATGGCACGGGCAACCCCGAGCCGCAGCACCACGAAGCGATCGGTCGGCGCTCACCAGCCTCAGCCGCGGCGGCGGCGGAGCCGGGTGAACAGGCTGCGATAGTCGCTCGGCCGGACGCTGAACACCGTCGGCGGCGAGCCGGCATCCGGGGTGGCGAGGTCTTCCTCGATCACCACCATGTCGGAGTCGTCGATCACCTCGACCTCACCCCCGTGGGTGTCGTCCGCTTGTGAGACACCGGCCCGCGTCTGACGGCTGGGCTCGGCGGGAGCCGACGGCGCCCGGCTGCGAGCGGCCGACTCGGCCGGGGCCGACCCGTCGCGGGCGATGCTCGCGAGCACCTGGCCGATCGCCTGACCCTCGCGGCTGGTGACGTGCCGCCGGTCGCTGAAGTCGTCGCGTCCCGAACCGCGCGACGTGTCGTCGGGCCGCGTGTCCCGCTCGAAGAAGGCCTCGAACGGATCGGCGACGTCGCCGAACACGAGTTCCACGTCCGGGCCGCCCCATGGGTCGCCCGGGGCGGCCGGAGCCGCGGCGGGCCGGGCTTCGTCGAAGCCGCCCACCTCCACGACGCCCTCGTCGCCACCGAACTCGATCACCCCGAGACCGTCGCCGTCCAGATCCTCGACCACCGCCCCGCCCCGCGGCCGCGCCGGTGCGTCTGCAACCGGCTCCAGTCCGGCGGGGGCCGGAAGCCGCTGGATCTCCCGCCAGGCGGCGGCGATGTCGGCGGGGCTCACCCGCCGCGTGCTCTCGGCCACCAGCACCAGCGCCTGGTCGCAGACCTGGTTGATCAGCCGCGGCACGCCCTCCGTGACCCGGTACACCGCGTCGTCACAGCCGTCGGTGAACAGGCGCCCCCACTCCAGACCCGCGGCCGCGGTCTGCGTGCGCAGGTAGTCGAGCGTCTCGGCGTGGTCGAGCGGTTCGAGGTAGCCGCGGACGGCCACCCGCTGGGCGAGGCTCTCCATCCGGGCCGTGCCCAGCAACTCGTCGAGCCGCGGCGTACCCGCCAGCACGATGTGCACGGCCGGCAGCGGCGTGGGGATGTTCGTGAGCAGCCGCAGTTCCTCGATCAGCCGCGTGGGTAGCGTGTGGGCCTCGTCGACCAGGATCACGAGCCCGGAGCCGGCCGCCGCCAGGCCGCGAATCCGTTCGACGATCGCGATCCGCAGCTCGGGCTCGTCGATCCCACGATACGGCTCGCCGATCGCCGCCAGGACCGATTGCCAGAGCGCCCGCCGGGTGCAGATGCTCGTGCCGGTGAGCAGGGCGACGTCGAAGTCGTCGCGCACCTGCTCGGCCAGCTTCAAGAGCAGGAGCGACTTGCCGGTGCCCGCGGCGCCCACCACCAGCCCGATGCCCTCCGCCCGCCGGATGCACCGCTCGAGGCCCCGCAGCGCCAGGTCGGTGACCCGGGACGCGTGATAGAACTGCGTCCGCGGGGAGGCCATGAAGGGGCGGCTCGACGGGTGCCTGCTGGGGACGTGCATCGCGGGGTTCGCCGGGGAGAGCAGCGGCCACACCAGCGGGGCCGGACAGGAGATGGTTTCGACCAACCGGCGTCGCTTCCTCCACCACCCGCGCCCGCCGTAGACTTTGCCGGTCCGGGAAATGGCACGCCGATGGACGGTCGCGCCGGTTGCGCCGGCGACGCGTGGACGCTCAGGCAGATGCCGCACTCGACCGGACGGCTCCTGTTTCACGTGAAGGTCTGCGGCGTCACGTCGGCCGCCGACGCCCGCCTGGCCGTCGCGGCTGGCGCCGACGCGATCGGCTTCAACTTCGTCCCCGGCTCGCCCCGCGAGGTCGCCCCGGCGACGGTGCGGGAGGCGATCGCCACGCTGCCCGCAGGCGTGCTCGCCGTTGGCGTGTTCGCCGGGATGCCGGTGCGCGAGATGCTGGCCATCGCCGAGGCCGCGGGGCTCGGTGCGATCCAGCTTCACGGTCACCTCGACGAGGCGGCCGCGGTTCACGACCCGCCCAGCCGGTGCCACGAGCTCGCCGGGCTGCCCGTGATCCGGGCGGTGCGGATGGAGGCCGGCAGCCTAACGCCGGCCCGCCACTGGCTCGCCGCGGCGGCCGCCGCGGGCCGGTCGCCCGAGATGCTGATCGTGGATGCGGGCGTGACAGCAGCGACAGCAGCCGGCCGGCTTGGCGGCACGGGCCACCTCGTCGACTGGGAGGCACTCGCCCGCGAGGAGTCCCTCGGGCTGCCGTTCGCCCTGGCCGGCGGCCTCGCGCCGGGCAACGTGGCGGCGGCGATCCGGGCCACCAGGTGCGAGGCGGTCGACACGGCCAGCGGCGTGGAAGCGTCGCCGGGCCGCAAGGATCCCGCCCTGCTCCGGGCCTTCGTGGCGGCGGCCCACGACGCCTTCTCCCGGGGCGGCTGACCCTGTGCGATCCGGGCGACCCGGCTAAGATACGGCCGGTTTTCGGTGGGGCGCCCCGCCCCGCCCAGCCGCGCCGTCCAAGGCCCCCCGGGGCCGTTTCCGTCTGCCGTCTTTCCCAAGGAGCATCTCTGTGTCCCACGTCGAAACCCGCCTGCCCTACAAGGTCGCCAACCTCGCCCTCGCCGAGTGGGGCCGCAAGGAGATCCAGCTCGCCGAGAACGAGATGCCCGGCCTGATGGCGCTGCGGGAGAAGTACGGCCGCACGAAGCCGCTCACCGGAGCCCGGATCGCCGGCTGCCTCCACATGACGATCCAGACCGCCGTGCTGATCGAGACCCTCAAGGAGCTCGGGGCCGAGGTCACCTGGAGCAGCTGCAACATCTTCTCGACCCAGGACCACGCCGCCGCGGCCATCGCCAAGGCCGGGATCCCGGTCTACGCCTGGAAGGGGATGAACAACGAGGAGTTCGACTGGTGCATCGAGCAGACGCTGTTCTTCCCGGACGGCGAGCCGCTCAACATGATCCTCGATGACGGCGGCGACCTGACCGCGATGGTCCACCAGAAGTATCCGGAACTGCTCGGCGGCATCCGCGGCCTCTCCGAGGAGACGACCACCGGCGTCCACCGGCTCTATCAGATGCACGAGAACGGCGAGCTCAAGCTGCCGGCGATCAACGTCAACGACTCCTGCACGAAGAGCAAGTTCGACAACCTCTACGGCTGCCGGGAGAGCCTCGCCGACGGCATCAAGCGGGCCACCGACGTGATGGTGGCCGGCAAGGTGGTCGTGGTGGCCGGCTACGGCGACGTCGGCAAGGGCTCCGCCCACTCCATGAAGTCGCTCGGCGCGCGGGTGATCGTCACCGAGATCGACCCGATCAACGCCCTGCAGGCGGTGATGGAGGGCTTCGAGGTCACGACGATGGAGGAGGCCGCTGCCCGGGGTCAGATCTTCGTGACGGCCACCGGCTGCCGCGACGTGATCCGGGGCGAGCACCTGGCGGTGATGCCCAACGACGCGATCGTATGCAACATCGGCCACTTCGACCTCGAGATCGACGTCGCCTGGCTGGAGAACACCAAGGGCATCAAGAAGGTGGAGATCAAGCCCCAGGTGGACCGCTACACGCTCCCCTCGGGCCGGTCGGTGATCGTGCTGGCCGAGGGCCGGCTCGTGAACCTCGGCTGTGCCACCGGCCACCCGTCGTTCGTGATGAGCACGAGCTTCACCAACCAGGTGCTGGCCCAGCTGGCCCTGTGGACGGAGACCGACCGGTACGACGTGGGCGTCCACCTGCTGCCCAAGAAACTCGACGAGGAAGTGGCCCGGCTGCACCTCGACAAGCTGGGCGTGAAGCTCACCAAGCTGACGGCCGAGCAGGCCGAGTACATCCACGTGCCCGTCGAGGGGCCGTACAAGCCGAGCTATTACCGCTATTGAAAAGCGGCCGTTCGGCCGCTTTTCAATGCTGAGGCCGCAGGGGGCATCCATGCCCCCCTGCGGCCTCGCTGCTTGGCGAAGGGCAAGCCAAGGTTGCCCTTGCCAAGCCGGCCGGCCTCCCGCCGGCCGTGCGTCGCGGGCGGTCGCCCGCGACATCCGGGCACGCGGCGCGGGCTGCGCCCGCTGCGTGCCACAGGGGCGTAGCGCCACCTTGCGCGGGCAAGGAGGATCGCCGCTGACCACTCGGCCCGCCGTTGGGCCGCGAGGGGTCGCCCGTGCCCCGGAGCCGGCGTTGATGGCAAGCGCAGGCAGGATGCCGGAGCGCAGCCAGCATCGAGCGAGTGAAGGCCAGGATGGCCGAAGCGAGTGTCCGGGCGACTGGGTCGGGCGACCCCGAGCCTCGCAGGACGTTGCGCCGGTGTGCCCTGTTTCCCGTGAAACGGGCTGCTCGTCGATCCGCCTGGCGAAGTTGGCCGACTCTCGGCCCACCGGCGCGTTCCACGTGAAACCTGGCGGTACACGCAGCCTGGCGAGTCTGGGGCGAGTGGGCGGTTTCACGTGGAACTGTCGCAGCGACCTTGAGCGCCAGGGCATTCATGGCGCGGCGGGGGTCGCGACGTATCGGTCCTGCCCGACGTGGCCGATACACGGAAAGCACCAGTTGTGCGTCCGTGATCGACGGGAAGGATTCTGCGTGTGGGAAGGATTCTCTGCGTGGCCAACCAGAAGGGTGGCGTCGGCAAGACGACGACCGCCTGCAACGTCGCCGCCGGACTCGCCCACGCCGGCCTGCGGACGCTGCTCGTCGACCTCGACCCCCAGTGCAACGCGACCACCGGGCTCGGGGTGGCGCCCGCCACCGTTCACCCGCTCGTCTCCGACACGCCACTGCACGAGTCGATCGTCGGGACCTCCCTCGCGGAGCTGTTCGTGCTCCCGGGCAGCCGGAGCGTCCGCGACGTCGAGCGGATCGCCGCGGCGGCCCGGCAGGGGTCGGCCGTGCTCGAAGGCCACCTCGCCCGGGGGCTCGCCGCCTGGGACTACTGCCTGATCGACTGCCCCCCGTCGGCCGGCGAGCTGACCCGCGCGGCCCTGGCGGGCAGCACCGAAATCCTGATGCCCATCCAGTGCGAATACTTCGCCCTCGAGGGCCTCACCCAGATGATCGAGGTCATCCGTGAGGTGATGCAGGAGCGGCCGGGCCGGCTCTCGTTCAGCGGGATCGTGCTGACGATGCACGACGCCTCGCTCGAACTCACCGCCGAGGTCGAGGCGGAGGTGCGGGACTTCTTCGGGGAGATCGTCTTCGAGACGGTCGTGCCGCGGGACGTGGCCGTCTCCGAGGCGCCCAGCCACGCCCAGAGTGTCTTGGATTACGCGCCGCGCTCACCGGGAGCGCGGGCCTACACGGAACTCGTGATGGAGGTACGCGACTGTGAGTAGGGAACGCCGCCTGGGACGTGGACTGGAAGCCCTGCTGGGACGGGCCGGCATCGAGCCGGCCGCGACCGCACCGGTGACGGAAGGGTCCGCCGCCGTGGCGAGCCGTCCCGCCGGCACCGGTCTCGGCTCGGGCGCCGCCCGGCTGATCCTCCACGCCGCCGAGGAGGCCGAGGAGGCGGCCGCGACGCTGCCCACGAACGACCTGGCCGTGGCGGTCGTCGATCCGAACCCCTGGCAGCCGCGGACGGTGCTCGGCGACGCCGACCTGGCCGAACTCGCCGACAGCCTCCGCGAGCACGGCCTCGTGCAGCCGATCGTGGTCCGGGCGCGGGGTGACCGCTACCAGCTGATCGCCGGCCAGCGGCGACTGGCGGCCGCCCGCAAACTCGGCTGGGAGCGGGTGCCGGCCCGCGTGCTCGAGGTCGAGGATCGGCAGATGGCCGAGATCGCCATTGTCGAGAACCTCCAGCGGCGCGACCTCGACGCGCTGGAGAAAGCGGCCAGCTTCAAGCAGTATCTGGCCACCTGGGGCTGCACCCAGGAAGAACTCGCCAAGCGGCTCTCGATCGACCGCTCCCACGTGGCCAACCTGATCCGGCTGCTCGAGTTGCCCGAGGCGGTGCAGCGGAAGCTCCGCGAGGGCAAACTCTCCATGGGACACGCCCGGGCGCTGTTGCCGCTGGGCGACGAGGCGGAGCAGGTCCGACTGGCCGACCGGGTGGCCGCCGAGGGTCTCTCGGTGCGGGCGGTCGAGACCGAGATCCAGGAACTGCTCCGCCGCGACGAGGCCGAGGACTCCGACGACGCCGGACAGGCCGACACGGATGTGGAACCCGTCGCCGGTGGCGAGCCGGTCGCTCCGAAGCGCAAGCCGGGTCGGCCGGCCGCGCGGCGACCCGGCCAGGTGGCGGCCGTCGAGGCCCAACTCCGCCGGGCACTCGGGGTCAAGGTCGTGGTGCACGCCAACAGCCGCGGGGCCGGCCGGATCGTGATCCCGTTCGCGAGCCTGGACGAGTTCCAGCGGCTGCTGAACCACGTCTGCGAGTAGGCCGAGCGAGTCGGGGCGGCCAAGAAGTCGGGGCGGCCAATCAAATCGGGGCGGAGAGATTCGAACTCTCGACCTCCTGGTCCCAAACCAGGCGCGCTAGCCAGACTGCGCTACGCCCCGTCGGTCCCGCGGGGGACCATGAGGATTCAGTGTACACCGGCCGCAGTCACTTGGCGGAGCGGGGCTTCCGGCGGCGCCGATCCCGATATACTTCCGCCGTCGGCGACCGCGGGCCGAACCGAATCCGACCGCGATGCGTACAAGGGCGCCGGCACCTTTGCCACGCCCCCAGCCAGAGGAACCCCCGATCGAAATGATCACCTTCTCCAAGCGGATTCTGTTCGTCGGCTTCGGCTACGTGGCCCGCTGCACGCTGCCGGTTTTGCTCAAGCACGTGAAGGTTCCGCTGGGGAACATCACCATCCTGGAGTTCGAGCCCGACGAGGAGGCGATCCGGCCCTGGGTCGAGAAGGGGGTGAACTTCGTCCGGGCCCGGGTGGCGCCCGACAACCTCGGGGAGTTGCTCTCCCGCCACGTTTCGGCCGGCGACATCCTGATCGACCTGGCCTGGAACATCGAATGCACCGACATCCTGCAGTGGTGCCACGACCACGGCGTGCTCTACCTCAACACGTCGGTGGAGCTGTGGGATCCCTACGAGAACGCCCAGGGGGCTCATCCCACGAAGATGACCCTCTACTGGCGGCACATGAACCTCCGCGAGCTGGTCGCCGGCTGGGACACCCCCGGGCCCACCGCCGTGATCGAGCACGGGGCCAATCCCGGCCTGATCAGCCACTTCACCAAGCACGCCCTGCTCGACATCTCCAAGGTCTGCCTCGAGGAACGGAAGTTCTCGGGCGCGCAGGCCGAACGGATCGCCCAGCACGCGAAGTCGCTGGCCTTCAACCACCTGGCCCATGAGCTCGGCGTCAAGGTGATCCATTGCAGCGAGCGGGACACCCAGATCTCCGACCGGCCCAAGGAGGTGGACGAGTTCGTCAACACCTGGAGCGTGGAGGGCTTCCGCGAGGAGGGCACGACGACGGCCGAGATGGGCTGGGGCACGCACGAGAAGACCCTGCCCCCCTTCGCCTACGCGCACCCCGACGGGCCGAAGAGCCAGATCTGCCTGGCCCGGATGGGCATCAACACCCACGTGGTCTCCTGGGTGCCGGGCACGACCATCATCGGGATGGTGGTGCGCCACGGCGAAGCCTTCAGCATCACCGACAATCTGAGCGTCCAGGATGCCGCCGGGCAGACCGTTTATCGTCCCACCTGCCACTACGCCTACTGCCCGTGCGACGCGGCGATCGCCAGCCTCTGGGAACTCCGCGGCAACGACTATCGGCTCCAGTCGAGGCAGCGGATCATGACCGACGAGATCATCGGCGGTTCCGACACGCTCGGGGCCCTGGTGATGGGCCATCCCCTGAACTCCTGGTGGTGCGGCACGTCGCTCTCGATCGAAGAGGCGCGGCGGCTCGTGCCGCACCAGAACGCCACCACGATCCAGGTTGCGATTTCGGTCACGGCGGCCACGCTGTGGATGATCGAGCATCCCGCCGAGGGCGTGAAGCTGCCCGATGACCTGCCGCACGACTTCGTGCTCGGAATCGCCAAGCCCTACCTCGGCAAGTTCATCTCCGTCCAGAGCGACTGGACGCCGCTCACGAACTATTCCAACGCCTTCCACGGCTTCAACCGGCCGGCGATCGACCCGGCCGACCCGTGGCAGTTCAAGAACTTCCTCCTGACTGATGGAGATTGAGCGTATGAGTCGTGGGTGTCGCGGCGAGTTTCCTGCCGCGATCCAACGGACCTGTGGCCGTTGATCGCGGGAACATCGCCACTGAGGCAGAACTGGGAATAAGGAAAAATAATGAATCAAAAAGCCCTCCTCGACCTGGCCAAGAAGCACGGCACTCCCCTGTTCATCGTGGACCACGCCGAACTGCGGAAGAATTACGCCATCTTCAAGAAGCACTTTCCCCGGGTGCAGGCCTACTACGCCGTCAAGGTCAACAGCGACCCGGCGATCGTGCAGACCTTCTACGAGCTCGGCGGCAGCTTCGACGTCGCGAGCATCCAGGAGTTCCGCACGGTCTACCAGTTCATCAAGAAGCTGCCGGCCAAGGCCCGGCAGGACTTCATCTGGGACAAGGTGATCTACGCCAATCCGATCAAGCCGATCGAGACCCTCCACGAGCTCGACCCCTACCGGCCGCTCGTGACCTACGACAACGTCGAGGAGGTGAAGAAGATCGCCGAGCACGCCCCGCACGCGGGGCTCTGCCTCCGGCTCCAGGTGCCCAACACCGGCTCGATGGTGGAGCTGTCGAGCAAGTTCGGGGCCCTGCCGGGCGAGGCGGTCGACCTGATCCAGTGCGGCCACGATCATGGCCTCGTCGTCGAGGGCCTGTCGTTCCACGTCGGCAGCCAATGCACCAACCCCGAGAACTACGTGCAGGCGCTCCACCTCTGCGCCGGCATCTTCAACGAGGCGAAACTCCGCGGGTTCGAGCTCAAGCTGCTCGACATCGGCGGAGGCTTCCCGGCGGCCTACGACCCGAGCGTGCCGACGTTGGCCACGCTCGCCAAGAAGATCAACCACGAGATCGACCGGCTGTTCCCCAAGACGATCGAGATTCTGGCCGAGCCCGGCCGGTTCCTCGTCGCCTCGTCCGGCACGTCCGTCTCGAAGATCATCGGGAAGGCCAACCGGAACGGCAAGCGGTCGTACTACATCGACGACGGCGTCTACCACACGTTCTCGGGCGTGATCTTCGACCACTGCACCTACCACCTCAACAGCTTCAAGCGGGGCACCCCGCAGATCTGTGCCGTGTTCGGGCCGACCTGCGACGCCCTCGACACCATCAGCCTCGCCGAGCAGCTCCCCGATCTCGAGATCGGCGAATACCTCTACAGCGAGAACATCGGGGCCTACTCGGCGGCCAGTTCGACCCACTTCAACGGCTTCCCGCCGGCGAAGGTCGTGCACGTCAACCAATGAGGGGCACGCGGCCCGGGAAGGGCCGCGGTTGCAACCCGCGGGCGGTGGGCCTAGAACACCGGCCATGCTGGGGATTCTCCTTGCCGCCGCCGGGGTCGACACCTGGCCATTCGTGGTGCTCGTGGCCGCGATGGCCGCGGTGATCCTCGGCGTGGTCGTGCTCCGGCTGCATCCGTTCGTCGCCCTGATCGCGGCCGCGCTCCTGGCCGGCGTTCTCGCCGACGGCCTGCCGCCGGACGCCAAGCGGCCCGACAAGGGCCAGCTCGTGCGGGCCGTCGAGCTGACGGCGGAGGGCTTCGGGCGAACCGCCGGTGGCGTGGCGATCGTGATCGGCATGGCGACCATCATCGGCATGGCCCTCACCGAGAGCGGGGCGGCCGACAAGGTGGTCCGCCGCTTCCTGGCGGCCTGCGGCACGGGCCCGGCCGGCATCGCGCTGGCGATCGTGACCGCGACCTACGTCCTCTCGATCCCGATCTTCTTCGACAGCATGTTCATGCTGATGGTGCCGGTGGCCGTGGCGCTCGCCCTGCGGACGGGCGGCCACTTCACGCTCTACGTGCTGGCGATCTGCGCGGGCGGCACCG
>Ga0214921_10007100_pt1 | contig 15049 bp, 15 predicted proteins | sample LL1505_MetaG_FD_177992 | JGI IMG/M metagenome (GOLD analysis project Ga0214921, IMG submission 177992) | Freshwater microbial communities from Lake Lanier, Atlanta, Georgia, United States - LL-1505 | ecosystem: Environmental > Aquatic > Freshwater > Lake | place: USA: Georgia | collected... | reverse complement strand
CCATGATTAATACACTGGCGCGTTGCGAGCGGGTTGCTAAAACCGATACGAGCGTTTTGATTACGGGTGGCTCAGGGGTTGGTAAAGAAATTATTGCGCACCACATTCATCTCACCTCCAAGCGTGCAAGTGGTCCTTACGTGGCTCTTAATTGCGCAGCGATCCCCGATACGCTCTTGGAGTCGATTCTTTTTGGTCATGAAAAAGGTTCCTTTACTGGCGCTACCAAATCGCAGTCGGGTAAGTTTGAGCAAGCCGATGGCGGCACATTATTTTTAGATGAGATTGGTGAGATGCCTGCATCCTTGCAAGCCAAACTCTTGCGGGTCTTGCAAGATAAGATGGTTGAGCGTTTGGGTTCGGCTGAACCAATTAAAGCCGACGTGCGCATTATTGCTGCCACCAATCGCAATCTCGAAGAACAGGTACAAGCCGGTCGCTTTCGAGAAGACCTCTACTTTCGTTTAGCCGTGTTTCCGATTCATATTCCAGAGCTCCATAAACGCGCTGGCGATATCTTGCCGCTCGCAGATTTTTTCCTAAAACGCTATCGCCTCAATATTGGTCGCGATGATCTGGTTTTGGGCCCAAGCGCGCTGGAGATGCTCCCCCAATACAACTGGCCGGGCAATGTTCGAGAACTGGAAAATATCATCCAACGCGCTGTGCTTCTCTGTGATGGTGATGAAATTGGGGCCGAGCACCTCGAGATCCATTCCCAAAAACCACTCAATGAGAGTGCTTCCTCACATTCTTTGAGGGAAAACCCGCAAAATGGCACAAATATTGCATCTAATTTAGCAAGTAGCCAAGGGTCTAGTGCTAATGATATGAACTCGGTAGAACGGGAGCATATCCTCAAGGTCTTAGCCCAAGTTGGCGGTAATCGCAGTAAGGCGGTGCAGATTTTAGGGATTTCAGAGCGGGCTCTACGCTATAAGCTCAAATCCTATAAAGAGGCTGGTTTTGAGGTAGATAAGTAAAGTATTGATTTAATTAGAAAAGATCGTAATAATAGGGTTTATGGATACCAAGAATCTCGATTCAATGATGGCTAGGATGCAAGCAATGCAGGCGGCAATGGCCACCGGCTTGCCTGGCGCTCCTGCCAACACTGACCCTAAAGCGGGTAACGGAGTCGATTTCCAGAATATCTTAAAGAACGCGATTGAGAACGTTAGTAATGCCTCAAACGTGGCCCAAGCCAAGGCACAGGCATTTTCTGCCGGCAATTCTGACACTTCCTTGGAAGAAGTCATTATTTCTCTGCAAAAAGCCAACCTCTCTCTGCAAGGCATGATCGCGGTTCGTAATCGCTTAGTCGATGCCTATAAAGAAGTCACCAGCTTGCAGGTTTAATCCGTTTTGCAGTAATTTTGTGACCATGGCTATGGTCGATGATCTGACACAACCAACCCTAAGTAGAAAACGGTATATCTACCTCTAAAAAGGCGTTTGGCTTCACATTTTGTATTGCATTTTGAACTGCGTATAAGTGAGACTTAATCCTTGGCCAACTCGTAGTATTCAAAACGATGATCGCAATTTTCCTGTGACTTAAATTTTGTTGGTATTGAAGGTTAGTGTCGGTGGTTACTAAAACCTCAAACCCTTTGGCCTCTGCCGAAGCCAGCAAGTCCCCATTTTTCAATGTAGACCAACCAAGCTCATAGGCAGTAAAAACTTGGCAAGCGACTAAATAATCTCTTAAAGGCGCAGGGGTTCCCTGATCAAATAAAACTTTCACGCAAAAGTGAGGGAGTTCTTGGCGGCAAAATCTAAAACTGCTCTGACCTGTTCAAGACGAACCCCTGGAAAGATTTCAGTGAATTCTTTCGCAGTAACACCATCTTCAAGGTTTTCAAAAAGAGCTGAAATGGGTACTCGAGAACCGGCAAAGACCAAGGCTCCGCTAACCCGATCTTGAGCACTTTCAACTACTGGGCAGTTTGACCAATCAATCATGTGTAAATATTAGCACTTTGCAAAAATTCCGTCACCCATTAAGACAATCAGGTCTTAGGTGGCTCCGGCACAGTCTTACCATCAATCTCATAGGCCCATGCCAATACTTCTGCAACGGCAGCGTACAAATCGGGGGGAACCACATCATTGAGTTTGAGTTGCATTAAGAACTCCACAAGCTCTGGCTCATTACGCGTTGGTATACCAAACTCTTTAGCCTTCGCTAGGATTGCTTCAGCCACATAGCCCTCGCCTTGACCGGTGACCCGTGGGGCTGCACCGTTAAGCTCATACTTGAGAGCAACGGCCTTGAGTACTTTATTGGGGCTATTGGGTGTCATGGTGCCACCCCATCACTGATGGCCACATGCGTTTCTACTTTAACGTGTTGACTGATTTGATCTTGCAGATCCGTTAACCGTTCTGAGAGAATCGATTTAGTTTGGGCTGAGGTCTCAATCGTGAGATTAACGCTCTCACCAAACTGGGTACCAACCACTTTTAACTTACCCAAATGAGGCAAATCCACTTCCATCGTGATGCGTGCACCCTTCATCACCTGGCCAGGATCTTCCGTGCTTTGCTGCCACGCATCCTCACGCTTAAATACAACATAGAGATTCGGTAAGAGCAATCCTTGCCAAGCAAGATCGCCCCGCAGTAGTAATTTGACCGCATCGCGTACTTGCGGTGAATCTGCATTTAATTGCGCAAGGAGCGCACTTGCCTGTTGGCTGACATTACCATCTACATAAGGCTCGGACTCTTCTGCGATCGAAAGTGCTGCAGGCATTAAGAGTTTCTTAATCTGCTCACCGGCAAAGATGCCAGAGTTTTGTAGATTTTGATACAAGATGTTCATGGCAGAGCGTGGATCATTTGCAAGCGGGATGTTTTGATCACCCGATGGCCATGACACCACCGCGGTATTGGTCTTGTTCTTTAAGGCTAGATTAGGATCAACATCGTCTGCTTCCAAGATATTAGAAAGAAGTTGCCCCAAGGCAGCACTCCCCAAATTATCGAGCCGGCTAAGGCTTGGGGATACGGTTGATTTTGCATCTGCAATCACAGCTGCTGTAGCGGGGTCTAATTTAGTTTGTGTCTTAGATAGTTCTAGAAGTACTGCTTGATTAACCTCAGGCTCAGCCAATTGACTGCCCTTGAGCATGGCTGCTTGCATGGCATTGTGAAGGGTCACACTTGGATTGGCATCATTGACCGGCAAGGTCATATTGAGTGCTACACGGGGATCAATTGCTTTGAGGTTTTCAACGACAGATGGGGCAGCAGGTGGATTCACCAAATCATTGCGGTGAAAATCCACAATTGGGTTTGCTGGTATGCCAGTGGTCGGTATCTGTATTGCCACCCTAACCCCCTATCAATCCCTGCGCACTCGGTCAAACTGGCGCATACCTCTATATTACGGCTAAATTAGCCATTTAGGTAATGCCAATCCGACAAGCATTGTTCACCAAGCCTGATGGCTTGTGACTTAGAGGTCCAGACAACAAGGTGCAGTCTTTAATAAGCTGCGGCAACTCGCGCGGGATTACTGGAGCTCACGGCCTGCAAAACCGGAATAGGCTCTTTGGGTGCTAGGCTCACCCAAGCTTCATACAGCGGAGTTAGAACGTCCAATACCTCTTGGATCTTCTCGGGCGACTTGGTCACTCGAGCATTAATGATCTCGCGTAGGGACCACTCATAAATGGCGCCAAGGCTTTGGGCAATATCACCACCCTCTTTGTAATCAATACAGGCTACCAAGCCCTGTTGAATCAGGTCATGTGCTTTGGTAAAAGACTCAATTCCATAGCGGCCATTCTCGAGCTCTTTCTTGCCGATCTTGAGGTGATCAAATAGGCGCTCATAGACCAACACAATCAACTGAGAGGAATCAGCAGCCACCACTCCCGTTTCAATACTATTGGTTGCGTATGCAAGAGCAGATTTTGAGCCCATGATGATTCCTTATCAATTAGTTATTTTTCTGACTGTTGGTTAAAGCATCCAGTGCGCTTGTCAGTGAGTTACTGGTGGAGCTGAGCTGGAAAAGTAAGGCGTTTAAAGCAGAGTATTGAGAAATCAAATTATTTTGAATTGAGTTCAATCTTATCTGCAAATCATCTTGGCGTTTAGTTAATATTCGAACAGATTCAGTCTCTGAGTCAATTTGACCGCTTAGCACACCGCCCGTCTTTACTTGTGAAGTCAGAAAAGAATTTAAATTACTCGTGCTGCTCACATAGCCGATGGTTACACCCAAGGCAAGAGTATCGCGAAGACCCGCAGCACTCGCCGTTGCAAACGATGCAGAATTAAATTTGGCAGTGCCGTCCAATTGCAGATCAATGCCTAAGGTGCTTAAGCTCATGGTTGTTAAGGTGCCATTGGAGGTATACGAAATCCCCTTAGCAAAACCCTCTTTCACTTGATTAATAAAGGAGAGAGTTGTAGGCGAATTGGCAAAGGTACCTGGCTTATCAGAGTTCGAGCTATTAGCAGTCATGGTCTTATATGTTGTCATGACATCGTTATAGGCTGCAATCAGAGTATTGATAGCCTCGCTGGAGACGTCCGCACCCTTAGTCACGCTGATCGTTTGGGATGTAACAGAGGCTTTGTTCAAGCTCAGAGCAATCCCATCAATCACATCAGTAACCGTATTACTAGCGCGTGAGAATGTCGTACCATTGACAATAAATGAGGCATTAGCCGCCGCAGCAACAGCTGTGCTTGTTAGTGCAGGTGTGCCGCCGCTTAACCCGGTGAGTCCTGTAAAGCTAACGGCATTTGCAGAACCAGTTTGCGTTCCCTGAATCATCAAAGCCCAATTTGAGCTACTAGTTGTTTCAACAACGCTTGCACTAACATTGACCCCCAAACCATTGATCCAATTCTTTAAATCAGTAATGGTTGGGCTAGCCCCTAGAACTGTCACTGCATTGGCTGTCGTTGCTCCATTAACTGTTTTACTACCATTGGTGTTGTAAGTGGTACCTGCAACGGTAATGGCAAAGCCGGTAGCAGCGTCAACCGTGGCAGAAACTGTACTCGAAGCATAACCACTCACTGTATTGCGGGTAGCAGTAGCAAGGCTAGTTACCGTTACCGAATGATTACCCTTAATGGCCCCATTGCCAGCGGTAGCTGAAACAACCGTCGCATCTGAACTACTCGCTGCTGAATTATTAAAGGTTGTGGGCGTTTGGAATACCTTCAGGGCGTCCTGAAAGGTGGCCACTTTACTTTTAATGGCTCCCAAATCACTAATTACGAGCTTCTTTTGCTCAATTTGGGTTTTAATCTTTTCTAACGGTTTGTTCTCAACCGTCATTAATTGCTCAACAATACCCGCAACATCAATCGCTGAAGCGCCGAGAGAGGTATTAGAGTTTGCGGAGGAAACGGCCATGATGAACTTTAATCGTTTAAGTTCTTAAAAAATGTGCAAAATGCGTGCCAACTTTATGGATTGGCACGCACAAACAGACTATTTAGGCTTTTTGATTAACTAAGGCAGCGTTTAATTGCTCAAAACTTTGGGCAATTCTCAGCAATTCTTCAGATGGTAACTGTCGAATTGTTTCTCCTGTTTCTGGGTTAGTAACTCTCACAATGTGATAACCAGTAGTACTGTCAATTGAGAAGTTAAGATTACGACCCATCGACTGAACAAAACTCTGAATTTGCTGTGCAGCTTTTGCCACCACCTCACGCGTTGGCTGCGAAGTCTCATTCACGCCCGAGGGCTTAATTTCTGCACTGGCAGCAACGGCAACAACTTCGGCATCCGATCGTACTGGTTGAGTAACTCGCTCAGGAACAGACCCGGCCGATTGCATCACTGCCATCCCAGCAGATGCGGATGTATTTAATGCGGCGACTTGTGTCATTTAAATCTCCTTCATTCCTAAGAACTCACAGACCAGCATAATCCAGTCTGTGAGTTATTTTGCTATTACTTCAACAAAGACAACACAACATTAGGCATCTGGTTAGCCTGGGCTAACATTGCAGTTGCTGCCTGTTGCATGATCTGACCCTTGGTTAAACGTGCTGTTTCTGCAGCGAAATCGGTATCAAGAATTGCCGACTTCGATGAGTTCATGTTAGTACTCTGGGTCTCCAAGTTAGAGATGATATAACTAACGCGATTTTGCAACGCACCCATAATAGAGCGCTGTTCAGAAACATAATCAATGGCAGTATTAATACGAGTATCCAATGTTGAAAATGCGGTAGCCCAAGTTGCCTGCGCTGTACTCGAAGTGTAACCATTTAATACACCAACCTGAGTACCCATGTCATTCATTGAAGCAACAGACCCCGTCGATCCATCTGTTTTAATGTTGATGGCATTGTAGGTAATGATGTTGGCAGTACCTGTATCAGCCCCGCCTTGAAAAGTTAGGTTTGAGGGAGCGGTACCGCTGACAATAACAGTTTTAGCACCAAACACAGCTGCAGATGTTGCAGCGGTTAAGTTACCTGCTGAACCAACTTGGTATGAAATTTTGACTCCCAATTGATCAAAATTTAATTCATATTCATTGCTTGCAGTAATTCCTGAAAGAGTTAAAGTCTGGGCAACGTTATCAGCTCCGGTCAAGGTTATATTTGCTCCTGATGGGTTTGTGAAGGTATATGTTTGAGCTTTTGCCCCGACGGCGCTGACCTTATTAATTGATCCACCTGTTATACTCAACCCAACCACCGCAGTACCGCCAGATACTCCAATTTCATTAGCAATTAATGCATTTCCGTTGAACTTGGTTCTTGTAGCTGTATTATTAATTTCAGAATTTAGTTCATTAATTTCATCAACAATTTGAGTTCTCTGACTTGCTGACAAAGAACCATCGTAACCCTGAACACTAAGCTGCTTCATGCGTAATAGCATTTGATGGATTGTTCCCAATGAGCTTTCAGCTACCTGAGTTAAATTAACTGCATCATTAAGGTTCTTTCTGGATTGATCGATACCATTAATTTGACTTTGCATGTTTTGCACAATTGCTAAACCAGCTGCATCATCTTTTGCAGCATTGATGCGCAATCCCGACGACAAACGTTGTACTGAGAGTGATAAGTTATTTTGAGCATTACTCAAGCTGTTCTGGGCATACAATGAAGCCAAGTTGGTATTAATAACTGTAGGCATTTTTTTCTCCTATTGAAACCGTTTAAGGACTAACCAACATGGTTTTCGCCCTGGTATGTGTATTAACGGCAGCCTTTGGCAGATTGTTTAGAACAATTTGATTCCATTCCTTAGGCTTTGGCATAAAAATCCATAACTTATTGTTTTTATTAAATTTTTATATAGACGAGCGCTACGTTTTGCCCTGATTTGACAGTGCAAAGGTCCCCCATACCACCAATCTAAAAGGGTCGAAAATGGGGGTTTTAGTCTTTTAAGTGCCCAATTCGGGCTTTTTAGCTCGCTGCAAGGCCAAGAGTTCGCCGATGGCCGAAGACAGTCTACGCTCCAAGGTGGTTTGATAGCGCATTAAAAGATCTGACTCGGCTACTGGCAGGCTTAGGGCTCGAAGCATTAAGTCTTTAATTTCTTGATATTGGACTGCAATCCCCTGGGCCTTTTGATAACTCTTATGAAGGTCCAAAAATTGCTTAAGCTGCAGCTTGATGATCGCCATATCAGAAATTGCATCTGGATCTACCTTAGGTGGCGACTCTACTATTTTGGGTTTCTGCCCACGTGCAATACGTCGCTCCTCTTGGTACCTTTCCAATTAATCCATTTCGGGCTTTGCTGATTCTTTTTCTAAAAGCGCTTCGTATTCCCTGCCTCGCTGGTAGCCCCTTAAGATCTCTTCAAACCTACCTAGGTGCCTTTCACCCATCTCATCAGCCATCTTGAGATCTTCGCTGATGGCCGCCAACTTTTCCATCCATTGACTACTATTATTTAAGCCCACTACTGGATAGCTGTTAAGGTATTTAGTGAGGCTCGGCAAGGCCCTTGCAAATTGGTGCTTATTCTCTATGACACCATGCATTTGATGAATTTCCTCGCAAATGGCTTCAAGCAATGACAGATCTAGGCGGCACGGTAAATGAATCTCTCCGCTTGTAATGAACTCTCTAGCCATTCCCATCGCTAAACCATTGGCTCCAGGGATCTTTTCTAAAATTTTTTCTGGCTGAGATTCAAGCTCCTTTGCAGCCAAAGAAAGCTTAACCTGTTCAAGGTCGTATAAGTAGGCTAATTTTGCTCGGCAAGTTGCAATTCGCTGGATTTGTAATTGCTCCAAAGGTGACTCTGGCTTGTAGTACTCAATAAGCTCCTTTGAATAGGAGTCCACTAAAGCCTTTTCGTTTGAGTTGCTGGGTACCATGGAAGTGAGTCCATGAGAGGTTGCATTCTTGGAGGATCGAGCCTTACCCTGAAGGGTTTTGGGTCCGCCAGATCGTTTAGCCTGCTTCATACACCCTCCTAAGGACCCCTTAAAGTCACTTTTATAGAAAGTTTGCTGTTATAAAAATACTAGTTCATTGAATTTATTACAAAAAATTTAGTTCGTTTCGCAAAAACTATGCTTTCCACCGAACACCTGCCCCGCTTTCGGGTGTGCCAATGAATTCAATACCGGCTTTTTCAATAGCCGCCTTTACCGAGGTGAGAGTTTTTACATTTCCTGCCGGTATTCCTTCAGCAGCTTCCAAGCGAACCATAGTAGTGAAGCCAATTCCAGCCGTTTTGGCCAGTTCAGCAACGGTCAACCCCAATAATGCGCGCGCTGCCTTAATTTGACCACTTGTAATCAATCTTAATTTACCCTATAATGATATTAAATATATCAATAACATAATATTTTATATTTAATTGGAGATAAAAAATGCTTATTAATCAGGATTTTAGCGTAGATCGTAGTAAATATATAGGTGGCAGCGATATTGGCGCTATTTTGGGCCTTTCTCGCTTTCGATCTCCCCTAGAGGTATGGATGGAAAAGACCGGTAAAGAAGTGAAGAGGTTAGATTCGCTACCGCTACGCTTTGGTGCGTATGCCGAAGAGTTTGTTGCATCGGAATACTCCCGCGAGACTGGTTTTGATCTGATTCATGATGAGTCCATCTATATCCATCCCGAACACTCCTTTATGAGCGCTCACATTGACCGCTTCGTTTTGGAACATGGCTCCCCCACTCCAACGCGGATTTTGGAATGCAAAACAGCCAATCCCTTTTCATCATCCGATTGGGGAGAAGTGGGATCCGATGAAGTGCCACTCAGCTATCTCTGCCAATCGATTTGGTACATGGCCATTACCAATATTAATAAAGTCGATCTTGCTGTCCTGTTTGGTAATAGTGACTTTCGGATTTATGAGATTACGCGAGACCTAGAGTTGGAAAGCACCATCTTGCAAAAGGCGAATCTATTTTGGAGTGAGTGTGTCATAAAAGATACTCCTCCCCCAGCCCAAAGTGAGGCCGACTGCCAAGCTCTTTTTAGTAAGGGTGACCCAAGCAAGACTATAGAAGCCAAAATTGAAATGCTGGCTCTAACTAAGCGACTGCAATTACTCCATAACGAGATCGACATTCGAGAAGAAGAGATCTCCACAATTAAGCAAAGCATCATGAGCCAGATGGGTGAGGCTGAGACTCTCACCTATGAAGGCAAAGTCCTTGCAACCTGGAAGGCACCCAAACCCTCTTTTCGCTTAGATAGCAAACGATTAGAAATTGAGCATCCGGAGATTACCAATAACTACAAGACTCCTGTGCAAAATAGTCGACGTTTAGTTATCAAGCAAGTCAATTAAGTTAATATCAGGAGATCCATCGTGAAAAGCTCTATCGAGAAAACAGCAACATCTAATAAACGCTCCCAAGCTTTAAAAAGTATTTTGGAAAACCAACAGAGTGTGAATGCTGTGGATGATAAAACTTTACTGCCTGCCATACAAACCATCCAAGAGGATCTGATTGCTGGTGCATCGCAAACCGTTAAGCCAATATTTAAGAGTAAAGCCATTCCTTTTAACACTGAGCTGGGTCATCGGGATGCAGATGGTGGGGTGAACATGACACAATCCATTCCCCAATCGATTGAACTCTTTTACAGCCTAATTAAAAAGGAACTAGCCAAAGCGGCTACTGGGCTCGGTATTGATGAGGCAGAACTTAAAGCGTGGGTCGATTTACAAATGGACGTGCCTGCTAAGACGATTTTGACAGTCCTGCGAATGATGCAAAGTTTGCATTTAGACCCTCTATCAGAAGAAATTAGCTTAGCGCAATATGAAGATGGTCAGTGGCAAGTTTTTATTACGATTGAAGGGTGTGCAAAACTACTGAATCAACACCCGCAATTTAATGGCCTAGTCTTTCATCACGCAAATACTCTGATTGATGGTGTACCCGAATGGATTGAATGCTCGATCTATCGAAAGGATCGTGAGGTGCCAACTACGGTGCGGGAATACTATATTGAAGTAAAGGGTGAAACGGCGATCTGGCAAAAGATGCCTAGACGAATTCTGCGCCACAGGGCGCTGCAACAATGCGTGAGATTGGCGATGACTTAATCGTCTATTTTCAGAGCTAAAAAGGGCTTCAAACCCTTTTACTTAGGAATTTCCCTAACAAAATCACCATCTTGTCGGCAAATATTGCCTAAGTTGTTTACATTTTGCCGGCATGTGGGTATATTTAGGGCAAATTTTGCATTTATTGCTAGATTTAGTACTTTTTTTAGTTTTTTGGGTCTGTTTATTGATTAATTTAAGGGTTAATACCTATATTTTATGAATATATTGGGTATCGAAACAGCAAAGCTACCAAGTCCATCTGCCCAGGGCGCTATACCCATCCTCGTTTTACTCGTCTTAGTCATGATGCTGGTGCCATTACCAGCCGTTTTATTAGACGTTCTCTTTACCTTCAATATTGCCTTATCGATCATCGTTCTGTTTACGGCGATCAATATCAAGACCTTTAAAGACTTCGTTGCCTTTCCAACCGTACTGCTACTCACCACCCTCTTACGCTTATCGTTAAACGTTGCATCAACCCGTGTGGTCTTGATGGATGGTCACGAAGGTACTGATGCAGCCGGTAAGGTGATTGAAGCCTTTGGTGTGTTCTTAATTGGTGGCAACTTTGCTGTTGGTATCGTGATCTTTATTGTGATCACCATCATTAACTTTGTGGTGATCACCAAAGGCTCTGGACGTGTGGCTGAAGTATCCGCCCGTTTTGCATTGGACTCGATGCCTGGTAAGCAAATGGCAATTGACGCCGATCTTAATGCAGGAATTATTCAACAAAGCGAGGCGAAGGCAAGGCGCGCGGATGTGGCGCAAGAAGCAGACTTCTTTGGTTCCATGGACGGTGCTTCAAAGTTTGTGCGCGGAGACGCAATTGCTGGCGTCATGATTTTGGTGATCAATCTCGTTGGCGGTGTCATGGTTGGCGTACTCCAACACGACATGGCTTTTGGTAAGGCTCTCTCAGTATTTGCTTCGCTCACCATTGGTGATGGCTTGGTGGCACAGATTCCTGCGCTCATCATCTCGACTGCTGCCGGTATCTTGGTAACGCGCGTTGCGACCGAAGATGATTTCTCGGGTCAGGTCTCCAAACAGTTTCAGGCAAACAGCAATGCCCTAGCCGTGGTTGCTGGTGTACTTGGTATTCTGGGTGTGATCCCTGGCATGCCTCACTTTATCTTTATCGCCTTTGCGATCTTGTTTGGAGGGCTCGCGTATCTCGCACATCAAAACACCATCAAGAAAGAAGCGGCGGCGGCAGTCGCCGCCAAGGCCGCACCCACCGGTAGCGAAGAGTTGGAGTGGAAAGACGTACCGATTGTGGAGCCACTCTGTTTGGAGTTGGCCTATCGCTTAATACCACTCGTTGATCGTGGCGATGAGAGCGATCTCATCAAACGTATTAAGGCTATCCGGCGCAAGTTTGTGAGTGAGGTGGGTTTCTTAATCCCTTCTGTGCATATTCGGGATAACTTACAACTGCCTGCCGAGAACTATCGTGTCTTACTCTACGGTGCTGAAGTGGGTCGTGGTCAATGCTTACCCGATCGCCTCTTAGCGATTCAGCCAGCCGGCACCGAAGTGATTAGTGGAATTGCCGTGAAGGATCCGACCTTTGGCATGCCTGCAGTGTGGATTGAACGCAATCAACGCGATGATGCCATTACCAAGGGCTGCACCGTGGTGGAACCAGCTGTGGTTTTAGCGACTCACCTGGATCATTTGATTCGTCAGCACTCCAGCGAACTACTTGGTCGTCAAGAAACCCAAGATCTCTTAGATCACTTCAAGATGAGCTATCCGAAGTTAGTGGAAGATGTAATTCCGAAGGTGGTGAGCGTTGCTAACTTACAGCGCATCTTGCAAATGCTCCTCGATGAGGATGTGCCGATCAAAGATTTGCGCACGATTATTGAAGTCGCTAGCGAGCATCCTGACAAACTCAGTAACCCGATCGAGGTGATGCCTTTCATTCGCTATGCTCTACGGCGCACGATTGTGCAAGAGACCCTGGGCGAAGGTCCAAGCTTCCAGGTCTTAGGAATCCAACCCGAGTTTGAGCGCTTGATTGAGCAATCGATTGGTGCTGGCGCGGTCGCACCCGATGGTGTGATCGAGCCATCTCTCGCACGTCTTTTTGGCGAAGAGGTCATTAAGGGCGTTCAAGAGATGGAAGCCAATAATTTACCCCCTGTGATTGTGAGCGGGACCCGTACCCGCATGACCTTTGCCAAGATTGCCAAGCGGGTTTGCCCCCAAGCAATCGTTCTGGCCTTGGGCGAACTCCCTCCCAGCGCCAACCTGAGCTTTTACCGAGTAATATGTAGTCAGGCAGGCCAAACCAACTAAAATCCCTGTATAACGGAGTTCATATGGGTCCCCAAAAATTTACCGCCTTAAATACTGCAGAAGCCTTAAAAAAGGTGCGTCTGGAGATGGGTGCCGACGCCATGATTTTGTCGACGAGCGATACCAAAAATGGGGTGGAGATTGTTGCCATTACCCCTGAAGACTTAGCGAATCTTTCTTCGGCAGCTGATCCCACTAATAAAGTAAGTCGTCCACGGCAGCTCGACCCCGAAGTGGAGATTGCACCCACCTTTAGTAGCAATCCTCGCTTGGGTCGTGACCTAGGCAGTCGTACTAACCCAAAACCGGTCAACCTTGCCTCCAATGAAAACACGGGTGGCTTTAAGAAGGTCGAGTTTCCGAAGATCTCATCAACAACTAACCTAAACTCCGACACCTTTAAACCAAGCTTCTTTGAGTCCTCCCAGCGAGTGCCTGCCAGTGAAGCCCGGTTTGTGGGAGATGGTGATAGTGATATTGCACCGCGTAGAAAACCATTGAATGGCTCAAATAGTAACCATGGCACCGAGTCAGTGAGCGCATCTCCGAAAAGTATTGCCGAGTTAGCCAACTCACCTCGGGTTGAAAAACTCCTCACTGAAATTAGTGAAGTAAAGAACTTATTGCAGTCGCATGTGGCGGGCAACTTTTGGGGTAACTTACAGCAAGAGAAGACCCATCTCACCGAGGTGATTAAGCATCTTCTCAATACTGGGTTCTCCCCACAGCTCTGTGCTGACATTACGCGCAAACTGCCAGAGACCTCGGACCTCTCCACCCTCTTGCAAAGTGCGCGCGATCAAATTAAAGAGATGGTTAAGACCGTGGATGCCTTTGCCATGTTTGATAAGGGTGGCGTCTTTGCCTTCATTGGTCCTACTGGGGTGGGTAAGACTACTACGGTAGCCAAAATTGCAGCGCGCTGTGTCTTGCGCTATGGCCGCAATCAGGTCACTTTATTAACAACTGATACCTATCGTATTGGTGCGCAAGAGCAACTCAAGGTCTTTGCCAAGATCTTGGGATTAACCGTAACCTCCCTTCGTGATGGCGAAGATCTTTCTTCTAAGTTAAAAGAACTCTCGGGTCGCAAAATTGTGTTGCTCGATACCGCAGGTGTTAGCCAACGCGATACCTTGATGCTTGAGCAATCCAAAACCTTGCAAGACGGCTCCCAAAGTGCAGTACGGATCTTAGTGATGAGCTCCACCACCGATTTGCGCACCCAAGAAGAGGTCATCAAATTACATAATCAAGCTGCCCAAAGTAATGGGGTAGGCAAGATTGAGGCGGCGGTGATTACGAAGATCGATGAAGCAGCGCATATTGCTCCAGTGGTCGATAGCATTATTCGGCATGACATGCCCCTACTCTTTATTTCCAATGGCCAGCGCGTCCCAGAAGATTTAAGCTTGCCCGATTTAGATTACTTGAGTCATCGTGCCATCCAAGCTCGGGCGTTCTCCGATGATCTGTCTTACAGTGATGAGCAGATCCCCGCGATCTTCTCGAATAATTTAGGTGACTGGATCAAAACCTCCTAATGGCTGAGAGCGTTGCACAACCTGGGGTTGATCAAGCAGAGGGTCTGCGCACTATTTTTGGGGCAGAGTCTAGCTGTGTCGTTTGCCTAGCAAGCGCTCTGGATGCCGATACAACTATTCACTTGGGCCATGGCACTGCCCATGCACTGAAGAACGCTGGGCACAAAACTTTATTGGTTGATGAGTTTGGGCTCTCCGAGCGCAGAACCATGTCGGGGTTTTTATACCCCACCCGCTACGACTTAGCCCAAGCGTTTAGCAATGGGGTTGATCTACTTAAAGTGGTGCGCAATATTGATGATCATTTTTGGTATGCCACCGCAGCCAAAATTCGGTCTCAGAATGATCGCCGCCAAATCAAATTACCCACCCTTGATGAGCGCCTCTTGCATGCTGGCTTGAGTATTGATTACATCTTGCTTCCTACCAATGATCCCAATGCCAATGTCCTGTCTTTTTATGGCAAGCAGATCAAACGCTTTGTGGTGAGCTCACCCGATCACAAGTCCCTAAGTCGTGCTTTAGCGATGGTGCGTGAGATGTCGGTCTTGCAAAGCGATGAAAGTTACCCGGTCTTAATTATTGGTGGGGCATCTGAAGAAGAGGGGCAAGCAGCTTTTCAGAAACTTGCGGACGCCTCACAATCAGCCCTGCGCCAAG
>Ga0214921_10007099_pt1 | contig 15051 bp, 12 predicted proteins | sample LL1505_MetaG_FD_177992 | JGI IMG/M metagenome (GOLD analysis project Ga0214921, IMG submission 177992) | Freshwater microbial communities from Lake Lanier, Atlanta, Georgia, United States - LL-1505 | ecosystem: Environmental > Aquatic > Freshwater > Lake | place: USA: Georgia | collected... | reverse complement strand
ACTCCAATTGGAGAATAATTATTGGTGATAGTGATTTTTTTGCCACTATTAAAATTAATTACAAAAGAAGCAGTATAATTTTTGCTTTTAATTTTGTCAACATCATAAGTAGAATTACATTCACTTGAAGAGGCTTGAAAACCAATCAATAACGTATTGTCAGAACAATTGTTTCTATACGTATAAATTAATGGATAATTACAATTTTGAGCATATAGACTAAAAATATTTAAGAATGCACAAAAGGTGAATATTAGTATTTTATTTTTCATTTTATAAAATTGGTTAGTTTTTATTTGATTTATTGTATATAAATTAATAAGGGAAAATATTGTAAATTTTAATTATTAATTAATTCATTTGTAAGTGCATAACTTAAATTAAGTTAATACAAAATTATTGATTTCTAAAAGATTTCCAAATGTGGTTATTTATTATTTGTAAGTTAAATATTGCAAAATGGGTTTAATGTATAATATGAATAGTTTTATATTTTAAATTAATTTATGAATATATATAATTTTTAAAGCGATTTTGTTCTTCAACTTTTATCTAACATTTTGAGCAACAAATTATTAATATTGTTTTTTGTACTATCATCTATATTGTAGTATTTATTATTTAAACTAGAAAAAGAGATTGATTCTGCCTTTTTGGTAGTGAAGTTATCAGATATAAAATGAAGAATATTTGATTGTACCTTATTGGTTATAATGCCATTTTCTACTAACAACTTAAAGAAATAGGCAATTTGTCCTACTGAAAGTGTAGTTTCAATTTTAATGCTTTCTGGTTTTAAAAAGTTACTTTGACGAGGGTTAAATTTTTCTTGTTTTTTTCTGCATTTTTTGAGCTCAAGTTTCAGCCAATCAATTAGTAATGGTTTAATTTCTGGGTAATCTATTTTGAATAAATTTCCTTTTCTTACAAGTATATTATTATAGGTTTGATAATGGTTATATAATATTTCTTCTTGATGATGGGGATTAAATTCTTCTATCAATTGGCTCATTACCAGTGAAGTTAAGTATTCGAACAAATAATGTGAATTGAAATTATTTGCAATTAAAAATTTAATAAAAGTAGATTCAAATTCATTGCCAGCAATCAAAATATTGAAATCAAGTTTCAAATTATCCCAAAAATCAGCGTAAAAATTACTTGAGTAAACAGTGTATTTTCTTGAAATATTTAAGTCAAAAAGTGGAGTTACAATATTGAATAATGTTTTATTGATTCTAGATTGAATCATGGGCATATTAGTTGCAATCAAGTCTGCATATTTTGTAACAAATTTATGCTTGCCTAAATCAGAAATAGGTAAATTTTCATCAATATATTTATGAAAAACAATTTCTAAAAAGTGTAATATAGCATCACTTTTGCCATATAGTAGGTCAATTTCTTTTTTATGAATTAGTTCATATTGATGTTTTCTTACGTAAAGTTTGGTGCTTTCTTCTGAATTAATACTAAAGCAGTTTTTCTTTAGATTTTCAATTACTGCTTCCACTTCGGCATTAGATTCTTTGTAATCTTTAACTAAATCATCAAGTATTTGGAGTTCGTATTTCAAATTAAAATAGAGCTTAGTTTGAATTAGGAATATTGAAAAAACACAAAAATAACCTCCCATTATCTGTGTAAAAATCTTAGTAAAATTTTGTGATTAATTTTAATTCTAAGATTGAAATAAGTATAGTTTTGATTTTCTATTTTAAATTTTCTATTTTAAATTTTCAAATCAGTATGTGATTGATTATAAAATTTATTTTGATTTATTTAAGAAATGAATATAGTTCATTTTTCAATATTTTATTACTAACTTGAATACTCTGTTTTTTATTATATTTAAACAGCTATATTTTTTTAACTATCCTTTACTACTTATTTTAATTAGTTTGTGACTCTGTTATCAAAATGAAAATGAAGTTTTGACAGAAAAATAAAAAATAATTAATAATGGTATATTTTTTTTTGTCACCCTTATAGTCACCCAAATAATGTTTATAAATTGATTATCACGTATATGTGTATTACTTGTAATCAGTAGGTCGTTGGTTCGATTCCGACAGGAGGCTCAATTTTAAAACCCTTAATTCTAACGAGTTAAGGGTTTTTTTATGCCATTTTTTACAATATTTGACCATTTTTTAGCGTTTTTGGGTTGATTTGGCAGATTTCTGAAAAGTGCATTTAAATCATTCTAGGCATATTTTTTATCAGAATGATTTTATAATTGTCAGCTCAGTTGTCATCCTCAAAAACTCTATTATGAAAAATGTTTTGTCAGTTAAAGTAGATATTCACAAAGCGAAAGTTAATTCTAAAGGTGAATCTCAAATCTATATTTATTTAAATTCAACAATAAATTCAAAACGAATTAGAAAACAAATTTTCACGGGTTATAATATATGCAGCAAAAGGACAAATAAAAAATGTTTTAGGAGCAGATATTTTGCTTTGCAAGGTGTTACTAACAAACTACTAAACAGTCTGCCCAGCGAGGGTATTTTTGAACTCACTGTCTAGCAAAAACACAAACTAAATTCTAACATTTGTAAAGAGGAGAGATTTAGGTTTCAAGGTAAAAAAAACCTTTGCACAGCAGCAGAATCGGTAGTAAAGGGAAAAACTTGCGGGGCGAAAAATAAAATCATTTTAGGGTCATTATTTATACCAAACCAATAATTTTTAAGTAATATTGAATATAAAATTCAATGAAATGATATTTCAATTTACACCCAACATATCACATCATACCATAGAAATTCCTATTAAATTATATGGAAAGGAGATTATTGTAGAAATTAAAGAAAAAATAAATAAGTAGCCTTTTGAACCCAAATCAAGCAACAATATTTTTACAGAATTTGGAAGTATAAAAGATTTTCCAATCATAGAAGAATTGAGAAAACAAACTTCTCCTAATAAATGGTAATTTTTGATACTTGTATTTTAATTGATATCTGCAGAGGAAATGAATCAATTTAAGAAAAAATTTTAGCTATTAATTCAAATCAAATATTGATAAGTGCAATTACTGAATTTGAATTTTTAGCTGGGTCAAGAAATAAAAATGAATAAAAAGCCTACCCCCACACTTTCAGCACCCTACCTGCAAAATAGCCCACACTTAAAGTGGTAAATAGCATAATAGTGATGGAACTCAACGGCATTACGATGGCGGTAAACACTGGCGACAATTTCCCTTGTACTGTAACTGTTAGTCCTACTATGTTGTATAACAATGAGATAGCATAACAAGCTTTAATAATTCGGACACTAATTTTAGACATCTGTAAAAAATTCCCTAATCGAGAAAATTCTTTTGCATCTAAAATAGCGTCGCAAGCTGGTGAAAAACTGGCTACATTTTCTGTTACGCTTACCCCTACCGAACTCATTTTCAATGCTCCAGCATCGTTTAGTCCGTCGCCAAGCATCATTACTTTATGCCCTTCACTTTTCAAATTGGCAATATACTGTAATTTATCATTCGGACTCTGATTAAAATACATAGGTACATTTTTACCAAAAATAGCTTCAAGCGATTCTTTTTCTCGCTCATTATCACCACTTAACACCACCAAATTGTACTTTCCAACTAGCTCTTTTGCCAAGTTTTCCAATCCAGTTCTATACACATGATTCATAGCAAAATAGCCTTTTACCACCTCATCAATACTTACAAAAACCACCGTTTGCCCTGTAAACATTTTTTCTCCTTTCACAAAAGCCGCCGAACCAATTTTGATTATTTGCCCTCCTACTTTTGCCAATAAACCTTTACCTGCATACTCTGTTACCTCCTCTATTTCAGTTACTTCACCTGCAAGTGTTTGAAATATATTTCTACTCAAAGGATGCGTACTTGCCCGCATTACTGATTTCACAAGCATCATTTCTTTCTCAGAAAGAATATTTCCATACCACACTGCTTTACTTTTAGAAGTGTCTGACAATGTGCCAGTTTTATCAAAAACTATGGTATCTACGGCGGCTAAATCTTCTACCACTGCCGCATTTTTTAAATACAAATTGCGTTTTCCTAATGCCCTCAACGCATTGCCGAGTGTAAAAGGCGTACTCAAAGCCAAAGCACAAGGACAAGCCACAATTAAAACAGAGGCAAAAACTTTTACCCCAACCCCCATTTGGCCCATCCAAATCCAATATATGGCAGCCAAAGTGGCTATACTTAAAATAATGATAGTGAACCTTTTACTATTGCTATTTACCAATGAAGTAAGCCTGCTTTCCTTATTTTTGGTAAACACTTCATTGTTCCACAAACCTGTCAAATAACTCTGCGACACCGCTTTCATCACCTCTAATTCAATATGCTCCCCCACTTGTCGCCCACCAGCATACACCATTTCTCCCAATACTTTTTCAACGGGCACACTTTCGCCAGTTACAAAGCTATAATCTATTAATGCTCTGCCTTTTAGTAAAATTGCATCAGCAGGAATCAACTCAGCATTGCGAACCAAAATTCTATCGCCAGTAGCCAATTTACTCACAGGCACAGTAGTTTCATTGCCTGTTTCTTCTAAAACCGTAACAGAAATGGGGAAATAGGATTTGTAATCTCTTTCAAAAGAAAGGGTGTCAAAAGTTTTTTGTTGAAATGCTTTGCCCAACAACAAAAAGAAAATGAGTCCTGCAAAAGAATCTAAATATCCTGCCCCTGTGTGACTTACAATTTCAAATACACTTACGCCAAACAGTGCCATAATACCCAATGAAATGGGCACATCCAAATTCATCATTTTGTATTTGTAAGCCTGATAAGCAGATTTTAAATAATCTAAATCACTGTAAATCAAAACTGGTAAACTTAAAATTAGCATTAAAAAACCAATCCAACTTCCCATTTCTTGGTGAAATCTTCCCGTAAAATCAAAATAATCTGGCAAACTAAGCAACATAATATTGCCAAAGCAAAACCCTGCCACGCCTAATTGGTAATAGATTTTTTTGTTGGTTTTTACCTTTTGTTCCTCCTCATTTGCCAAAGAAATAGAAGGTTCGTAACCTAATTTTGCCAGTAAAATCACTACTTCTCTCAAGGAAATTTCTTGGTGCTGAAACAATACTGAAACCTCTTTTTTCATGTATTGCACCCTACCTTGCACAATATTTGGGTTGATAAGATGCAAGTTTTCTAACAACCAAACACATGAACTACAATGAATTACTGGCACATAAAACACCACTTTGCTTAGTTTTTCGTCTTTAAAACAAAGTAGTTTATTGGAAATTTGTTCATCATTCAAATAATCAAATTTTGATTCTTGCACATTGTTCAACTTAATGCCTGGTTGCTCACTCAAATTGTAATAATCACACATTCCAGCTTCGTTTAGCAAACTATAAACTTGCTTGCAACCTTCGCAACAAAATTCTTTTTCGGCAAGTTTAAATTGTTTACTAATCACCTCATCTCCACAGTGATAGCAACTAGTTTTAGTCAAAATATTATAAGCAGTATCTTTCAAAATTCATCATTTTTTACTTCTACAAAATTAAAAGATGACTTTTATCAATTGGATGACTGCAATTATTGGCAAAACTGATTTGAAAAGGTAAAAAAGTTGAGAAAAGTCAGTGGAAATGGATTTTTAACTTTGATTGTGTCTATAACAAGCACCTATCAGTTTGAAGTAATAACTAATTTTGCCTTGTCGCAACTTGCGAAAAGCAACATCATTTTTACAACTGCAAATTACTTTGATTTATTTTTTACCATGTTATTTTGCACCATACTTGTCGCATATTATTAAAATTATTTACTTGTCTTCATTTTGGAAGACAGGTACAAAAAACGTACAAGGGGAAAAAGCGGCGCGAACCTGCGAGTTCGCCCTGTATAAACAATATTTTGATATTTTATTGTGCAGAAACACAGGTCTGCCCCTACTATTGGAAATATACCTTTTAGGTTTTGATAGATAATTTTTAAAAAGAACAATTTGGCTATTGATTTATTTTGGATTGTAAATCCAAGGATACGGGTTCGAATTTGCAAAAACCGAATAGCTCTAACGTTTTAAATATTAGCTATTTGGAAGATAGCGAAGAGCGGAACAGCTGATTGGCTTAAATTATTTTAAGAATAGGGAAATGTAGTTCTCCAATTCCAAAACATAAAGTAATATTTCCATCCATATCTTTTTTTTCGAATGCTATTACAATGTCTATTTGTCCTAACAATTTCAATATTAGAGATTTCTTGTTCAAATTCTTCTATTAACGCATCTAATTCTATATCAGTATATGATGAGTCTAATTTATAGCTATACTCCTTAAAAGTGTCATATAATTGAATTTGTATCCATCTATTTTTTCCTTTATTTGAACCTGCAATGTTGTAAACATACATATGTTTTATATTTGCATATTTAAACGAGTTTTCCTTTTTTAAAAAACATATCATTGAAACAATTTTAAAAAATCCTTTATTTAAAATAATAGTTTTGTAAAATAACTGAACATGAATTAATAAAAATAATATTATTGGCATCAATATTAATAACCAATAAGGCAGTTGTCGATCTTTGTGATCAAAAACATAACCTAAAGATAGTCCACAAATTATTGTAATTAGGCTTGATTTCCAGTTTTTAATATTGTTTATTTTCATGTAGAAGTGATTTTTCCCTAGTCTTTTACAACTCACTAACTTACAACGACAAAAAAAATCTCCTCAGTGTCTTCACCAACCGAAACGTTTGCTAGGTGAATCATGTAAATTATCCTGCCAAACTTCCTTTTCAGACATTGCACGCAAACAACTTTTATCTACACAAAAGTATCAAAAATTTAGCGATTGCATTTGGAAGCAAGAAGAAAAAAAATATTGTTTCGGGTAATGACTACAAACCACCCCTGCCCCTCCAGAGGGGAATTTTTGCCACTTGGTTATTTGTTTCTTTAAACCTTTAACACTTCTCACCTATCCCTTCTCACCTCTCACTTTTAACATTTAACCTTCAACTTTAAACAAAATTTCACTCTTCCTTCATCAATTCCTCCAAAATTTCTATTGCGGCAAGTGATAAAATAGTGCCCGGCCCATAAATGCCAAAAACCCCAGCTTGGTACAGGGCTTCGTGGTCTTGTTTGGGAATTACACCACCAGCAACTACCAGCATATGTTCCATGTTTTCTGCCTTTAATTTTTGAATTAATGAGGGCACTAAACTGTCGTGTGCTGCCGTCATGCTGCTTATGCCTATGATGTCCACATCGTTGTCAATGGCTTGAAAAACAACTTCTTCTGGTGTTTGAAAAAGAGGAGATAAATCAACCGTAAAACCTAAATCAGCAAAGGCAGTGGCAATAATTCTTGCCCCACGATCGTGACCGTCTTGCCCCAATTTGGCAATTAAAATCCTGGCTCTTCTGCCAAATTGTTTGGCAAATTCATCCGATAATTGTTTGGCTTTGGCAAAATTTACATCCATTTGCATGGCAGCGGCATACACCCCAAACTGCGATTTTACCGATGCTTGATGTCTGCCAAAAACTTTCTCTAAAGCAAAGCTAATTTCTCCCAAAGTTGCCCTTGTTTTTGCCGCCTCCACAGCCAAAGCAAGTAAATTATCAGTCTGATTTTGAGCTGCTTCTTCAAGATTAGCAAGTGATTTATTTACAACTTCTTGGTTACGATTTTGTTTTAAAAGTGCCAATTTTGAGAGTTGGTTTTGCAACACTTTTTCATGGTTCACTTTAAGTGTGTCAAAGGTCTCTTCTTCAGTTTTTTGCAAATAATTTACCCCAATTATTTTTATGGAGCCATTGTCAATATTCGCTTGTTTGATAGAGGCGGCTTCTTCAATTTTCATTTTAGGTATTCCTGAGGCAATTGCCTTGGTCATACCTCCCAGATTTTCAATTTCTTGTATCAGAGAATAGGCTTCCTCCACCAAAGTTACAGTTTTGTTTTCTATCCAATTACTGCCCCCAAAAGGGTCAATTGCCATGCACATTCCTGCTGCATTTTGCAGGTATTGTTGGGTAAATCTTGCAATAGAAGCCGAGTAATCAGTGGGTAAAGCAATGGCTTCGTCAAAACTATTGGTGTGTAAAGATTGAGTACCACCCAACACAGCAGCTATAGCCTCAATGGTGGTGCGGGCAATATTGTTAATGGGGTCTTGTGCTGTGAGACTGTAGCCACTGGTCTGACAATGAGTTCTTAACATTAGAGATTTTTCATTGTTAGGGTTGAAATTTTTCTTAATTAAATAAGCCCAAAGCACTCTTGCGGCTCTCATTTTAGCTATTTCTGTGCCAAAATCCATCCCAATTCCCCAAAAAAATGATAAACGAGGTGCAAAATCATCTATTTTCAACCCTGCTTTTAAGCCTGTTCTTATGTATTCCAAACCATCGGCCATGGTGTAGGCAAGTTCCAAAGCCGCTGGTGCACCTGCTTCGTGCATGTGGTAACCGCTGATACTGATGGCATTAAACTTAGGCATAAATTGAGAAGTGTAAGAAAAAATATCTCCAATCATGCGCATCGATGGCTCTGGAGGATAAATGTAAGTGTTCCTCACTAAATATTCTTTCAAAATGTCGTTTTGAATAGTGCCACTCAAAGTTTCAAGGCTCAGCCCTTGTTCTTGTGCCGCCACTATATAAAAAGCCATAATGGGCAATACAGCGCCATTCATGGTCATACTTACAGAGATTTTATCCAATGGAATCTCATTGAATAAAATTTTCATATCCTCCACAGAATCAATGGCTACACCCGCTTTTCCCACATCACCTCTCACTCTTGGGTGGTCAGAATCATAACCACGGTGGGTGGGCAAATCAAAAGCAACCGACAAACCTTTTTGCCCTGCCATTAAATTTCTTTTGTAAAAAGCATTGCTTTCTTCGGCAGTGCTATAGCCTGCATACTGACGAATGGTCCAAGCTTGGGTGCTGTACATGGCAGCGTAAGGCCCTCTTAAATAAGGGGGTAAGCCTGCCTGGGTGTGAGAAATAAATGGGTTCATTGGGCTTCAATTTTAGGTTGTATGTGCTCAACTATGGCTTGGGTAAGATTTTCTATAAAAAAACTACCTTGCAAAAAATCTTGGTTGGAAGTTAAAAATGCTTCATGCTGAATAATTTCAAGTATATTTTGTATCAGTCGCTGATGTTCTTTGTCTTCATTTTCAGGAATGATGATTTTTGTGGCTCCTCCTAGCACTGCGGCAAGTGTAAAGCTAGTGATAGCTACCAAATTTTGATGAAAATTTTCAAAAGTGCCTTCAGGAAGTAAAACCTCTATTTCTTTGTTTAACAATTGGTTAGCAGCACTTACTAAAGCAATATTAAGTAAAAAATGAGAAGTAAAATAAAGTTGATTTTGTTTTTGTTGAATATAATTTATTAAGAAAATGGGCCATTTTTCTTCTACGGGGAAATAGTTGTTTAAAGTTTTAAATTCATATTCCCAATGTGAAGAATTTGAATTTATGACATTAGAATTGCTTGAAATATTTTGATAAACAGGTACTTGCAAATGACCAAAGGCAGTGTATTGCAAATCTGATGCAGCACCCGCTACCACTTTCCAATCACGAATAGATTTTTCAGGAAATGCAGATATGATTTCGTTAAAGTTCATAATAGAAAGATTATTTACTTATTTTAAATATTTACTTTCAACGAATATTATTTTTTAAAGATATTTTTTTGATAAATAATATTTCTTTGCAATCCTATCTTGTTACTTATCAATTGGTTAATATGCTTGTATTGAAAAGGATTTTACTTGTTATAGCTAAAATAAAGCGAAGAAAAAAGAGAAATAGCATTTTTCTATATTGATTTTTTTTTACAAATTTGTTCTTAAATCTTTTCTAATATTAAATTTCTACTACTAGTTTGAGCGAAATCAATCATCATACCGTTTGGGAAAAATGCATTGAATCCATTAAAGAAATGGTTACCAATCAGAGTTTTAAAATGTGGTTTGAGCCAATTAAACCCGTTTTGCTAAAAGACTTTGAAATTACCATTGCTGTACCGTCTCAACATTATTACGAATATTTAGAAAGCAACTATTTAGGTGTTCTCAAAAAAGTAATTCACGACCAACTTGGGCCACTTGGTAGGCTTAAATACCAGGTTTTGATGGACAAAGGAAGTCAAAACAGGCCAGCTTTTTCATTGCTAATGACCAGCACCAAAGCTGCTGTGGGAGTGCAAGATGAAGGTTTCATGACCGGAATTGATAATGAAAATAGTTTGACAAATTTTGATAGTGAAGAACAACACTATTTTGATATCAACCTAGATCCTAATCATTCTTTTGAATCATATATCGAAGGTACATGCAATCGTTTGGCTCGTTCTGCCGGTATTGCAGTGGCAGATAGACCTGGGGTGACCAGTTTTAACCCACTTTTTGTGTACGGTGGTACAGGCTTGGGAAAAACACATTTGGTGCAAGCCATTGGCAATTATGTAAAAGAACATACGCCCAATTTGAATGTAAGATATGTGTCGGCTGAGAAATTTGGGAACCAATTTATACAAGCTACTCAAAAAAAGGATAGAAAATATATTCAGCTTTTTGCCGATTATTATTCAAAAGCGGATGTGCTAATTATTGACGATATTCAATTTTTTGGCAGCAAAGAAAAAACCCAAGAAATTTTCTTTCAGATATTCAATCACTTACATCAAAATAAAAAACAACTTATTTTAACTAGCGACAGAGCTCCAAAAGACCTGAACGATATGCAGGAGAGATTGCTGAGTAGGTTAAAATGGGGTTTGAGTGTGGATGTGCAGTTTCCTGATTTTGATACCCGTGTTGCCATTATTAGAAATAAAATGGAGGCAAGCGGTATTCAAATACCTGATAATGTGGTAGATTATATTGCACACAATGTGGAAAGCAATGTGAGAGAAATGGAAGGGATAATTATTAGATTAATAGCCCACGCTACTTTGATGCGTAAGGAAATAGATTTGGATTTGGCAAAACTTACTGTGCAAACATTGGTGCAAGATGTTGAAAACGAAATAAGTATTGATTATATCCAGAAAATAGTTTCAGAGTATTTTAACATTACTTTAGAAGAAATAAAAGGCAAAACCAGAAAACAAGAAATTGTTTTACCTCGCCAAATAGCCATGTTTTATGCCAAAGAATTGACCAATCATTCTTTGAAAGCCATTGGTAATCAATTTGGTGGGAGAGATCACAGCACTGTAATTCACGCTATTCAAACTGTGAACAACTTACTTGAGCACGACAAAAAAATAGAAAAATATCTTGACGACTTAAGCAAGAAACTTAAAGTGACCCTCACCAGAGATATATAATTTTATATTAATTCACACATTTACAGAATAGATTTTTACAGAAAACAACGTTTTCAATTTGTGAAATTTAGAAAAACTTACGTTAACAGATTTTAGTAAATTGTAGATTTTATTCTTTTCAAGCATAATGTCTCCCACAGATCTCGCAGATTTCACAAATAAATTTGTGTGATTTGTGAAATCTGTGGGCAAAAAATTTCTTATTTTATTTATCTAAAAATTAATTAATTTTTTTATCTCAAAATCAATATTTGGAATAGCTTTTGCGTATAGGAATTTAAAATATTCTACCATGAAAAAGCTATTTATTTTTCTGTCGTTAGCCTTTCTTTCTCAGTTAATTTTGGCTCAGAACAGTACCATTTTATTGAATAATAATGGCTTTCATCAAAATAGTAATTCGTATTTTTCATTTTTCATTGGGGCTCATTCAAATCCTTTCTTAAAAGCTTCGGGTACATTACATTTAGAATTACCTTATTTAATAAACACATATTCAACTTCTTACAACGAAAGTGCTAGTTTTTATCAAACCCAAACTTCATTTAATCCATGGTTAGTAAATGGTGGTTTTGAATTTGGAAATAATAAAGGATATGGTAGATTTTCAGTAGCAGGCAATGCTAATAATTTAAGTTTTGCAGTGGGTGGAGGCAAAACCGTAAAAATGCCTATTGAAAACTTATTTTTTAAAGCTGGAATTAATTTGTCTTTTAATAATCAGTATGTTACACTTGGAAGTGTGGATAATAGAAACAAAGAAGTGGTGATAGATGGCAATAATTTTGGCCCTACATTTACCTACACCACCAATGTAAACAATAGAACATATTACCACACCGCTTATTCAGATTTTATAAGAGTGAATTATAGGGCATTTAATGTAAATTTAAGCCCCACTATTGCTTTAGAATATGTAACACCAAATAAAGGCACAACATTCAGAATTTCTGCGAGTTACAATACTTTAGGAGCTATGTCAGAGTCAGTAAAATTGGTGCAAAAAGGAGCAGGAAGAACTGGGAAAACAAAAAGCATTCCGTTTAGAAGTGCTGGAATAACAGAAAATTTTACAGGTTATACTCCAAAACCATTCACAATCAATCAAATACAATATGGGTTTGAAGTTGGGTTTAGGCTTGGTAAATAAACTAAACCGTATTGCAGATTGTAGCAATGCTTACTTCCGCAACTCCTGCTCTGTAAAGTGCTTCTGCACAAGAAATTAGAGTAGCTCCTGTGGTTAAAACATCATCAATAAGGAGTATTTTTTTATTTTCTATAGTAGAGGTTTCGCAATAAAAAGCCTTGTCTATATTTTCAAACCTAGAATTTCTGCCCAATTTAGTTTGACTTTTAAGAAAAGAATTTCTTTTAAGTATTTGATTTTCAATTGAAATATAGTTTGTTTTTTGTATGCCATTGCAAATGATTTCTGCTTGGTTATAACCTCTTTGTTTCAATCTTTGCTTGGTGACAGGCACAGGAATAAGTGTATCAACTTGGTTTAATAAATTATTTTTGAAAAGTTCGTTACCCAGTTTTTCTCCTAAAACCAAACCTACTTCTTTATTTTGCTCATATTTTAAACTTTTCAGTGCCAAACTTAATTTTGATTTTGGCTCATACATAAACATTGAAAAGGCAAAATTATACTTGATTTGTCCTTTGAACTTATTTTCAACAATTTCTGCTTGATAAAGGCGAGGAAAATCATCTAAACAACTAATGCAAATGCTTCTTTCACCATCTGCTAAGCCTAGTTTACAAATGGTGCAAATGGCAGGAAAAAATAAGTTGGAGAAGCTATTCAAATATGTTTTCATAAAAATATCAAAAAAAATGCGACCTTATTCAAGTCGCATTTTAATTACCAATTTTCTAAATGAAGTCTTTTTACGTTTCTATAAGCTTTTTTACAATGTCTGCTCTGGTGCACACAAGAACTTGCTACTAAGGCAGTAACAAAAAGTAAAACCAATATTTTTTTCATAAAATTTAATATAAAATAAGTTTGTGTGTATTACATTTTAGGATGAATCAAGGTTAGCTTATGCTTTTTTGAAAAAGCAATTTGAGCTTCTTCAAAATGATCATCGTGTTGTTTTTCTCTTGTAATTAAGTCATTTTTAAATGCTTCCAATTTGGCGTGGTCTTCTTTGCTTCTGTTTTTGTTTGCAATTAATTCCACCATGTGAGGGTACTCTGTTTCCAACGTAGATTTATAAAACTTAAACAATGCTATGGCAGATTCTTTTAGTGCATTGTCGCCTTCATAATCTCCAATTGCTTGTAATTCAGTAAGATATTTGGTTGTTAATGCCAAGAGTTCTTCTCTTTCTTCGTGCATTTTTTCTTTGTTCCCTTTTTCAAAAGTTTTATAAAATTTCATAAAACCCTTCACTACTTTGTGTTGTTTTTTTACAATAGCATCATTGTATTTAGCAGCAGGATGTGAACCAGCATAAGTTTGCATGGCTGCAAAACATGTGAAAAGTAGCATTGCTACCCATTTTTTTAATGTAGAGAACATAAATTATTAAATCAAAAGTATAAATGTTTTTTCTTGTTCGAAATATAAAGAAAAAAGTTACAAAAAGTGGATTTTTTATGTCATTAGTTTTTGTTTGCACCAATTGGTGATGGTTTCTACTGCTTTTTCTACCTGCTGATGATTGGGAATAATTAAATCTGCATTGAGTTTACTTGGTAAAATATATTTTTCATAAGATGGTATGGCGTGTTCGTAATATCTATACAAAACATCTTCTTTTTCGTAGCCTCTTTCAAGTTTGTCACGCTTTATTCTGCGGTCAATTTTTAACTCTAAGGGTGCTTCGATAAACAATTTTAAATCAAAAAAAGGTATTAATTCTTCATAATAAAGCATAAAAATTCCTTCTAAAATTAAAATAGGAGCAGGATAAATGGTTTCAAATTCAGTACTTAAATCTGCATTGTTGTAATTATATTTTTCAAATTGAACGCTTGTGCCTGATTTAAGTAATTGAATATCATTTAATAATGTTTTGATGTTGAAAGCTGTAGGTAAATCAAAATTTTCTATGCCATTGGAGTCTTTTTCTTGTTCATTTTTTGGTTTGTAATAATTGTCAAGCGACAAATTACAAACTAATTCTGAGCTTAAACTTTGAATTAATTTATTCAAAAAGAAGGTTTTACCACTTCCGCTGCCACCTGCTATACCTATGATTAACATTTGATTCAATAGAATGTGTGATTTTAAAATCGATTTAATTAAAATATTGGTTAATTTTGAAGTAAAGATGAAAATATTTTTTCAATTTTCATGGTAGAATTATGAGACAAGATTATTTAAAGCCTGATAATGAATCGCAAGGAAATCCTGATAAAGAGATAGAAAGGGCACTGCGTCCGCTATCTTTTGGAGATTTTACGGGTCAGGAAAAAACGGTTGAGAATTTAAAAATATTTGTTTTTGCAGCTAAGCAACGTGGCGAGGCCTTGGATCATATTTTGTTGCATGGTCCTCCGGGTTTAGGAAAAACCACTCTTTCAAATATTATTTCCAATGAATTAGGCAGTAATATTAAAATAACTTCTGGTCCTGTGCTAGATAAACCAAGTGATTTGGCTGGTTTATTGACCAATTTAGAGGCGAATGATGTGTTGTTTATAGATGAAATTCACCGACTTAGCCCCATTGTAGAAGAATATTTGTAT
>Ga0214921_10007097_pt1 | contig 15053 bp, 18 predicted proteins | sample LL1505_MetaG_FD_177992 | JGI IMG/M metagenome (GOLD analysis project Ga0214921, IMG submission 177992) | Freshwater microbial communities from Lake Lanier, Atlanta, Georgia, United States - LL-1505 | ecosystem: Environmental > Aquatic > Freshwater > Lake | place: USA: Georgia | collected... | reverse complement strand
CGTTCGCAGGCTTAATTTCTCTCTGTGAATTACCTTAAATAGGGCGAATTTCCCAAGTTATCTCCACCAAACTACTTAAACTAGGCTCAGGACTCGAGAGAGCATGCAAGAGGAGTAGTACGTGATTCGCTTTGAGAATGTCACAAAGTTGTATTCAGGACAGGATCGCCCTGCCCTTGAGAACGTGAGCCTGGAAATTGTTAAAGGCGAATTCGTTTTCTTGGTCGGTATGTCAGGTTCTGGTAAGTCAACTTTCTTGCGATTGATTCTGCGCGAAGAGCGACCAACTGCCGGGGTTATTCATGTTGCTGGAAAAGATTTAGGAACTCTGGCAAACCATAAAGTTCCAGAACTTCGCCGCCAAGTAGGAACGGTCTTCCAAGATTTTCGCCTTCTGCCCAACAAAACAATCTCTGAAAATATTGCCTTCTCATTGCATGTACTTGGATATTCGCAGAAGGAGATCAATCGCGAAGTTCCAGAGATGCTTGAACTTGTTGGACTTGAAGATAAGGGTGATCGCTTACCTTCTGAAATCTCTGGCGGAGAACAACAGCGTGTGGCGATTGCCCGCGCATATGTCACGCGCCCAGCAATCATTATCGCTGACGAACCAACTGGAAACTTAGACCCAGCGCTATCAGTTGGAATTATGAAGTTGCTCGATCGCATCAACCGCGAGGGCACCACAGTCTTGATGGCAACGCACGATTCTGGAATTGTGGATCAGATGCGTAAACGAGTGATTGAGCTAGATGGTGGCCACGTTATTCGCGATCAAGTTCGCGGCGTCTACGGATACACGGGATAAGGGGAGGACCAACTATGCGCGCAGGATTTCTTTTAAGCGAAGTTCGAATTGGACTTCGTCGAAACCTCACAATGACTTTTGCCGTCATTGTTACTGTGGCAATTTCATTATCTCTACTCGGCATTGGTCTGCTCTCGAACTCACAAGTCGGCGCGATGAAAGATTATTGGTATGACAAGATCGAAGTCTCTGTATTTCTCTGCGGATCACTCTCAGAATCACCATCCTGTAGCGGAGGAGTTGTAACTCCAGATCAGCGCACCACAATTAAGTCTGATCTAGAGGCACTTCCAGTTGTGCAGGGCGTTTTCTATGAATCTCAGACTGAAGCATTTGCGCGCTTTAAAGAACGCTTTAAGAGTTCTGCAATTGCACAGAATGTAACCGCAGATCAACTACCGGAATCATTCCGCGTTAAGTTAAAAGACCCAACACAATTTGATGTAATAGTTAGTGCATTTAGTGGACGACCTGGAGTTGATATCGTTCAAGACCAACGCACTATTCTGGAAAAGTTCTTCCGACTTCTTGCAGTGCTCAGAAATGGCGCACTAATAATTGGTTTGCTCTCTGTATTTACCGCCGCGCTTCTCATTAGCAATACTCTGCGCATTGCAGCATTTAACCGTCGTCGCGAGACAGGTGTGATGAGATTGGTTGGAGCATCATCTTGGTCGATCCAACTTCCATTCTTGCTCGAAGGTGTCTTCTCGGCATTTATCGGCTGGATCTTGGCAAGCGGATTACTCTCTGCTTTAAAGCTTGTTGTCGAGAAGAAAGTTGCACCGCTACTTACCTTTACTAAGTTCTTTGGTTGGGGAGAAGTAGGCGCTGCATCTGCATGGTTATTACTCACCGGCATCGTGGTCTCTGTTATTGCATCAGTCATCACTCTTCGTCGATACCTCAAGGTGTAATTTCATGGTGAAGGAGCTGGGAAAGAAGCTCATTGCTCAGAATAAGAAGGCTCGCCACGATTTCTCGATTGAAGATGTTTACGAGTGCGGCATTGTTCTCACTGGTACTGAAGTTAAATCTCTGCGAGCAGGACGAGCCTCACTTATCGATGGTTTTGCAATGATTGAAAATGGCGAACTCTGGTTACATGGCGTTCATATTCCCGAATACACAGAAGGCACATGGACCAATCACACTCCGCGCCGTAAGCGAAAACTTCTCGTTCACAAGATGGAAGTGCGCAAGATTGCTGCGCGGCTTAAAGATTCTGGCGTCACTCTTGTTCCTTTACAGCTCTACTTTAAAGATGGGAAAGCAAAGATTGAAGTAGCCATTGCAAAGGGTAAGAAAGCCCACGATAAGCGTTCTACCTTGATGGAACAGCAAGCTACGCGCGAGGTAAATCGCGAGCTATCGCGACGCCAATCCGGCAAAGATTCCTAGGACTACATGCAGGCGCAATCCTGAGGCAATTTCTTACTTGACCTACTTGTTGTCTATACTTGCCACATCGCTTAGATAGATCGAGTTGGTAGACAAGAATGCCGCTCCATACCTTCTAAGAAGACAATCCACCAAAACAAATTTCTCATGGGTGAGTTGTCTAAAAAAGTCAGTACAACTAGTCAGTACAACTAAATAGTGTGAATTACGTTTTCCACGTAATTCTCCAAGTTTAACTTGGGGGTGAACGGTCTCGACTTTAGTTGTTGAGGCAGGGGAAGCGGGCCGAGGAAGCCGGGATGATCTCGTAAACCATGAAACCTGTGCAAAAATAACTGCAGACAACAGTCGCAGTGATTTCGCCCTAGCTGCATAAGCTAGTACCGAATCCGTCAGCCCGGGCGCGCTCTCGTCCCGGAACCTGGCGTCGCTAGAGAGCTCTTCATTGAGGTGGCGTTGCGAACACTTCAAGAGAACAGTTTCGCAAATGAGTTCGTTGAATACTTGTGTGTAAGAGATTCAGAACTGAGAAAACGATAAACACACTACGCCCGTAGAAGCCCTGTTTTAATTCTGAAGGACCCGGGTTCGATTCCCGGCACCTCCACAACGAGCGAGGCTCGAAAAAGTGTTTACATTTTTTCGTTGCCGAGCGAGGCGGAGAGGTTGAATCAGCTTCGCTGATAAAACCTCCACCAATTACTTCTCTGGCTTCATGCTTTCGAAAATCTCTTTACAGATAGGACAGATAGGAAATTTCTGCGGGTCTCGAGATGGAACCCATTTCTTGCCACAAAGAGCTTTTACTGATTTTCCAGTTACTGCAGATTCAACAATCTTCTCTTTCTTAATGTAATGCGCGAAACGATCGTGATCGCCATCTTCTTCCTGCTCAACAGGGCGCGTAAGTGTGTCGGTATCACTATTCGTTACGGGGCCATCAAGAGTCGGCAATCCGCCTTCAAAAATGTCCATGGCTGCATTATCTATCGTGAATTAGCGTCCCGCCAACTATTCATAAGCCTGTAGAATTTCCCAATGAAAGACTTACTGCGCACAGAGCACTTATCGCGTGCTGATGTCGATTTACTTCTCGACACCGCAGCTGATTTCGCAAAGAACCCACTTCGCTCAAACACTGCGCTGAGCAATAAGACTGTCGCTATCTACATGACTAAGCCCTCCACCCGTACGCGCCTTGCATCTGAAACAGCGGTAGCGCACTTGGGCGGAACACCAATTTTTATTCGTGGCGATGACCTACAACTAGGTCGCGGTGAAACGATTTCAGATACCGCAAAGATTATTAGTGGATATTGCGATGCACTTATTATTCGCACCTTTGCGCAATCTGATGTCGATGAACTTGGAGCTAACGCTTCAATCCCAGTTATTAATGGATTAACAGATGATGATCACCCAACTCAGCTCCTTGCTGATTGGGTAACAATCCGCGAAAATTTCGGCAGTGACATCAAGGGTCGTAAATTCGTTTATCTTGGCGATGGCAACAATATGACCCATGCCTGGTTAATCATGGGCGCAATCATGGGAGCCCATGTAGTTGCGGCAACACCTGATGGTAAATGGGCACCGGATGCAGCAGTAGTTGCAAAAGCAAAAGCTATTGCAGCAAAAAGTGGCGCGACAATTGAAGTTACTCATGATCCAGAAGCTGCAGCTAAGGGCGCATCAGTGCTCTACACAGATGTGTGGATGTCCATGGGCGATCCAGAAGCAGAGCGAGCAGAGAAAATAAAAGCTCTTGCACCCTTTGCCATTACACAAAATTTACTGAAAACGACAGAAAAAGATTCTATCTTTATGCACTGTCTTCCTGCCCACCGTGGTGAAGAGGTAGAGGCATCAGTAATTGATGGCCCAAAATCTGTCATCTGGCGTGAAGCATTTCATCGCCGGACAACCATTCAGGCCTTGCTGTATCACTTAACTCGCGGTGAAGTAAAGGGAAATTAACTCGATATTAAGTAAATTGAGGTTAATCACTCAGCGAAATATCAGCTTTTTGCGTAGCCTCATAACCCACGAGAAGGTACGGTTTGCCCCATGAGAATTGCTGTTCCTAGAGAAATTAGAGATGGCGAAAAGCGCGTGGCGCTTGTGCCAGATGTCATCAATAAACTGACTCGACTTGGTTATGAAGTTGTCATTGAATCTGGCGCTGGAGTTCATGCCCAAGCAACCGATGATCTCTTCACCGCAGCTGGCGCCACAGTTAAAAGTGGCAATGTCATCAGCGATGCCGATGTAGTTCTCTCAGTTTCATCCCTTACTCCAGCACAGATTGGCAGCCTCAAGAATGGCGCCGTCACAATTTCCTTCCTCTCACCAGTAACTGCCGTTGACTCCATAGATGCAGCAGTAACTGCCGGTGTTACAGCTTTCTCTCTCGAATTAGTTCCACGTATCTCACGCGCACAATCGATGGATGCGCTGACTTCGCAGGCACTCTGTGCTGGTTACCGCGCAGCGCTAGTTGGTGCCGAACTTTCTCCACGATTCTTTCCAATGCTCATGACTGCAGCTGGAACAGTTACACCTGCGCAGGTTCTCGTACTAGGCGCTGGCGTTGCTGGCCTTCAAGCAATTGCAACTGCACGTCGCCTTGGTGGAGTCGTGAGTGCATACGATGTTCGACCATCATCTGCTGATGAAGTGAAATCAATGGGCGCAACATTTATTAATCTTGAACTTGAAGCGCTCGAAGGCGCTGGTGGTTATGCGCGCGAGATGACTGAAGAACGCGCGGCTAAACAGCGTGAACTTCTCACTCCTTACATTGCTAAATCTCATGTTGTTATTACAACTGCGGCAGTTCCAGGACGCACAGCCCCTCGTCTGATGACAGCGCAGATGGTGGATGCAATGGAGGCGGGAACAATCATCGTCGACCTTGCTGCTGAAACTGGTGGAAACGTTGAAGGATCAAAGCCAGGTGAAATTGTTGTGACAGCAAAGGGTGTTCAGATTTGGGGCGGCAAAGATGTTCCAAGCCAATTGCCTTTCCACGCATCGAGTTTATATTCACGCAACGTGGTTAATCTTTTAACTTTGATGACTACGCCAAGCAAAGATGGCGCTCCAGTTGCTCTCAATATTGACTTCGCGGATGAAATTATTGATAAGTCAGCGCTGACACATGCAGGTAGCAAGCACACTCCGGGTGCAAGTGAAGAAGCCAAGAAAGTGGGAGGTGCAAACTAATGGATGCAATCGCAATCATTTCCATCTTTGTTCTCGCAGTATTTGTGGGATTTGAAGTTGTCTCTAAGGTTTCATCCACGTTGCACACACCACTTATGTCAGGTGCAAATGCGATTCACGGCGTCATTCTCGTCGGTGCAATCATTGTTGCTGATCACAGCAAGACCAATCTTGAACTTGGGCTATCACTTGCTGCAATCGTATTGGCGACAATCAATATGGTAGGTGGCTTTGTAGTTACTGACAGAATGCTTGAGATGTTTAAGCCGAAGAAAGATGCAGCAAAAGCGGTTGCAGATGAGAAAGGTGGCAAACAATGAACACCACTCTCTATAGCTTGATTGGTCTTGGCGCAGGCGTCGCATTTATTCTCGCGCTCAAAGGTTTGTCACACCCTAAGACTGCACGCCGAGGAAATCTCATCGGTGCTGCCGGTGCAACAGTTGCAACACTTTCAGTATTTCTCTATGTCACTCCATCTCATGATGGAACAGCAGCACACTCATTGCCTTTACATCACCTTGGTCTAATCCTTGCTGCGATTGCAGTTGGTCTGATTGTTGGTGTTCCTGCAGCTCGTAAAGTTGAGATGACTCAGATGCCTCAACTTGTCGCACTCTTTAATGGTGTGGGTGGTGGTGCAGCAGCACTTGTAGCAATTGTTGAATATCTCAACCTCGGCGCAGATGCAACAACTGCCGAAGTTATCTTCACAGTATTTACTGTGGTTGTTGGTTGCGTCTCTTTCAGTGGATCGATTATTACCTTTATGAAGTTGCAAGAACTCATGACAACTCGTCCCGTGGTATTTCCTGGTGGTCGATTTGTCATCGCCGGAACACTTGTTGCAGTTCTTGGAACATCAGTCTGGGTAGTTTCAGCGCTCGGTACAACTCCGCTACTGGTTTTAGCTGCTCTCTCACTTCTCTTTGGTGTGCTCTTCGTGCTCCCGGTTGGTGGCGCAGATGTACCAATCGTTATCTCATTACTGAATGCATTTACTGGTCTCACAGTTGCCGCAAGCGGTTATGTGCTTTCATCAACACTCCTTATCATCGCCGGAACTCTCGTCGGTGCATCAGGAACAATCCTTACTCGCTTGATGGCGGAGGCGATGGGACGATCACTTTTTGGAACTCTCTTCGGTGCATTTACTGCAAAGCCACAAGCGGCATCTACATCCGCAGAAGAGCGACCAGTTCGTTCAGGTTCACCTGATGACGTTGCCATTCTTCTCAACTACGCACGTCGCGTAGTTATCGTTCCTGGTTTTGGTCTCGCCGTTGCGCAAGCACAGCACACAGTTCGAGAACTTGCCGATCTCATGATTTCAAAAGGCATCGATGTTGCATATGGAATTCACCCAGTTGCGGGGCGTATGCCAGGACATATGAATGTACTTCTTGCAGAAGCAAACGTTCCATATGATCAATTAGCTGAGATGGATGAAGTTAATCCAACGTTTGGTCAGACAGATGTCGCGATTGTTATTGGCGCTAACGATGTTGTTAATCCTGCTGCACAGACAACACCAGGTTGCCCAATCTATGGAATGCCAATTCTTGAAGTGAATCACGCTGCCAACATCATCTTCCTCAAGCGCTCAATGCGCCCAGGATTTGCTGGTATCGAGAATGAACTTCTCTATGATCCAAAGACCATGCTCTTGTTTGGTGATGCAAAGGCGTCGCTCACAAAGGTTGTCTCTGCGCTCAAAGCTCTCTAACTAGCCTTCTTGTAAATCAGTTGGCGCATTGTGTACATCGAGAATATCTGCGGCCTTGATGTCACCAGATAACTTATCCGTGCGATTCATGGGCTTCTTGGCATCTTCCTTATAGATCGCTGGGATTGAACCCAGTAAACCTTTCTGGAAATCTTCAAATGCTTGAAGCACTTCACGCTTTGTATTCATCACAAATGGACCCATCCATGCGACAGGTTCCTTGATTGGTTGCCCACCAAGAATAAATAGTTCAAGATTTGGGGAACGAGACTCTTGCTGGTTTGCAGCGCGAACAACAATGCAATCGCCTTCACCAAATACGGTGAGCTGTCCCATTGATACCGGCCGTTGTTCATCTCCAACAAAACCATGACCTGCCATTGTGTAGACAAGTGCGTTGTAATCCTTGCGCCATGGAAGTCGAAGCTCTGCACCTGGTGCAACAGTTGCGTGGATCAAAGTAATTGGTGTTTGTGTTGATCCTGGACCAACATGGCCATCAAGTTCACCGGCAATAATTCGAATTAGCGATCCGCCATCAGTTGATGAAAGAAGTGCCACATCATTTGCGCGCACATCTTGATAAGCAGGAGCGGACCATTTCTTAATTGCTGGAAGATTTACCCAGAGTTGGAATCCGTGGAACAAACCACCGGACATAACAAGATGCTCTGGAGGAGTTTCAATATGAAGAATTCCACCGCCAGCTGTCATCCATTGAGTATCACCATCGGTAATTGTTCCCCCACCACCGTTGGAGTCCTTGTGATCAAAGATGCCATCAATAATGTAGGTAACAGTTTCAAAACCACGATGTGGATGCCAAGGAGTTCCCTTTGGTTCACCAGGTGCATATTCAACTTCACCCATTTGATCTAAGTGAATAAATGGATCTAGCTCTGCGAGATCAACGCCAGCAAATGCGCGACGTACAGGAAAACCTTCACCTTCAAAACCGTGCGGAGCAGTAGTAATGCTCTTGATTCGTCGTGAACGAAGTTGTGAAGCATCCGAGATACGAGGAAGAATCGTGATATCACTGACCGTTACTGCTGGCACTTTGCGCTCCTTTGGTGAAGCCTTAATGTAGTTGAAGTTTCAACTACTCGCAACTCATAGCCTTTTTATTGATGTGCGTGCTTGTTCACGGGCGAAATTCGGAGGCCGCCGAAGGCGGTCTAGAATGGAGTCGTGAACAAGCACGCACCAAAGCTTAATAAAGTGATTCTGTATTACTGCTTTACCCCCATTGCAGATCCTGAAGCCATGCGTCTTTGGCAGAAACAATTGTGCGAAACTCTGAATCTCAAGGGTCGCATCTTGATTTCACCACACGGTATTAATGGAACTGTCGGCGGAGAAATGGCCGATGTGAAGAAATATGTACGCGAAACTCGCCGCTACGAAGGTTTCAAAAATATAACCTTTAAATGGTCAGATGGAACCGGAAATGAATTTCCACGTCTTCGAGTTGCCGTCAAAGATGAATTAGTCGCCTTCGGAAATCCAGATGAAATCAAGGTTGATAAGAACGGCGTAATTGGTGGCGGCGTGCACCTTCGCCCTGAACAAGTTGAAGAATTAGTCAAAGAACGCGGAGATGAAGTTGTCTTCTTTGATGGACGCAACGCATACGAAGCAAAAATAGGAAAGTTTAAGAATGCTGTAGTTCCCGATGTTGAATCTTCTCGCGACTTTGTCCGCGAAATCGAAAGCGGTAAGTACGATCATCTCAAAGATAAGCCAGTGGTCACTTACTGCACCGGCGGAATTCGCTGCGAAATTCTCTCGGTGGTGATGAAGAACCGCGGATTCAACGAGGTCTATCAAATCGATGGCGGTATTGTGAAATATGGAAACCGCTTTGGAGATGATGCTTCATGGGAAGGTTCTTTGTATGTATTTGATGACCGCATGGCAATGGATTTCTCAGATAAAGCAAAAGTCATAGGCGAATGCGATAAGTGCAATGCTCCAACAAAAGATTTTCGCAACTGCAATACCGCCTCATGCCATCAATTGATTCTGCTCTGCGATTCTTGCGCAGCCCTTCCTTCTAATTTGAGTTGTACCCATGATCAAAGTCGCCAACGCGATTCTGAACTGATTGGCTAACGTCTACTCACAATCACCTGCAATAGGATTAGTCCATGATTTGGTGGCCTAATGAGATTACAACCCTCACCCATGGACTCATCACACTGCGACCAAGTTCAGAATCGGATATCGATTCAATCTTTCAAGCATGCCAAGACCCAATAATTTCTGCCTACACCACCGTCCCTTCGCTCTACACCCTTGATCACGCCATTGAATTCGTTAGGTCTGATCCATTTTCATTTGCTGAACGACGTGAATTGCGTTTTGTCATCGATTACGGAAATGGCGCGGATAAAGAATTTGCAGGTGTTATTTCATTGCATACAATCAATATCCGCAATCACACTGCAGAAATTGGTTATTGGATTGATAAGAACCAACGCGGCAAGGGAATCGGAACTATTGCGGCTCGGATGATTACAGATTTAGGACTGCGAGAAATTGGCTTTCGGAGAATTGATGGATTGGTAGATGTTGATAATCTGGCGTCACAACGATTATTGGTAAGTGCTGGATATCAAAAGGAGGGAATCCTTCGCAATAAGGTCACTCGCGAGGATGGTTCACAGATTGATATGGCAGTCTTTGCAGTAACTGATACTTCGTGGGAAGGGTAGATATGTATTCACTAGCTGTTCTGGTCACCTTCCTCATATTCAGCTGCGCGCTCAGTGGCCCCATCGCCCTCTTACTTTCAAGTAAGAAATTGCAGAAAGTCACAGAACAGATAGCGCTCAAAATTATCCGCCGAGTCATTATGGCAATCATTAACTTCTTGGGAATTATCGTCAGTACATTTTTCATGACTGCGCCAACCCCGCTTGTCTTAAAAGCCATTGCACTCGCTTCATTTCTTCTCAATATATTTGCCATTGATCGTGAATACGGCAGCAAAATATCTGCATATCTGCGCACGTTATTGCGACGAGATTCAAACGGACCAGCTGGTCAGAGTTAACTGTGAGAAAAACAATTAGAAAAAGACTTCTGTTTGCAATTGTGGCGACTCTTGTAGCACCTCTAGCAATCCTGCCTCATGCAGCGGGCGCAGATAATCCCCCTCGAAAAATTCTTACGGGATGGATTCCGTATTATTCAATGAAGACGGCGCTTCCTGATGCGCTAAATAATTCAGATCTCATCAAAGAGGTGATGCCATTTTGGTATACGCTAAAAATTGATACAGCCACAAAGATGTCGACTGTGACTGATCTCTACACCCCGGCGAATCCAAGTGTTCCTATTTCTGAACCGCTAGCCGCGCTGCGCAATGTTGGGTATCAAATTATTCCGACAATCACAGATGGCACCGCAAAAGGAGTTCTCGCAGGCTTACTGAAAAATCCAACAACTCGTACTCAGGTAGTGAATGCAATCATGAAGACTGTTCGCTCCAATAATTACGATGGCATTGACCTTGATTTCGAAGGGTTTGCCTTTGTCGATGAAAATACGACATGGACTGCAACTGCGCCATTATGGACAGCTTTAGTGAAAGAACTGAGCATCGCACTTCACGCCGAAAACAAATTGCTCTCTGTCTCGACTCCGTACGTTCTAAACCCGGCAGATAAACAGAAGGGTTATTACGTATATGCCTGGTCTGCAATCGCATCATCGATAGATAAATTGCGGATCATGACATACGACTATTCAGTAGCGAAGGCGGGCCCACTCGGCCCAATAACATGGGCAGAACGAACGATTCAGTATGCAATCTCAATCATGCCTGCCTCAAAAGTTTATGTTGGTGTGCCAGGTTATGGACGAGATTGGGTGACATCGGTTGTCGGAGTCTGCCCAGCAAATGTAGTGAACACTGTGAAAGCCGGTGCTAAAGCTGCGACATTTGTTATGAGGGATGCAGCAACACTTGCGGCAACATATGGCGCAACCCCAACATATAACCAGGAATATGGGGAAGTTACCTTCTCTTATCAAAAGGTTTATAACGGAATTACCGCTGGCGGCTTATCAACTACATGCACAGCTTCTCGAACTGCGTGGTACCAAGATGCAAAGAGCTGGGCGCTACGAGCTGCACTTGTTACCAAATATAGAATCGCAGGAATTACAGCGTGGACATTTGGAATGGAAGAACCACTTGCCATGGAATCAATTAGACAAGTGGCTAAAGAGATTGCGCCAGATCAAGTAAATATCACAGCAAGTATTGATAAGAACGCAATCGATTATGGAAATCCAATCGTCATCGCTGCAGACTTTAAAATTAAAGATAATTCACCGCTTGCAAATCTACCTGTTCGCATCGAAGGTAAATCACCGGGTGAAACAAGTTGGCGCACACTTTCTAACGTTGTTACCAATGCAGAAGGAAAGATTGAAAAAGTACTGATTGTCGGAAAGACAACCTCCATCCGCCTACATTCAGATTCAACCTGGGAACGCGGAGAGGGAATATCCTCAGAATTTCCAATCACTGTTCAGCGCCTTTTAGTACTGAACGCACCTGGAAATGCAAAAGTTGGTTCGACAATCCAAGTGACTGGAAATGTGCGTCCACGAGTTCCAGGAGTAGTCATTAATCTAGAGAAGCTTGTTGGCAAAGAATGGCAAGCAGTTGATGCAATCGCCACAACCGATGAGCAAGGGAACTTTGCAATGAGCGTTCCAGCGCAATCTCGTGGGGTAATTACTCTGAGGGCCACCATTGCGCAAGATGCCAATTGGACCGCATTAGCTAGCCCAACTTTTAATATCATTATCCGGTGATGGTAAAGATCGCAGATAAAGTTGAAGAAGAGATTCGCGCAATCTTTTCTGGTGATACACCGTGGGTGACCATTGTCTGGGATGACCCTGTAAATCTACAGACGTATGTTGTCTATGTATTTATGGAGTTATTTAATTATTCCAAAGCTCGCGCTACCGAATTGATGTTGCAAGTACATAATGATGGCAAGGCGATAGTGTCATCTGGCACGAGGGAAGAGATGGAACACGATGTTGCCAGGCTCCATGAGTATGGCTTGTGGGCGACGTTGCAACGTGGTGATCAACTGTGAGCACTACCGAAGGCTTTAAGCGCCACGGTAATCATTCCTATATTGCAGAATTTGCGAGCAGCGAAAAAGAGGTGTTGCTTAATCTCTGCGAACAAATCATCGAACTTCTAGCAGAGCGCATAGATCATGGCCAGGAAGATCCACTTGCTGCGATGGTTGGAATTACCTCACATGATTCTCCACCCGAAGATGAAGTTCTTCACCGTTTATTACCCAATGCCTATGCCGATCAAGTCGATGCATCTGAATTTAGGCGTTATACAGAATCAACACTTCGCGCTAAGAAACAAGCAAATGCAATTTCAATGCGAATACATTTGAAATCATCAGATGATGGAATCATAGATTTGGATCACGACAGCGCAAATGCTTGGCTTGGTGCCATCAACGATATTCGGTTGGCTCTCGGTGTTCGACTCAAAGTTGAGAATAATTCCAATGAACATCTTGAGCTTCTATCACCCGATGACCCACTTCGAGGGGTTTATGCCGTTTATACATGGATGGGTTGGCTCCAGGAAACTCTTCTCTCTGCCCTTATTGATGATGCAGATGATGATGAGAGTAATATAAAGATATGACTCTTGAAATCTCACGCATATTTGTTGATGCGATTCTCGAGCAATCGCGAGCCGAATATCCAGATGAATGCTGTGGAGTAATTCTGGGTCCTGTTGGCGCAGATACGGCAGTTCGTCATAAACCAATGGTGAATGCAGCGCACTCTCCAACTTTCTATGAGTTTGATCCCAAAGATCTGCTCTCGCTCTATCGCGAAGTGGATGATGCGGACGAAGAGATTGTTGTTATTTATCACTCTCACACAGAGACTGAGGCCTATCCATCACGCACCGATATTGCCTACGCTGGTGAACCCGGAGCCCACTACGTCTTGGTCTCTACACGCAAAGAGATTGCACCTGCAACAGAGTTCCGTTCCTACCGAATTATTGATGGCATCGTCACCGAAGAACCAGTCACGATTCTCGATTAGAGATACTGCACTTTTTTCGACATAATTAAGGCATGTCAATCGAAGTTCGAATTCCAACGATTTTGCGCCCTTATACAAAGGATCAAAAGACCATTGAAGCTAGCGGTGCAACCCTCGCTGCAGTAATTTCGGATATCGATTCACAGTATGTTGGACTTGCAGAACGCCTACTTGAAGATGGCGCGCTTCGACGTTTCATCAATGTCTACATCAATGACGAAGATGTTCGATTCTTAGGCGGACTAGAAACGCAGATTAAAGATGGCGACTCCATCACAATCTTGCCTGCTGTCGCTGGTGGCTAATTTTGGCACGGTATGACTCACTCGAATCTTCTGTAGGTAACACTCCGCTTATCGGATTACCTCGTTTATCTCCTGCGCCCAATGTTCGATTGTGGGCAAAGATGGAAGATAGAAATCCAACAGGATCAATTAAAGACCGCACTGCGCTTTCCATGATTGAAGCCGGAGAACGCGATGGACTTTTAAAACCTGGATCAACAATTCTCGAACCAACCAGTGGCAATACCGGAATTTCGCTAGCGATGGCAGCCAAAGTTCGTGGTTACAAACTCATCTGCGTGATGCCAGAAAATACAAGTCCTGAACGCAGACAACTGCTTGAGATGTGGGGCGCGCAAATAATTAGTTCACCTGCTGCCGGTGGATCAAATGAAGCAGTACGTGTTGCAAAAGAGATTGCAGCAAAGAATCCAGATTATGTTTTTCTCTATCAATATGGAAATCCTGCAAACACTGCAGCTCATTACACATTTACCGGCCCTGAAATTTTCAAAGATCTACCAACAGTTACCCATTTCGTCGCAGGTCTTGGAACGACTGGAACGCTGATGGGCGCTGGACGCTACCTTCGTGAACAGAATCCTGATATCGCAATCATTGCTGCAGAGCCTCGGTATGGCGAACTTGTATATGGATTGCGCAACATTGATGAAGGCTTTGTTCCAGAACTCTACGATGCAACAATTCTCACGCGACGTTTCTCTGTTGGAGCCGAAGACTCAGTAAAGCGAGTACGTGAACTTTTGGAAGTTGAAGGAATATTTGCTGGAATATCTACCGGCGCAATTTTGCATGCAGCGATTGCTATGGGTCAGGAAGCGATTCGCGATGGGCGCGATGCTGATATCGCATTTATTGTCTGCGATGCGGGCTGGAAATACTTATCAACTGGCATTTATGGCTCAGATATTAAAGAGGCTACCGAAGGGCTCGACGGCACTCTTTGGGCTTAATCCATTCTCGCGGTTAGACTTCACCTATGAGTAATGCGCCAATCGGTATCTTCGATTCTGGCGTTGGTGGACTCACGGTAGCTCGAGCAATTCTTGATCAACTTCCCAACGAATCTACTTTATATATTGGTGATACGGCTCGTGGTCCATATGGTCCGCGCTCCCTTGCAGAAGTCCGCGACTTCTCTTTGGAAACTTTGGATTTTCTTGTTGACCAAGGAGTGAAAGCGCTCGTTATCGCATGCAACACTGCAAGTGCTGCCATGCTTCGCGATGCTCGCGAACGTTACTCAATTCCCGTGGTTGAAGTTATTCAACCTGCAGTACGACGTGCAGTGGCAGCCACCCGGTCAGGTCGCGTTGGAGTGATTGGAACTCGCGCAACTATTGATTCGAAGGCTTATCTGGATGCTTTTGCTGCAGCGCCGCAATTAAAGATTGAGTCAATCGCCTGCCCACTCTTTGTTGAATTTGTGGAGCGTGGGGAAACTTCAGGGGATGCCATTACAAAA
>Ga0214921_10007096_pt1 | contig 15053 bp, 16 predicted proteins | sample LL1505_MetaG_FD_177992 | JGI IMG/M metagenome (GOLD analysis project Ga0214921, IMG submission 177992) | Freshwater microbial communities from Lake Lanier, Atlanta, Georgia, United States - LL-1505 | ecosystem: Environmental > Aquatic > Freshwater > Lake | place: USA: Georgia | collected... | reverse complement strand
AAAAATATCGGACGATCCACTCACTGAGTGCCCTGCGTGTCATGCGGCAACATTTACCAAACAACTAACAGCTGCAGGTTTTCAGCTCAAAGGCTCGGGTTGGTACGCGACTGATTTCAAGGGTGGCTCTCATGCACCCGCTCCCGCGGCCACTGAGGGCGGTGCTTCGGCCGATGGTGCCTCTTCAAAGGGTGAGTCCTCTGGCGCAACTTCATCAGGCGATGCTTCTGGCGGAGGTTCTGCTTCAACCAGCGGTGGCTCAAGTGCGGTTGCTGCTGCTCCAGCTACAACTTCTAGTTCAACTACCAGCGCTGCATCGTGTGGCGCCTCTTGTGCCTGCCACTGATGCCATTTAAAAAATACCTCTTCGCTGGCTTGTTGGTGTGGACGCCTTTGGCCATCACCGTTTGGGTGCTTACATGGTTGGTCGGCGTCATGGACGGCATATTTATTAGCGCTGTCTCGAGTCTAAATCCCTTGGTGTCATCTGAAACAGTTTCTGCATTGCGCCAAATGCCCGGCTTGGGTGTAGTCATTGTGTTCCTAGGCTTGATGGTCTCAGGGGCCTTGGTCTCCAACGTCGCAGGGCGTTGGTGGATGCGCCAGTGGAACAAGCTATTTACCCGCATCCCTGTTTTTAAAACGGTCTACACCAGTGTTAAAAAAGTCTCCGACACACTGTTCTCAAGCAACGGCACGGCATTTCGCCAAGCCCTGTTGGTGCAGTACCCCCACGCGGGCAGTTGGACGATTGGTTTTCAGTCAGGCGTTGCCAGTGGTGAGGTTGCTTCTAAATTAGGCGACGACTACATCAGCGTCTATGTGCCCACCACGCCCAACCCGACAAGCGGATTCTTTTTATTGATGCAACGCAAAGACGTGATCGAGCTCGAACTCAGCGTTGATGAAGCGTTGACCTATGTTATTTCTATGGGCGCAGTGGCGCCTTCCAGCACACCTAAGATTGAAGAAAAGAGAAATTAAAAATGGCTATGCGTTCCCATTACTGTGGTCTGGTGACCGAGGCCCTCAACGGGCAAAACGTTGAGTTGTGTGGCTGGGTAAACCGTCGCCGTGACCATGGCGGCGTGATCTTCATCGACCTGCGTGACCGCGAAGGCCAGTGCCAAGTGGTGTGTGACCCAGACCGTGCAGAGATGTTCCAGGTAGCGGAAGACGTGCGCAATGAGTACTGCGTGCAGATCAAAGGCTTGGTGCGTTTACGGCCCGAAGGCACGACCAACGACGGCATGAAGAGCGGCAAGATTGAAGTACTGTGCCATGAACTCATCGTGCTCAATGAGTCCGTCACGCCCCCATTCCAAATTGACGACGAGCATTTGTCAGAGACCACCCGCCTGACGCACCGCGTGTTGGACCTGCGTCGCCCCTACATGCAAAACAACCTCATGCTGCGCTACCGCGTATCTATGGAAGTGCGTAAGTTTTTAGACGCCAATGGTTTTGTGGATGTAGAGACACCGATGCTCACCAAGAGCACGCCTGAAGGGGCGCGTGACTACCTCGTGCCCAGCCGCGTACATGACGGCCAGTTTTTTGCACTGCCCCAGTCGCCACAGTTGTTCAAGCAGTTGCTGATGGTGGCGGGCTTTGACCGTTACTACCAGATCACCAAGTGTTTCCGAGATGAAGACTTGCGTGCAGACCGGCAGCCTGAATTCACGCAGATAGATATTGAAACTTCCTTCATGACGGAAGAAGAGATACGTGAGCTCTTCCAAGGGATGATCAAAACTGTCTTCCGCAATGCGATCGGTGTCGACTTGGGCGTATTCCCCGTGATGACGTACCAAGACGCGATGTTCAAGTATGGTTCAGACAAGCCCGACCTGCGCGTGAAGATGGAGTTCACCGAAGTCACCAAGGTCATGCAAGACGTGGACTTCAAAGTGTTCTCTGGCGCGGCGCAAATGAAGGGCGGACGTGTCGTCGCATTACGCGTACCTGGTGGCGCGCGCGAAGAGGGCGGACTCAGCCGTGGCGAGATCGATGCCTATACCGAGTTTGTGAAAATTTATGGCGCCAAAGGCTTGGCTTACATCAAGGTCAACGACGTGGCAAAGGGGCGTGATGGATTACAAAGCCCTATCGTCAAAAACTTGCACGACGGTGCAATCGCTGAAGTCATTGCGCGCACGGGCGCCAAGGACGGTGACTTGATTTTCTTTGGTGCCGACAAGGCCAAGGTAGTGAATGATGCGATTGGTGCATTGCGCGTCAAGATTGGCCACAGCGAATTCGGTCGTAAAAATGGTTTGTTCGAAGACCGTTGGGCGCCATTGTGGGTGGTTGATTTCCCGATGTTTGAATTCGATGAGGAGACAGAGCGCTACACCGCAGTGCACCATCCCTTCACCGCACCGAAAGATGGACACGAAGACTGGATGGTCACCGCGCCAGAGAAGTGCATATCCAAAGGTTACGACATGGTGCTCAACGGCTGGGAGATGGGCGGCGGATCTGTGCGTATCCACCGCGCTGATGTGCAACAAAAAGTGTTTGACGCTTTAAAAATAACACCAGAAGAAGCGCAGCTGAAATTTGGTTTCTTGCTAGATGCGCTGCAATACGGTGCGCCACCACACGGTGGTTTAGCGTTCGGCTTAGACCGCATCGTGACCTTGATGACTGGCGCCGAATCAATACGCGACGTTATCGCATTTCCTAAAACACAGAGAGCCCAGTGTTTGCTTACGCAAGCACCAAGCCCTGTGGATGAAAAGCAATTACGCGAGTTACATATTCGCTTGCGTAAAGTAGAAGCCACTAAAGCTGCTTAATTTTTTAGTCCTGATAGCTCTGTCTCTTTGAGCAGAGGACTCATAATCCTTTGGTCCCTGGTTCGAGTCCAGGTGGGCCCACCAATTTAAAAGCCACTCTTTGAGTGGCTTTTTTCTTGTGTATTAACTACTTTTACGTCTATTTAGAGGCTGTTTGTTTAGTCAATTTTTGAGTCTGTAATTTCAAAATCAAAGATTGAGATCTTCTGCAGTTTGAATTTGAAATTAAGTGAAATTTTGCTTAAAGAACAGGCAAATTTGATCGATTACTTCCACATCGCTTCCACACTTTTTACGCGACGTTAGTAACTTCTTGATTTATATGAAGAAATTAATTCTTGAATGGATTTTTTGTTTATTTAAAAAAAATTCCTTCAATAAAGAGTAACAGCACAGAAATTCCACGAGCTAAATTTCAGGCCAAGCCTGGGGCTCAAACCAGTTGGGGCCGAAGTTCGGATCTACATGCGGGGCTCGAACTTGATACTTTGAACAGCATCGGAATTGAAAACCGTGTCATATGTCGTGTAATTGGTTTGCATTACTGCCCTGCCTAGTTCTCTTTAAATATTTTTTGATAAATTAACGAGATGCTAACGTCAGACCATTGATCTTCATTAGTAAATAGATGTACTGAAGTTCAGCCTTTTCACAGTCCGCAGCTCCAACCCGACGGGCTAGGGCGTGCGCTGGAATTTGTAAGTGCTTTCCATCTATTTCAACTTCCACACGGAAATAACAAGGATTAAATTCACGAAATGCTATTACCTTACCCCAGTGGCCTATTGGCCAAGGCTTTCGGATTACTACAACTTGATCCCCAGGGCGAGCAAGGCAATCTAAGTTATCTTCATAGGCTTGCTGAATCTCAATATTAGATGTATGAGCATTTGCTCTTGCAAAATCGTTAGCAAATTGAATAAATTTTTCAGCTTCCATTGCCGTATATTCGGCACGAAAGGGTATTTCCTTTAGTGGCTCAAAATATTTTTAATAGCTCTCGGCGCAACTAAGTACTGCGCCTAAAAGTTAATGTCTAACAAAATTTATGGACTACTCAGTCCGTAGAGATGTGTAACTTAGGTTTGATGAGTAACCAGTTGGAATGCTTAGGAATTAAAAACCTGTGATACCACTTGTAATCGGTTTGTAGTTCGTAGGTTGGTACACGACTATTTACTTAGAGGGTTTCCTGATACCAATGCCTTAATTCGTGTGGACCCAATATAAGCACAAGTGGAGCACACATCACTGCTGCCAATATCCATCTAGAAGTAGGAAATCGCTTTAATACATAGAGAAGCGCGGCGATTGCAATGATTCCTAAAACTAAGCGCATAAATAAATTATAGGTACGAACAACAGTTCATATATTCACAGACTTATCAATCCGTGACTTATTGATTGAATATAAGGTCATGCTAGATTCTTGACGATTAGGACTTGAATTGCAGATTGATCGGATTATTTGGGTTTATTCAAAAATTGAAAAAACTAAATCGTGGAGCCTGAGAAAAATGGAAAATTCATTTGAATTAAAAGTTGGCCGATTTTTTTAATAATCGTTGTGCATTTAGGTAAGTCGGGACCTCAATCCATTGGCCGGCTACTAAAACTCTATCAAGCCCTTTTTCACGGGCTGCTTCAAATTCAGCAACTATTGATTTGGCGAGGGAAATATCCAAATCACTTGGGCGTAATACTTTAAGAACAGAACGCACCATGGAAGGATTAACTAAGCTTTTGCATTGATAGCCCAAGCGTTTTGCGTAGAGAGTTTCTTTGACACATCCTTCTATGTCAGAGAAAGTGTAGGGTGCATCGACTGGCTCGATTTTGGCGGCTCGACACTCGAGTAAAAATCTGCGTCGAGCGTAATCTAGTTCCACTGCATCTGCGCCTCTTTCGGCTTGCAAATCTGCCGCCAAGTCCTCTGCGCCAAGTAATGCATGGTGAACTCTTGGGCTGGCTGCCGCTAAGGCTCTGACTTCAACTACGCCAAGTGCTGTTTCGCATACTGGCAGTATTTCAGTCTGTCCAACTGTTATGCCATTTAAATGCTCGTGTTCCCCAATGATTCGATCTAACTGTTTAATTGACTGCGCTGTTTCCGCTTTGGGGTAAGCGATGATGTCAGGTCTAAAAGGCATGACCATTCTTAAATCCTCTAGCCCTTCACCATCGATAGAATTTATTCGAACACAAACTAGGGAATTAGCGCCTCTCCATTTTTGAAAAAGCTTTTCCGCTAACGCCCTTGCCTTAGGTCTTAAATTCGGTGGAGTAAAGTCTTCAAGATCCTGAATTAGAACTTGGGCTCCAGAGTCTTGCATGCTTTGATGTGCCTCTGCATCTGCGCCAGGTCCAAATAACCAGACTGTTCTTAATGTCGGGTCAATATGCATAAAACATTTCTTTCACTAAATTTGATCGATGATTGGACGCGGATGCTGAGCAAGTGATTAATTCACTTGCTTGCTATGCCGTAACTATCCAGCCCTCAATCGAATCAAACATCGGTAGCCCATAGCAAGGATGGTCGTTATTGTGTTGTAGTTCTGCCCATGCAGCCTGCACCATACACAAAACCGCATCTAGAGTGTCTCCACTCGCATCTGCGACTAATGCATCATGCTGTGCATGGGTCAACTTGAGTCTCAAGCCCAAGCGCGTTTGCCCCGTCTCTAAGGCTTGCAAAATTTGCTTACGTGCGATAAGTCGTTCGGGTGTTTGCTTAGCCTTGTCATCACTCTTGTAGCTTCTATTACCAACCAATTCACGTGCCAATAAACCTGGGTAGGCCTCTAGAGCAATTCGTCTCGAAGCTGCTGCCTCTTGGGGTGGTGCATGTAGGCCGGGTAACTCGACGCCAGCATCAACCAGGCGAGGTACGCCTGCATGCAGCATAAACGCCACGGGCGGGTTGACCCACTTCATAGAAGGGCTAGAGCCTGCCGGACCATCGGTTTTGCGATGGGCAAACTTCTTACCAACGGGTCGCGAATCGCAGAAAGCTTTGAAGTGCTGGCGAATCGTGTCCCTTGACATGGCAGAAAAATGCTTCGTACATGCTAGCCAGTTGTTGGGCCACTGTAGTGACTCCACTAACTCTCGAGGTAAACCGAAAGGCAAATCAAAGCCACCTATCCAATCATGGGGCAACTTTAGCCAATTGGACCATGCGTCCAAGGTGTCGAAGCGTAATATTTCCTGAAGGTGGACACGACCTTGTTTCGAAGAGCCGATTGCAATAACGATAGGTTTTCGTTTCGATGGACTGCTGCTGAAGTCACAACCCACCAACATAGCTTGGGTGATTAGAAGAGATTAAGCGCGGCCAATGATGGAAGCTGTCGCCATCAACTCTTCTAGTAGTGCAAATGAGACGGCGCCTGAGACAGAGTAAGGGTCAAGATCGGCTGTCTCTGAGTACTTCAACACGATAGAGGGGTTGAGCTTATCCAAGCGCACTTGTCCCATAGTCCAGCCGCCAAAGCGCCGCTCTGAAATTTCTTGATAGTCAAGCATAACTACGTCTTTATGGCGCGGGTCTTTTACTATGATGCTGTAGAGCGCATTGACTTGTTTGCGTCCGCCTTCTATTGCCTGCAAATAAATACCGCCACCGTAGCAAAGTACACCAGTAATCCCGTTTTGGTGGTTGTGCTCCCGTGCGCTGCTCAAAATGGATTCAGTAGCCTCACTCGATTCAGGATTGACTGATCTACTTACATATAACAAACGAACAAGCATGGCATCAATCCTTTTTAGGAATCAGAGATAAAAACTCACGACGCAAGTTAGGGTCTTTTAAGAAAGCGCCGCGCATGACGGAGTTGATCATCTTGCTGTCCATATCTTTTACGCCGCGCCAAGACATGCAAAAGTGACTGGCCTCCATAACAATCGCCAATCCATCAGGCTGGGTCTTTTCTTGAATTAGGTCAGCAAGTTGAACCACGGCCTCTTCTTGAATCTGGGGGCGACCCATGACCCATTCCGCTAAACGTGCATATTTAGATAGGCCGATCACGTTTGTGCGTTCGTTAGGCAAAACGCCGATCCAAATCTTGCCAATTACCGGACAGAAGTGGTGGCTGCAAGCACTTCGCACAGTGATCGGGCCTACGATCATTAGTTCATTTAAGTGCTCGGCGTTAGGGAATTCGGTTATGGCGGGAGCCTTGACGTAGCGACCTTTGAAGACTTCGTTGAGGTACATCTTGGCAACGCGTCGAGCGGTGTCGCCCGTGTTGTGATCGTTGTCTGTGTCTATCACCAAGCTCTCAAGCACGCCCTTCATCTTGACTTCTACTTCATCAAGTAAAGCCTCTAACTCGCCTGGCTCTATAAATTCGGCAATGTTGTCGTTCGAGTGAAAACGCTTGCGCGACGCAGCAATTCGCTCGCGTATCTTTACCGAAACTGGTGTCCCATGAAGGTTATCTTTAGCATTCATAAGGTTAATCCTATCAGCGAAAGAACAACCGTATGAAATTGGCCGGTTTTAGGAGGACCCTTACTATGATGGCTAATGGAATTTCTTACCGACCCACCCACTTGGCGCAGTGAAAGCGGACTGCCAGTGCCGCGTCGAGTTGTCATGGGTGACGACACAGTAGCGGCAGATATTGCCTACCGGTTGATGTGCGAGGGCACGGGTATGTTGTGGCAGGGCGACTTTCACAATGCACGTCAATTGTTGCAGGCCTTGTCTCGTAGGACCCAGAAAAGAGCTCCCAAAAGAACTTTAAAAAATCAGCCTGACGAATCTTCTCACCCGTTTCACTTGCACCGACAAGCCCTTGGACAACGCGCCAGGGTTCTTGGCTTGTTACTCATCCCTTTGGATGAGGAGTATCGTATTGCGTTGCGTCGCGCACCTGAGGTGCGAGAGGCTTGTTATCAAGCTTGGGGTCCCCCATCAGGTAAGTCCACTATGGTCTCTTTACGCGAGTTGCTTGGAGTAGTGGGTGCTTATGAGTGGCGAAAAAATGGCGTAGAGATTAATGCCTTGGGTGCTGCGCCAAATAATCGTATCTATCCCCACTACGGCGTCTTCTCCCCCTTGCGTGGTGAGTACATTGACCTCGTAGCAACAGTCCCCATTCGTGATCACACACTGGCATTTGAGGTTGGTGTTGGCTCTGGCGTACTTTCCGCCTTGTTGGTAAGGCGAGGGGTCGAGCGTGTCGTTGCCACAGACTGTGACCACCGAGCGCTAGCCTGTGCCCAGGAGAACCTTCAGCGTCTCGGATGTTTGGATAGGGTCGAGCTAGTCAGCGCTGATCTGTACCCAGCTGGCTTGGCCCCGTTAGTAGTTTGCAACCCGCCATGGGTCCCCGCGCGCGCAACGTCGCCAATCGAGCGAGCGGTCTATGACGAGAACAGCAGCATGTTGCGTGGCTTTTTGTCAGGCTTGCATGAGCACCTCACGCAAGAGGGCGAGGGCTGGTTGATATTGTCTGACTTAGCCGAGCACCTATGTCTTCGTACTCGCGAAGAGTTAATGCGCTGGATTGACGAGGGGGGACTCCAAGTCCTTGGTCGAAAGGACATACGCCCGCGCCATGGCAAGGTCGAGTTAAGCAGTGACCCGTTGCACAAGGCCCGCGCTTCAGAGGTTACGTCTTTATGGCGGCTTGGACCTAAAAGTACTTAACGCAAGCTAACCCACAAAGCTTAAGAAAGTGTTCTCACTTTGAGCGTAAAAACCAACTGAAAAATTTACTGCGCCAATTACTACTTCGCTCAACTTGCACATCGGTCGAGTTCGCAACCCCTTGAGTATTCAAGTGCGCCTGATCTGTAGCCTCTGCTTGAGCCAATATAGTGTTTGGCAGCGACGTATCTTGAGTGTGCAAAGGGGTTATGGTTGGCTGCAAGACAACTTCTAAAGGCAAAGGTTCTTGAATCTGAATAGTTTTTTTTGTAGTTGGTTCGATAACTTTGTTGCTGGGAAGTTCAAGTTGTAGCGCTTTCAAAACAAATTTGCATACGGCATCTGTAAATGGAACAGGGTGCGAGGCCCCCTCGGCTTGCAACAAATTATTGCCTGGGTACTTTTGCGCAAAGTCATTTACCTGCTGGGGCAAGCACACCGCAGACTGGCTTCCGTAGATCAGGCGCACCGCTCCCCCGAAGTCGCTGAGTATGTGCCCAAAATTCATACCCTTCCAGTCCTTGCGGTGGGGCAGGTCGAAGTGATGTGGGGACTGAACGTCCCGAACAACTCCTTCAGTCACGCCCAAGCTTGATGCTAAGTGGTTGGCATCAGGGACTCGTCCGGAAACCTTCATGCCCTCATACAGGCCAAAGATCGACATCCAAGTGAGACTCAAGCCTATGTCGTTTAAGAACAAGCCAGTCACGCCGTTGCTCGGGTTTGACGCTAAATACATCCCCAATATGCCGCCCATGCTCGTACCAATTACATCTAATTTTGGTTTAGGTAGGCCAGCTTGAAATACTTCGCGTCTAATAAATTCCTCAACATCAGCCATGTACAAAGACATGGTGTAGCCGCTGTCCATTGAAAGCGCGTCTGACCCACCGCGACCGCAATAATCAACCGCGATGACACGCAGCCCTGGTGAATGGCTTGCAGCTAGAAGTAATGCCTCGAAGCTGCTCCTTGTCTCCAATAGCCCTGGCAAGCACAACAGTACTTGCGCGCTGTCCCTATCTCCAACTTCGCTGTAAGCCAAGCGCCCCCCCCGCTCTAGGGGGCTGGTCAAGTGACGTTGTAAAGAGTTCACCATGCGCCTAATAAAATTACAAATATTAAATCAAATATAACAAACTTTATTTATTAAATGACACCATAGTTTTAACTATGTTTGAAAAAGGGTAAGCAAATAATTTGTATTTTCACTAGGTCATGTGTCAGTAGCGTTTCAGTTATTGGATCGCGAACTTATGGTTGAAACGCTATCAGCATGCTGAGCGGCAACTACAGTTAAATTAATCAAGTCGCTAGTGTCGTCAAGTCTTAGAACCCATCATGCATTCGTGCTCGGTTTGTTTGGTGCGGATGAATTCTCTAAGTCACATGGTGAACTGACATCTTTTTTGTGCGATTTGACAAAAGCAAACTACTTAGCTGACAATTACACAAGCTAGAAAAAACATGGCAATCGCAGGTGCGCGCCGGACCCGAATAACTGCTTACAGCGGTGAAAGTTATGAGGCACCCAAAGCGGTTGCAGCAAAAGCTGAACAAGCTTTTCGTGTGCTGGCTTCTCCGCCCCAATTAAGAACTGTACGAGTGGAAGTTGGTGCCCTCCCTCATATCGGCGGGAGGTTAAACATGCGCTTTACTGTAGCGACTGCACTTCAATTAGGAGCTGTAAAGGTGGAAATTGGAGGCCTCCCAAATACTGTCGGGGGTAAATGTGCATTTGACTAAAGCGACCGCATTGTGGGGATAACTATGCATAAGGGTTGTCCTTTTCCAAACTGTCAGTTAGGAGGAGCATGTGGATTTTTTAAATCAACAAAGTGAAACGGGTTCAGCAGTCTCCCAGGAGGAGCATAAAGCTGCCAAACCTAGAGCTAGAAGGCCGAAGTTAAAAAAGGAGGAGAAGCGATTGAAGCGCCCACTTTCGAAGAGAAGTGGTGGGCCAAAGTCACAAGAAGGTAAGAATAAGTCAGCTCAGAACTCGACCAAGCACGGGGGCTACGTGATTCCGTCGCGCGTCAGCGATGAATTCTGCAAATTTCAGCAAGAGGTCTTCGGACGCCTTGACCCAGTTGGGGTTATCGAAGCTGAGCTAGCAAGTCAAATCACATTCACGTTGTGGCGATCCAAATTAATTCAGCGATACGTCAATCATGCGATCGACAGCACTGATTTTGATGACGTGGGGCTGCATCAATTCGCTCACTTGATTGACTTCCCTTTTGAGGAGAGGTACTGGTACATGCTGAATGTGAACGAAAACGACGAAGTTCGCAGGCAAAGGGTAGCTAAATTTTGGGCTACGAGCAGCGATGAGCTGAGCGAACCAGGTGGAGCTGACGTTATTGCTGCTGGCGACGAGCGGATTAGGGAGGTTTATGAAGGGGGTGTCCAAGTCCTAGGGCAAAGAGTTGTGGTGCAGGTGATGCACGAAAAGTTCTTCGATGCATTAGACCGCGTCATGCACGAGGCACGCGAGGGAAGAAACAGCCTAGGCATAAAGTTGCTGGGCTTACAGGACTTCACGGAGCTTGTTAATTATTGGATTTACAGAAACAGTTTAAAAATTTCTGCTGCTAGGCACAAGATGCGTGAACAAGAGGCATTGAGAATTTTGTGCGATCCAAACATCGAGAGAGCCCAAAGTAGAGCTGATCAAACCTTGCAAAGGCAACTAAATACTTACTGGCTGCTTAAGAACACGGAGATGAAGACGGGTAGAGATCTGAATCCGACTATTCCAAAGCAGACGACGTCTCACGTAACCCTGTTGAATTAAGGAATACCTCATAAAAGCTTGCTTTTCGCTTGCCCCTAAGGATTTGATTCTTGGGGGCGTGCGATGCAGTCCATAATCTGCGTTTTGTGGATCAAATTATTTGATCCTTCGTTATCATCAGTGATGCTCAGCCAGAAGTTAAAACAACTTCGTCAATCTAAGGGTATGACCCTCCAGCAAGTTGCCGACCAACTTGCAGTTACCCGCGCCTCCGTTTCAAAGTGGGAGTGTGCAAAAAGCCAGCCCGACATGTCGCGCATAAAGGCCATAGCAGAGTTGTTTGGTGTGTCTAGTCAGTACTTGCTAGGACTTTCTACTTCACCTACCTTGAAGGACTACCCGGTAATAGAGCTTAAATTTGGTATGTCATTAGATTTTTTAATCGACTACTACTCCGACCTGGAGCGTTACCCCAGCAATTTACCTGTTGCAGACGCGGCATTCTTTGTGCGGCTAAATGATGAAACCCTAAGCGACCTTGGACCCATGGGTGTTGTGCCTGGGTCCCTGCTACTTGTTGACCCCGCTCAAGAGGCGCAAAACGGTGACATAGTCCTTGTCAGTCGACCTAACGGCTCGATGCTCTTTATGCGCCTTAGCATTGTGGGTGGCGTAAGTATGTTTACATTTGTAAATCAAAAATACGCAATAAAAAATAGTCCGGTGACAGATTTGAATATCTTAGGAGTAGCACTCCAGGCCGTTTTGGTTACCGGCTTGCGAGAACGTTTCTGGAGGCCGGTAGCAGCATAATTATGTTTCTTTTAAGTTGACAAAGTTACTCTAATGAGAAACAATGGCCCCTCTTCTAACTTAAGGGGGTGTAAATGGAGCAACTTGAACGGGCTGACAGTCTGCGTGATTGTGGGAAGACTTTTGATCGATCGACGGGCCTTGGCGGCTCAGACATCGCTGCGATAGTTGGGCTGTCGCCATACCGTAGTGCCTTTGATGTTTGGGCTGAGAAGGTGGGGCACCCCAGCGCAAATCCTAAAGACAGTCTGCACTTGCGCTTTGGGACACATTTGGAGCCTTTCGTCGCTTCTGAGTATGAACGTTTGACCGGCAACCAGACGCACGTCTACGATGAACTGTTGCGCCACCCAATTCATTCACATCTTTTTGGGCACGTCGACAGACTGGTAACAGATGAGGGGCAACCGTGCGTTGACTCCCGTGGTGTTATCACTGCTCACACCGTACTTGAAATTAAAACCGCAAGCGCTTTCATGCAGGCCGAGTGGGGGGAGCGTTGGAGCGACCAAGTACCTGCTGCGTACCTTGCACAATGTATCTGGTACATGTCTCTGACGGGGTGTGAGCAGTCACACATAGCTGTACTGATAGGCAACTCTGACCTGCGAATCTATTGCATTAGAAGAGACATAGAGCTTGAGCAGACCCTTGTTAAGGCCGCACTGAAGTTTTGGGATGAGCACGTCCTCACTGGCGTGCCACCAAGTCCAAAAAGCAGGGAAGAAGCCTTAAGACTTTTCCCGCTCGCCTCTACTAGCAAAGAAATTTTGGCGGACGCAGGGATGTTAGATAAGTTGCGTCAACTCAAGCGACTTCAAAATGGCTTAACAAAAATTAATGAGGAATCTGAGCAACTTAAGGACGAAATTACGTGCGTCATGGGTGATGCGGAGCGAATAACGTACGGCGGTGAAACTGTTGCCACTTGGAGGAACGTCAAGCCATCGGTCCGAATGGATGTTGCCCGAATCCGTAGGGAGCGGCCGGATCTAATTGTCGACTACACATTGAAGACCGCACCCACCAGGCGTTTTGTTTTGGAGGGCATTTGAAATGACAAGTTCGAACAACAGAAATGACGAACAGTGCAAGGATATGCCGCCTGAAGTTATTGAGCAAAGCGCCCACCAAAGAGCAATGCAGTTACCAGTCTTTAAAAGATCTGCGGAGCGCTCTGGAATGAGCGAAGAGAGTTTCGTTAATGCGCTAGTTCAAACGTCTTTGGCAGCACTAGTATCTTGGTCGCAACTGGACCTAGAACGTTTGCTGCTAGCTGCAGAGGCTAGCGGTCTCAGTCCAACGGGACGAGAAATATTCTTACTACCGAGTGGCGGGGTTCTTGACCCCGCTACTGTTGTTGTGGGGGTGGACGGTTGGAGTCGCATCATCAATACGCATAAACAGTTTGCGGGGATGCGGTTCAAAGAATCCAGCGAGCTTGTAGACGGGGTTCCGTCCTGGATAGAGTGCACTATGTACAGATGGGATCGTCGCGTGCCAACCAGCGTCAGGGAGTATCTATTAGAAGTACGTGGACTCAGTGCTGGGTGGATTACTCACCCCAGACGAATGCTGCGACACAAGTCGATGGTCCAGTGCGCCAGGTTGTCATTCGGACTCGTTGGCATCTTCGACGCTGATGAGGCGGAGTCAAAAGCGGCTGCAATTGAACAACAGGAAATGAATTTAGATCATGGTCGGAGCCCTACTCGTAGTCTCCACAAGGTTGGGAAAAGGTCTCCAATAGGCGTAGCGGAATTAAAGCAATCTTTAAGCAGTATTTGTTAACCAAAAAATAATTACTGGCAATTTGCAAAACGGACAAGTTCTCATTTGAGTGGGTTAAGCATTGCGAGGTTAAGAAAGCTTGGTAATTTGCAAGCATCAAAAACTTAAGGCCAACACCTTACAGGGGCTAATGGGCAGACGAGCAAACTGGACAACTAGCGTGTCTCGTTATGTGCATCTCTCGCCACGCCATGTCCCGTCCATCGAGCATCAGCAACTTGCCGACTAAACGCGACCCCATGCCTGACAGCAGCTTCACTGTCTCCATCGCCTGCATGGTGCCAATCACACCCACTAGTGGCGCCAACACGCCCATGGTCGAGCACAGGGTCTCTGGCGGCGCAGGCGTCGGCGGGAAGATGCAGGCGTAGCAGGGGGAGAGTTGATCGCGCGGATCAAACACTGCGATTTGTCCGTCCATACGCAGCGCAGCGCCTGAGACCAGCGGCACGCGGTGCTTGACGCATGCCGCGTTAACAGCCTGACGTGTAGCAAAGTTGTCGCAGCAGTCGACCACTACGTCGATGTCTGGCAGCAGTTGGTCTAGCTCGTCGGACTGCAGTTGTTTCTCTAATAGGGTGAGACGCACTTCTGGGTTGATAGCGTGCAACGCTTTTGCGGCAGAGCCTACTTTGGTTTGCCCAACGCGCTCAGTGGTGTGTGCAATTTGCCGTTGCAGGTTGGTGAGGTCTACCTTTTCTGGGTCTGCCAAGGTGATGCGCCCGACGCCACTGGCGGCTAAATACATCGCCACCGGAGAACCTAGGCCGCCAGCACCCACCACCAACACGTGGCTGTCTAGTAAACGCTGCTGGCCCTCAATGCCGATATCGTCTAGAAGGATATGGCGCGAGTAGCGCAGCAGTTGGTCGTCGTTCACAAGCGGATCACTGGTCTTTCTTTTCGGCTGCGCGCTCGGTTTGTGTCTTGCTTGCCAAGACGGGTTGGCCTTTGAGGCGCTTGATAGCTTGCTCGAGTTGGAAGTCTTTGTCGCTACCAAACTCAGGAGGACGGCGCTCACTGTTGGGCTTTTTGGACTCTTCTTCTAAGCGCTTCATCGCCTCTTCGCGCGCTTTCTCGCGCGCTTTCTCTTGCTCTTTGTCCTTGTTGGCGTTGCCTTGACCGCTCTCCAAGTGCTTGTCTAAGTCGGCTTCACGCATGCGCAATATCGCGTAGGGGCTACCTTCGGCCGTGTCGTCCAATAAAACATCGGGCACGATGCCTTTGGCTTGGATAGAACGGCCATTAG
>Ga0214921_10007094_pt1 | contig 15055 bp, 16 predicted proteins | sample LL1505_MetaG_FD_177992 | JGI IMG/M metagenome (GOLD analysis project Ga0214921, IMG submission 177992) | Freshwater microbial communities from Lake Lanier, Atlanta, Georgia, United States - LL-1505 | ecosystem: Environmental > Aquatic > Freshwater > Lake | place: USA: Georgia | collected... | reverse complement strand
TAAATCCACCCCCCCCCCCCCCCGCCTATATATCTTTTATTATTCCTATTTTTTTTTGAGATTCTACTTTTTTTATTATGTTTTTTGTGGATTGACCTTTTTCGGGTTCTTCTACGAATAGACTTTCTCATAAGTGGCAGTTATATTATAATATATACAATACATATTATTAATTTTGACTAAATGATTATTATGTATTATTCAGAATATGGTATGGCTGAATATGATATCAAATAATGATATACCCCCTCAAATGATTCTTTAGTTTTTATAAAAGATGCGTACGAATATCCACGATGACGGCGTCTTTTATTTTTATCTACTACTACGCGCCATGATTTCTCAGGTTTCGTAACAGTAATATCATTGTATGTATCCAACAAAAACTTCACTATACATTCGGTATTCGTGCACGGATTATGATTCGCATTTTGTATATTGTGAATCCTAATCTCGCCTTGGGTGAGCCTTCTCAAAAATGCCCCAATATGTGATGGACAAATCGTGTCTTCGACACCGAAACAAACCGACGTTGGCACCTTTTTATAAACATCCGTGAGCGTGGAAATCGCCGGCGTGTTCCAGTAAGAGTAACCTGGGCGAAGTGTGATCAGGCGTTGCAATATTCGATGGCCCTCATTCGCGGGGTTTGCGAAAAAAGATAACCAAAATTCGGTTTTAATGTCGCCGGGTTCTAGTACACCGGTCCACCATAACCGGCCTAGATAAGTTAACAGTTCGGATGAAACCATTGTAAGCTGGAATGCGGTAGTTGGAAATCCGGTCTTGAAAAAGATCGCCCAATAGTACCCCCATACGCCGAGTGTGGGAAGAATACCCGCTGGATTTAAAAGGACAAGTTTTTTGATAGGGAATCGGTTGGCGACATAGATCGAAAGGAACCCGCCGAGAGAATGCGCGACAAGGATCGTCCTTTCTGTGATTTCCAATTTGTGAAGTGTATGACCAATTACATCTGCGTATCCTATGCACAACTTTTCATTCGTTGGGTATCTTTCTGTATCGATATGTGCGCTTATCCCGAATGTGGGTAGATCGATCGCGACGCATTTCATATTGGTCGGTAATGCCTTCATTGTATCAAAAAATGTAGCTGATGCGCTCGCTGTTCCGTGGATGAATACGAAAACGCCCGCCGATGTGTCGGTGGTGGTGGCGTCCTTAACGACACAATGTATTTTCACACCGGAAATGTCGTGTGTTTCTTCGCGGAATCCGTAATCGGATACAAGATTGGTCATGTTATCGGTGGCGTTTTTCATCACAGGTTGAGATATTGGGAGTATCATTAGTATCCATGAAGATAATATGAGTTTTATGTATATAAGACAACCAATCACTACTACACATATGCATACCAACGGTCCAATAATATAATCAGTCACATTCATCCTTTACTCTACCTTCCTAAAAGTGAATTGCTTTCCCTGACGAAATCTCTCGGAATCCATTGTTCCCCTCTTCAAATTACAATCCAAACACGCAATAACAACATTCGCGTCATTATGACCGTAGTTATTATCGATCCTGTCCAACGTCCATTGCCGCCGGCACATCGCCTCTTTATACGCAACCTGGCAAATATCTCGGCAATAGTGACACAAGAGTTCGGAAGATACCAAGAGTTCCACGATTCGATCGGTGGTAATCGAAAACCGCGGATCGTAAATTTGATGGTTTTTATCTTGATAAATATATGCTTTCCTCTTTGTATCAATCTCTCGAACTATGTGTTTCAAACACGCAGATACTGCGATTGGATCAGATGATATGGATGGCTGAGCAATGATAATTCCGAGAGATTTGTCGGCAATATGATCTTTTAAAAGTTGAAGTACGAGAGATTGGTCCGTCGTATAGATCTCTTCTGGAATCTCAGCGGACCCTTTATGTTTTGGCACCTTTCTCTCGATCACTGCATCTGGATCCGCCATTTGTTTCATCTTGTCCTGGTTACGTTTCCCTAAAATGTCAATCTTTTTCATTGTTTGCGGTTTAGTATATCACCCGATGAAATAGACGATAGTTAAACGGAATCACTATTCATCAAACGCGGCCTCGATTTGATTGATCCAATATTGCATCGTAAGTTTCTCATAATTAAACGTTCGTTTGGAATATTCCGAGAGAATCTGGGAGAGAAAATCTCTCGTGATATCTGACCATTTGTCAATAATTACAACAGGCAAATCCGCGTATAATTCCTCGATAACAGGAGCATCAGGTAAACGCCGAACAATGACAATACATCCGAGCATAAGTGCTTCCCATGTTCGTATTGTATCTAGACCATTCCCGCGCGGACTCGCAACAAAAACATTCTGGGTATACGCTCCCCATGTTTCATATCGATTAACTCGACGTCGTTCTATATTCATTATATCTTTCGGAATACTATTGAATGCAAGTAATCTCTCGAAACATCCGTTTCCATTTAAGTTGAATTGAAAATTAATATACACTTTCGGTGAGGATCTGTCTCCTCCTCCGCTTCTCCGTTTCGAAAAATGAACCATGGATTTTTGTAATCGTGTTAATTCTCGATCTTGGGTGCATGCTGCCGCCATTGGTGTATTCGCCCAGGTTTGTCGCATTCCTAGCGTCCAGTAATCTATGCCATACGGAATCGGAGATATTTTTGCAAGTGCGGTCGCTGGCGTTACTCCATCGATATCTCGTACACTACAATTCGTGGTAAACCATTTCCGAAACAGTGTGAATTCCTGTTTATATTTTAAATCTTCAATGACTGTATTAAAAAAAGATCCAACCACTTTTTCAGGAAAGGTCGGATCGTCCATACACGTAACAATGACATACGGTTTATTCACTGCATGTAATAACGGCTGAATTTCGATCTGAAAAAGAAACAACGCATATTCGTTTTGCTGGACTAGGATGACAAATCTTGAATGGGTATTAATAATATGTTCAATCTCTGATTTTTCTTGGTTTTGTAAATACATGCATCGATGAAGAAAACCAGTTTTCGAACTAGGGAGTGTTCCTGGTCCACCGCAGGAATAATATTCGTAGATTCCATACATTGAAAAGTTTTTGATAATGGATGTTCGTTCCATATTTGCGTGTTTATCTTTGAAGTATGTAAGTCGGTAAAGTTTAAGTTTTATTAATGCGCACGTTGTACTATAACCAGTTTTGGAGGGCGGCGTCCTTGTATTTTCCGTAATCCACGCGCATACCAAACTGGCATTCCGCGTAATTTCGTCCATTTTGCAATACGGCGCTTGGGTTCGGACAAATAATAACTCCGGTAGGATGCTACTGCGTCGTAGATGTCGTTGCCGTGACTTGTTCCGGTGGGAGTGGGCAATGTCTCTGGGGTCGCGCGGATTTTGAACTCATCTGGCATTGCAAGCGCGAATGGAGTCATGATACCGGCGACCTTGATTTTTTCAAATGCAGATGCAGGGGGGACATTCTGGCGTAAATACTGGGCGACTCCGTATGACTTGTGTTGCTTGTGTGCCGGATGTCCGTATCTGTATTTCCATTCTGAGTGCATGGCGTCGATAAGATCCAGTGTCCAGATGAAGTTGGCCTGTGTGGATCGGCACCAGATCGTAACTGGATGGTTTTTGTGTGCGATCTTGTATACGCAGGGGTCGCATGTTTCGGCTTCGGTGAGCAAGCGCTGTGTGGTGCATAACATCTGGACAGCCTCCAAGATGATTTTGGCGATATGTTTGTCCATCATATATTCTGCGATTTTCGCTGGGTCAAGGGAAAGAATGAAGAGATTCATGGAGGCTGTGTCTGTCTCGATCGGCGATATAATGATGGTAAATTAAAAATAAGTATTCAATTTTATTGAATTTAGGCGAAAACAACATAAAACTATTTCTCACATTATATCATAAAATGCTTTTGACCCCCCACTTTTCTTCCGCCACCGCTGCCGCCAGCCCTAAGGCTCGCATTTCCGGGTCCGTTTCTGGAACTGTGAACTTCTCCTTTGGCCGCCCTTCCGCCAAGTCTACGTATCAGTCTAACGGCTACACGATGAACTCTAACGGTTATCTGGCGAATCCTACTCGTTCTGCTCAGATCGCAGCCAACAATGCTGGTGCACTCACCCGTTCTGAGGCTTCCTCTATGGGTCTGCCTCTTGGTGGTCGCCGTTAAACCAAAGAATATTACGTTTGTTGTGTTATGATATAAAACTAAAATGTTAGTGTATATCATAAAATGTCTTTGAACCCCTTTTCTGCTTCTGCTTCCGCATCCGACTCCGCATTTGCGTCCGAGTCCCCTTCCGCGAAGATAACCTTCAACATCAGTGCATTCAATGGGAATAACACGAATTTCAATCGTGGCCCTGCACCGAAGGCGAGGGCCACGATGACCACTGCACCGGTTCAGCCCCGAGATGCTCCGACGCCGTCTTTTGCAAGTACATTGCGCCGTCCTGGAACGATGATGCCGATGTAAACGTCAAACAGCGTTATATAGTTTAAATGATCACCAAATCCATAATATACGAAAAACAACTTTAAGTCATCTTCGTATATTATATATACAATATGCCTCGCAAATCAGCATCAGCGATGATCACGTCCACATCAACTCCAATCACTAATGCTACGGTGACACCCACTGTAACGGCCACGGCCGCGGCCACGTCGACGTCGACCCTTCCACACAACAATAATGTAAACTCTAGTGAATCTGTAGACGATCTTGCACTTAAAAACATTAACTATAAGAACATGCTTCTTACAGGGAACTATGGTATGCTGAAACCAGATGTTGTTACAAACCCAAACATCGACGATATTTTAGAAAATGAGAAGAATGCGAATAAAACTGATCCGTGGAACAAACTCGACAAGTCGGCAAAGTTTGGTAAACTCAAAGAGTTCGCATTGATGCACGGAAAGAAGGAAAACTGCACTGAACAAGAAATAAACTCATTATATCATTTTCTTATTTCAGCAATTGATCAAAAGAAACTGATGCGCGCTAAAGATGTCATCTATGATAAAGTCTCTGGTGCAATTACTAGTATTCCATGCCTGATTTACCATGCCGGATTTAAAAAATTCACGCTTAAACGTTGTGAAAAGCGTCAATCTACTCTGAAATCACTTGCACCCACTACAAGTATGTCGAAGAAGAGGAAACTAGCACTGGACGATACGGCTGCACAGGGACCCGTTCCCGTTCCTCATACTTAATGTTTACGGCGTCGAGTACCCTTTCGCACACGTTTCTTTACAGTAAGATTTCTACGATTTGATTTCTTACTGTGTTTTTGTTCTATTTTTCCACCTTCTCGAGTTACTTTAAAACTACATTTTGGACCACATATCGGTTTTATTAGTTTGCTTCTGATTTCGCGTTCATGTTCTAATATAATATCCACCATATTTCGGTAAAATAATCTAAATTTACTACGGTTTTTACGTAATTCAGCAAAAGTAAACCATTTTATTTCATCTTTTTCAAGGAGACCATTATGGGGGTTTTTCTTTGCACCTGGCAAATACTTCTCGAAAAAATGGTAATTATTCGAGTAATACTCTTCTAATTTCTCATCATATTCGGTTTTAAAAACAATTGTCGTATACGAATGAAATTTCAATTCAGCGATTTTATGTCGAACCGCTATTTTTTTGAGTTCGTTTTTTGATCCTAATAAACCATTTAGTTCTTCACTACCTTCTCGTGAAGCGACATCTAATGGAGTCTCATTTCGTTTTGAACCACCGCCAAAATCGGCCCAACCAGGCGTATCATTGAGTTCATTCTCTCGACCAAATAATAAATAAATCACGCCTTTATGGACGGCAGCAGGCAATAATCCAGCACCAACCATTTCCGTATATATACGAATCAAATACTACTATAGATAGATATTATATTGTGATACGTAAAATTGAATAATATAATACATTATGTATGAATATAAACGCAAAACTATTCTTTATTTATGTATATAGATCATGCATTCTGGAAAAAATGCTAAAACAAATGATAACGAATATCGTAGAAACAATACTCGCGACAGCGACGATAGCGACGCAACCATCACAGACGATGACAGCGACCACGGCCACGACGACAACGAACTTACCGCACCATACTCCGTACTTCCGTCCGATGAAGATCGAGAGACAATTATCGACGATGCGCTTGATGAACTGGCCATCATTGCGCGAGAGAATATATTGGAATTCAAACGTGAGGACTTCAATACAGAAGAAGTCGTTGGAACGTGGATTGATAGCTATGTATGCCAATACTTCTCGGAATTAAGTCCATATCGATCAAATTTCTCTACCACTACGTCCGATGAAGCAGATGCATTGAATGAAGTCCTTGAAACGTATATTCAAGAGTTACACGATGAAATCACCGAGAGATTTTACGCGGAAATCGCACCTCCTCGTGTATCGGGTGCGGCAGACCGAAGTAATGATGAGGCCATCGCAGTTGACGATATTGCCGCGCAAATTAAGATCCTTCAAGAAAAACCGCAACCTGATCAACGAACGCCTGAATGGTATACTCGGCGCAATAATCTCATTACCGCAAGTGCTGCATCGAAGGCGTTTGGAACACAAGCGTCTATAAACCAACTTGTCTATGAAAAGTGCAAAAACCAACCCTCGTCGCAGGGCCAGAATCAGAACGCTTCGTTCTCTCCACCCACACCCCTACAAGGTTCCGTGAATTCACCTCTTCACTGGGGTCAACGATACGAACCAGTGACCGTAATGGTATATGAACACAGAAACCGTACGAAACTAGGTGAATTCGGATGTATCCAACATGATACATATCCGTTTATCGGCGCTTCTCCCGATGGAATCAATATTGATGCCACGTCGCCGATTTATGGCCGGATGGTTGAAATTAAGAATATCGTGAATCGAGAGATTACAGGAAGTCCTAAGGAAGAATACTGGATTCAGACACAGATTCAGATGGAAGTTTGTGACTTGGATGAATGTGATTTCGTAGAAACTAGATTCAAAGAATATGAATCGAAGGAAGATTATGATGCAGATGCGACCACCACACAAGGGTATAGCACGAATGGAAATGAGAAAGGGATCATTCTTTGGTTTCAAACTGCACCGACACTTACACAACAAGGATACGTATCGCCGCCGATACAGTTGTACGAATACGCGCCTATTGGTGCAACACCTTATGAATATGATAAATGGGAGGCGGAAGTGTTCACAAAGCATGAACGTTTGGGAAGTACCTGGGTGAGGACGATTTACTGGTACTTGGATCAATACAGTTGTGTTCTCGTGCGCAGAAATCGTCTTTGGTTTGAAGAGGCTGTCCCTATATTGCAACGATTATGGGAAACGATTGAAAATGAACGTGAAAGCGGTTATGAACATCGCGCTCCCAAACGAAAGACTACTGCTTCTGCATCCACCGAAACAACAGATACGTCGTCGTCGTTGAAGATCGTTAAATTGAATAGCGCGATTGTTCCAAATAGTGATACTATAAATACGAATAGCGGGCATGATGGAATTAGTGCGACTGCGACAAACATGGCGATACTGATGGCAATGAATAATAATATGACAAAAAAAACCAACCGCAATTTGAAAGGGCCATCCGATGTTCTTATCAACTGTTTCAAAATCGACGACCTTGAAATAGATGAGAGTAAGGTTGAACAATAAAAAGGACGTGAACAACGGCGCCTTTACGTATTTTTTATTGATCATTAAGTTTAAAATTGAATACTACTGGATTGCATAAAATCCCACCCTGCGTACTGGATGGTCCAGCGGAAGTGGGTCAGGAACGTTGTACTCAGCCGGTGTCTTTGGCGCATATAACGCACCACACATCCCAGGCGGTTTGCATGATCCATTATCTGGAGTCACCCACTCACGGACATTGTTTGTTGCTTGGTCGTAACTGCTGAGATTCGCAGCCACCGGATACAACTTTGAATTGTTCGTTGAATCATTCTCTCGGAGAACGACTCCATAACCTTCGCCCTTCTTCGGATACGTGGGATATAATAACGGTTCATCCACCTCGCGCGGATATTCACCGGATGCTATACCCGCACTGAGGAATCCCTCTTTTCTAGCTTGTTCTTTTGCTTTTTCATTCGTGATCGCACTAAAATCATGAATCGCGGACATCAATGGCTCCGCAATAATGACTGCAACAACAAGAAGAAATAATCCCAGATATTCATTACAATATTTCATAGTATGTTCCTTGGAATTGATAATAGATATAAACCCTCTGTGTATATATTGTATATATTATAGTATACAATATGTCTGTATCAAATGAAGATATGCATGTTCTCAAACGTAACGGTGAACGAGAGATTGTTGCGTTTGATAAAATCCTTGCGCGCCTAAAAACGCTAGGTCAGGCGGCCGGAATTACGGGTGTAAACTATACCACACTTGTCATCAAAATCATAGATCAATTATACGACGATATTCCCACGATGAAAATCGATGAGCTCACAGCGCAACAATGCGCGATGATGGCAGTACAACACCCCGATTACGGGACGCTGGCATCGTATATTATTATTTCGAATGCGCATAAGAATATTCCTGGCGGGTTTTATCAGGCGATGCGTCAATTATACGAATATCGTGATTCACATGATAAACACACTCCGATTATAAGCAAGGTGTTCTGGGATTTTCTGCATGAAATCATTGATACGCCTAGAAATGGAAGCGCGCCTGGCCCTGGTCCATATTTGGTTCACGAAGCACTTGAACAAATGATCTCGTATCCGAGAGATTATCTCATCGATTATTTCGGGTTCAAGACGCTCGAGAGATCGTACTTGATGCGGGTCAATGGCGTCATTGTAGAACGCCCCCAACATATGTGGATGCGTGTAGCAATGGGCATTCACTGTCAACGAAGGTATTTCTGTAATGTATATGAAATACTCGTGTTTATTCAGAATACATATGATGCCATGTCGCAGAAATACATGACGCATGCTACACCTACATTATTCAATGCAGGCACGCCTCGACCCCAGTTGAGTTCATGCTACTTGATCGCCATGGAGAACGACAGCATCGACGGGATTTTCGATACATTGAAAGACTGTGCGAAGATCTCTAAACATGCTGGCGGAATCGGGCTTCATATTCATAATATCCGCGCCTCAGGGTCGCATATTCGCGGGACGAATGGATCGTCGAACGGTATTGTACCCATGTTGCGTGTTTTTAATAATACAGCACGGTATATCGACCAGGGAGGTCGGCGCAACGGGAGTTTCGCGATATATCTAGAGCCATGGCATCCGGATATTGAGGATTTCTTAGAAATGAAGAAGAATCACGGTGACGAAGAAACCAAAGGACGAGATCTGTTTTATGCGCTATGGGTACCTGACCTTTTTATGGAACGTGTGCGTGGGGGTGGCGCGGGGGCGGGCGTGGGCGCGGATATGTGGTCCTACTTCTGCCCCGATGAATGCCCTGGTCTCGCGGATGTATATGGCGACGATTTCAAAGAGCTATACGAGAAATACGAGCGTGAAGGCCGGGCGCGTAAACAAGTGAAAGCGCGTGATCTATGGTTGAAAATCCTGGATAGCCAGATGGAGACGGGAACGCCGTATATTTTATTCAAGGACGCCGCCAACAAAAAGAGCAACCAGAAGAACATTGGTGTAATCAAGAGTAGCAACTTATGTACGGAAATCATGGAATACTCTGATGCAAATGAGACGGCGGTTTGTAATTTGGCGAGTATTGCGCTTAACCGGTTCGTCGATGAAAAAAACCGGACGATCAACTTCACAGAGCTTGAACGCATCACTGACCTTGTTGTAGATAACCTGAATCAAATCATCGATATTAACTATTATCCTACGACGAAAACAGAGACGAGCAACTTGCGTCATCGTCCCATCGGAATCGGTGTGCAAGGACTTGCAGATGTGTTTATGATGATGAATATTCCGTTTCACAGTGAAGAAGCCAAAGTCCTTAACCGAGAGATTTTTGAGACGATCTACTTTGCAGCACTTCAGGCATCAATGACACTTGCTGCTCGTCATGGTGCTTATGAAACATTCAAAGGATCGCCTGCATCTGAAGGTATTCTTCAGTTTGATATGTGGGGAGTTGATCCAACGGTGGAGACATATCCTGCGCCGAAATACCGCAATAAGCGCTATGACTGGAACACAATGAAAGACAAAATCAAACAACACGGTCTGCGAAACTCGCTGTTGTTGGCACCGATGCCTACCGCAAGTACATCCCAAATCCTCGGTAATAATGAATGCTTTGAACCGATTACTAGTAATATATACACCCGTCGTACTTTAGCCGGAGAGTTTATTATGGTAAACCGGTATCTCATCCGCGACCTTATCGCGATTGGGATGTGGAATGAGCGTGTAAAGACGAATATTATCGCGAATCAAGGGAGCGTGCAATATATCGATGGACTGCCTGATGAACTGAAACTGAAATATAAGACAGTTTGGGAGATGCCGATGCGGCATATTATCGATATGGCGGCGGATCGTGGTGCGTTTATTTGCCAGAGCCAAAGTATGAACTTATGGGTGGAAGAACCGAACTATAATATTTTGACATCGATGCTCTTTTATGCTTGGAATAAGGGGCTGAAAACGGGTGTATATTATTTGCGAAGAAAGGCGAAACACCAGGCACAACAATTTACGGTGGAGCCGGAGAAGGGAGGGGCGGGGGCGGAGACAGCAGAGGATGATATCTGTGAATTTTGCTCCTCGTGAGCAGAATCGTCACGATCTGAGTGCCGGAATTCTGCTCGTCGTGAGTAGAATCGTCACTATCTGAGTGCCGGAATTTTGCTCATCCTGAATAAATTGAAATTCTTTTTTTACTATTTATAGATAGTATTCGGGAATCATGATGCTTCGATATTCACCATCGCAGAAAGACAAAGACGCTGCCGCTGCCGCCGCTGCTATCGCCGCCGACCAAGAAAACCGTACTCGAGAATACTACGATCCAGTCCGTGAATGGACAACTCAAACCAATTTCAGGTTTCCTCCGCCGCTATTGAACGATGGCAGCATCAGCAGTTCCGACAGATTCCGCGTGATCCATGAAGTTCCAGCTAAGAATAACTCACTCTACTATTTGCTTTCACAATATAATCCATGGCTAGATTGTGAAATGACGCGCGAAAAACGCGCATACTTGAAACCGCGTGTTGGCGAAATGTGCTGCGCAGTATATGCAGGTGGCGCAAGCAGTGTTGGAGTATCGTCATCATCACGACCTGTCCCCAATTTCTTCCGGAATGAAACAGTCATAGATATCGTGAATTTATACCTGTGGCCACTTCTATATTCCCGAGCAGATGATGTGATCGCATGTAACACATTCGCAGAGTGGCAGCGACTCTTCACACGGACAATATCACTCGCTTTTCCAGATTATGAATATTGGATTTCAATTGCCACAGCCGGATCGGTGACTCCGTCAACCATGTCGACATTTATACCTTTATCTGACCAACGCAGAACTGCGCGACTATTGAAATACATGACGCCAGCACGCGTACTCTATCTCTTGACTACAAAGGCGAATTTCTGGCCGTATGGACCGTCATCGCAGCCTCGGCCTCGTGTAGCTGGAGTATCTGGACTATGTTCCATCAAACAAAGAATCAAAGAATGTACAGAGAAAACCGAGATCCAGTGGTTGGTAAATGCTGACTTCCTTCGTAAAATGAAACGCGTGCATATGTATTTCACGTCATCACAATCGGAACCATCTGTTTCAGTGAATGATACCGACAGCGAGTAACGTAGTATTATGAATGTCAGCGTCGATGAGAATGACGGCGATGATGACGACGACGAGTATGGGGACGAGAATAATTTTTAACCGTTTTTCTAATACGAGTGCCACGTATTCTTCGTCTTGATATTCTTCGTTTTCTGGAACCACCCATATCCGTTGCTGCTGCTTTTGCTGCTTTTCCATAAAATTTATTGTGTTCATTTAATTTCATACCATAAAAACCCGTTTGTCTGAATAGAGCACTAACAGTTGCTGGGCGATCCTTCTCCACCTGTTGAACAAACACTGTTTCTTCACCTTTATCATTAATAACACCCACACCATTATCATAAATAACACCCACACCACCAGATGGATTTGCTGAACTAAGATTATTTTCTACAAGAACAATCCGCCATCTTTCTTGTTGCGCGCGTTCGACCCAATTAAATATTAATGCAGTATCCCGCACACCATTCCAAACATTTTCAATTCCTTCTGCTACTAGTTTACGATGTTGTAGTTTATTACGGCAACTGACCGCACCAGCAGCACCACCACCAGCCGCAGGAGGAATATCCGGTCGTGTGATTTGTTTCAGACTCGCAGGTCGCCATTGATCTGCGGCTTCATCTTTTGAACCAAATCTCCAATTCCCTAATGCGTCTTGGTCCCCTAATGCGTCTTGGTCCACACGACCAATACAATTCTTTAATGTAGAATAAACCCCAACAATGACAATCCTATACCCTAATCTTCTAGCTGTTTCTATATATTCATCTATAACACCCTTCATTGAACCGGTTGAATCGAAGACTATATTTAATCCTATGGGGTTGGATGACTCACCAAAGGATCGCAATTCAGCTACACCTAGTGCTTGCTCAAAAATAAAATCTTTCACTGCTTTCAACATCTTTGAATATGCTGACAGACAATGAACTTTTGGATTACAATATTCAGAAGCAATCCGTCGCGTAGTGTCTCTTGTGATACTTTCTGACGGGATTACAGTTTCATACTGTCCAAAATTGCGTTTATTGTCTTCCCACCACTGCGAGTCTTTAAGAGGTGGAAAGTATCCAAACATTATAGCAAAATATTCATACCATTCGTCGGGGTTAAGTACAAGTGTATTATTACATCGCAAACTTAACGCAAATGGACCATTTGATTTACCCGCTCCGCCAGCACCAATATTTACAACGAATAATGGGTTGTCTACATACTCTGGATTTTCAGGCATCATGCGGGTAAGAACTCCTCTTTTTAAATATTCAAGGTTATCCCATGGTTGACGACCTGTCCTGTATATTGATGTCCACTGTTTCTTTCGTTGTGCGTTTGCGTCCGATGGTGTCATCATCGCTATATTACCAGCGGTGAGATACTGAAAAATTTCAGGTTCGCTTTGTTTACCCCTTGCGGCGGAGGGGGGCGGCCGGTTTGCTGTGAGTGTTTTGATAAGGTGAGGGGTGGGATTTGGGGACGATGTCATTTCCGACCGCGACATTGCCGACCGCGACATTGCCGACCGCGACATTGCCGACAATTCCCAAGAAGGACTGGTTAGGCCCAGCATACGGTCGATGATTGATCGGTTAGTGGTGGTACCTGTTAAATCAATTCCATCTTTTTCACACAGTTCTATCAATTTTTCACTCCTTAATTTTTTTAATTCATCTTCATTATATGGAGCATGAGTTTCAAACCCTCGTGATGGACTCCGGGCCCGTTCGGACATTTATACTATATCACAATAAAAAATAACTCCACTTACATTACCAATATTTACATAGTCGCTGTCGTTGTCCCCGTCTCCGTCATCTTCACATAACACTTCAAGCATACATCAACGTCCACTTTCGCATTGTGAAGTCCTTCTGGAGATGGAACATCCGAACCATAAAGCACGTGATAAAGCTCAACGAGCTTCGGATATTTGTACGAAGTCGACCCATCGTCCCATACCTTCACAAACTTACAGATGGGCGTCCCCTGCTTCATCGTACAGTATTCCGCTGGCGGAAACACCGTGTGAAACATCCTGGCGCGGTAAAACTCCACTTGAATCATATTCTTATCAAATTGGAGGTTATGTGCAACCAATTTGCCGCACTTATAGGCGGCGTGCTTGAAATCAAAGAGTGCTACATTAATTGGAATACCCCTGGCCCGTGACAGTTCGCTTGTAATTCCGTGAATGGCGGTAGACTCTGCTGAAATAGGAATGTGTGTTCCGAGAGATATAATGTTGTCCTTTTCTTCTTCGACTTCCTTGGTTTCTTCGTTGTAAATCACCCAACTCAGCTGGACGATATGAGGCCATTTGTCAGTTTGGTTCGTAGGAGTATTTTTCGGAGGGAGTCCAGTCGTCTCGGTATCAAAGATTAGAACGCGCATCGTCTGTTGGTCGGTCTGCAATATAAAGAATCTATGTATTTTCTTTATATTGGAATTTGAATATCAATTTTATCGTGTCTTACTGGCGACGAATAGATCCGACTGCGCCAACAACGGCCGCGATGGGCTGAAGCACCGGCACAAACGGAGCGACAGCAGGAAGAACACGCTCGACAACAGGAAGAGCCTTCTTCACAGCCGGAAGGGCTTTCTTGGTCAACCAGCTCTTGGGCTGTGGATCGGAGGAAAAAGAGAGAGAGGGAGAGGGGTTCATTTCAAAGTTTGGTTATACTATACATCTTTATTTAAATCTATATCAGTTTTACGAATTTCATTGATTCGGGTCACATGTCAAAAATCCTAAACCGACCCTACGAACACAATGCATTTCCGAATGCGACAACCGCAATAATACCTAATACGAGTCCAACATGATAGTTATACTGCATTGTACGGTAGACCTTTAACCACGCCTGCGTTTCTTCGCCAGAATTCAAATGAAGCACCATCCAGTCACTCTTAGGTGAAAGAATATAGTAGAAGTAATTCACGCTAAATGCTACAGCCGCGACCATACATAGGAGCCCACCACGCGATCCGTTAGCGCCAAGGAAATATTTGCGGCAACATGCTAACAGAACCATCGCCAATACAAAACCAAGAAACAGTCCCATAAAATAAATTCCCTGGCGTTCACGGGTGATCACTGCATATCGGCGCTGTTTTTCCGGTGATAATTTCGCCACGAACTCCTGGATCACTGCTGATCGATTGCCCATCGTGCAACAATACACATTTGCTACAATAAAAATAAACGCGATTGCGCAAGAAATGGCACAGACCAT